>Ga0209542_10007138_pt1 | contig 21397 bp, 24 predicted proteins | sample RifCSPhighO2_01_FD_184028 | JGI IMG/M metagenome (GOLD analysis project Ga0209542, IMG submission 184028) | Soil microbial communities from Rifle, Colorado - Rifle CSP2_plank highO2_0.1 (SPAdes) (version 2) | ecosystem: Environmental > Terrestrial > Deep subsurface > Rock core/Sediment ... | reverse complement strand
GTGGGTGGAAGCGGCAGCGGAACTGTCGGGGGTGGTTCGTCAACACCGACTAATACACCGCCACCAAGCAACCCGCCCATCTCTCCCCCAGGAACCCCTACCACTTGGCATGTGAATATTGCCAATGGTGGGTATTTGCCGGCGCTGTTGAGCGTCGGTCCAAATGATGTGATAGTCTTTGAAAACAAAGACGTCGTGTCGCACACGGTAACCGGCAATGGCGGAAAGTTCGACAGTGGTGTAATACCGAGCGGGCGCACATTTACACTGAATGCTTCATCATTGGCCAAAGGCAGCAATCCTTACCACTGTTTGATTCATCCAAATATGCAGGGCAGTATTACCGTTCAGTAGTAGCCGTTGAATATTGCTCATCACCTAATACCCAACCCCATGATCGGTCCCAACGATTTAAAACCCGGAACATTCTTCATCTACGAAGGCCAGCCGTATGTTGTGTTGGAAACGCACCACCTCAAGATGCAGCAGCGCCGTCCCGTCGTTCAAACGCGCATGCGCAATTTACTGAACGCTAAAACGATCGAACACAACTTTGCCCAGTCTGATCTGCTTGAAGAAGCTGATATACAGCGCCGATCGGTGAAGTTCTTATATCAAAATCGGAGCGAATATTGGTTTTCGGAAGAAAATGATCCATCCAAGCGTTTTAAACTGACCGAGGGGCTCCTCGGAGATGGCGCTAAATTCCTAAAAGCCAATACGCTCGTCGATGCGATCTCCTGGAATGACGACGTCATAACCGTTGAACTGCCCGTCAAAATGGATTTTAAAATTACCGAAGCTCCCCCATCGACACGAGGAAACACTGCTCAAGGCGGCACCAAGCAAGTCAAAATCGAAACCGGTGCGACGATCAACGTGCCCCTATTTATCAATGAGGGTGATATCATTCGCATTAACACCTCGACGGGAGAATATACAGAGCGAGTGAGCAAGTAGAGTTAAGCGTAAATATTCATAAACAAAAACAATCCTCCTGTGAGGGTTGTTTTTGTTTGTACGCCCGCCAACAACAAGTCGACGGACGTACTGCTTCTGATAGAGGAACTATGGTTTTGGCGAGATGAATATGTGCTGAGTCTTCGCGTCCGACGAGTACTGCACCGAACTGAGATTAGGACACGTAGCCAGTGCAGCCTCCAAACGCCAAGCCAACAGTCGGGTTATTTCGTCTGGCGTCCAACCTCCCGGACATTCGAAAACTCCCTCGCCGGCAATCACGATAACTGGATCATTCGGCTTTCCGCCATAGTAGATGAACCGCAGGTGAGCATTCTCGATTGCCGGTTCAAAACGAATACAAACAGGGAATTTCTCGGAGAGCCAACCAGTAAACACGACACTCGCCAAGACCGCGATCACGTGCGAGATCCTCAGCTCTTCTTCTTTGCTGAGATAGGTAGTTCTCCAACTTAACTGCATAGTTACCTCCTGGAAAAGCCCTTGCGGGTGAAGGCGTCATGACTCGACGCAAAGCCAGGAAAGAACGTCCTGTTCAATCCCTATTGAGTATATATCACCTCATCACCCAAAAAACAATCTAATCCAAGAAGAAAATCCCGATGAGCGGAAGGATTGTCCATGTCAATTGCGCAGGCGTGGTCGTGAAGATTATATGAGCCAGCGAGGGCAGATGGAAAGCCGGGTCAAGTTCGATAAACGAAAGTAGAATGCTCGCCAAAAAGCCGACAGCAAGAATGATGAGCGGAAATACGGACCACGACGAGGAGTCGGCGGTACTGACACGCTTCTTAAGATGCGTACCATTGAGTAATAAAAAAATTGCTATGACCAGAATAATAAACACACCCGCGTGGAGAAAGGCATCGGAAACGTGAATAACACCCCGAACATAAGCATAGAAAACAAATCGACTCTCGATGAGTGCGGCGCAATAGAGGGCAACGATCATAAGAACCCCGCGAGAACGACCAAGCGTGAACATGCCGAGAACGAGCGCAACAAAAACAAAGGCTACTATCAGCCACTGATAGCCAAGATCGGGCGCATTAATGCTTGCTGTCTGCGATTGCCCGAAGCTTGCAAGGCTGTGTAAATATTTTAGAAATGTGTCGCGAAGTGCGGACATATCGGCTAGGAGATTTCTCGATCAAGTTCTTCGATTAGTTCCTTTGCGCGCTTCGATATTTTGCGTGGTGTGGTGATATGCAACTGGACCCGAAAGTCACCGGAGGCCGCGCCCCGGAACCCGGCATTGCCCTTTCCTCGCAATGCCAGCTCGGCTCCCTCTTCGACGCCACTGGGAATATCAAGCTCCAACCGTTCCTTCCCGCGCATTCTCCCCTCTCCCCTGCATTGCGGACACGGCTCCTTGGGAATCTTCCCAACGCCCTGACAGTGCGAGCATGGCACAACACGCATCATATTGCCAAAGAATATTCCGACCGATTCCTGTACCTCCCCGCGACCCTTGCAGGTTTCACAGGTAATGATCTCCGTCCCTGCCTTGGCGCCTTTGCCTGAACACGCCTCGCATGTTTTTTGTTTTTCAATTTCAACGATCTTGCGAACGCCAAGCATTGCTTCAGTAATCTTGATATTCATACGAACAGCAATATCCTGCCCGCGGAAATCTCTCGCCGCCCCACCGCTACGCCCGCCGAATCCCCCGCCAAACATATCAAAAATATCTTCGATGTTGATACCGCCTTGTCCGAATCCGCCGAATCCCTGGCCAAAATCGAAACCATCAAATCCACCTGCTCCCGATCCTTGGCCCCCATACCCCCCACCACTCGATCCACCACCGAAGGCGCTTCCAAATTGATCATACTGCTGGCGTTTCTTGGGATCGGATAATACCTGATACGCCTCGTTGATTTCTTTGAATTTTGCCTCATTGCCACCCTGTTTGTCAGGGTGGTGTTTGTGCGCCAAGGTTCGATATGCTTTTTTGATATCATCCGCGGATGCGCCTTTCGCAACGCCTAAAGTTTGATAATAATCTGATGGCATAGTTTTTAGTTGGTAGCTCTATAAGCTTATAGCTTTATGAACTCGGATGGCACTTGCTGAATCTCAATCTTGATAAAATCAATTTTCCGCAGGATCCAAAATATTAGCATCGACAAAAATACACTCAAATAAATAAAGATGAACGCCAACCCCCACAGCACCAGGAAGAATCCAAAGGCAAGCACCGGCGGCAGGTACGCGGCGTATCGCTCCCCAAGGATGGAGAATTCTTCAAGCGTCCGATGCGTGATTTGCTTCTGGACCTCTGCTTGCTGGGCAGGAGTCAGATTTTCTCCCTGCGATTTCAAGAAGGCCTGCGTTGTTACGCTCACCACGTCTTCAACGGTTGGCGAAATAATTCCCTCCTGCGCACGCTTGAGAATCTCCGGACTCTGATAATACGCAAATGATATTGCGATCAGCAACGGCAATACTACCCATGACAATCCGCGTCGGAATATTAGAAACGTATGGAGCTTGGTACGATCGCGAGCTTCAATTCGCTCTAGCGTAACAGAATATGCGGATAGCGCAATAATTATGAGCGCTGCAACGGCATTTAGTCGTGTCAGGCCGAGCACTGCAAGCATCATAAGGGCGATAATCCATGATCCAAGCCAAGCAACGTAGAAATTGGGCAACAGGAGATACGCAACCGCAACAATCGCTGATGTAATGACGAAAATCGCCAGCGGCCAAGCCCAAACACTCACAAGAGCGAATTTGATGTCGCTTGCCAGCCATGCCTTAATGACTACCCAAAACCAAAACGAGCTTACCGCAACAACTGCAAGTATTCCTATCTTCTTATACATCCCTTAATTTTACACTATTTACACGAAAGAGATAATAGCCCTACTCCTTTTTCTCTTCTGGCTTCTCTTCGTGCGGCTCTGTCTCCACTTTCGGTTCTTGGGGATTTTGGGCTTGTTGCGCCTTATATATCGCCTCACCGATCTTTTGTGCTGATTTGGAGAGTTCTTCGGTTGCGGTCTTGATATCTGTGATGCTGTCAGAATCCTTCAGCTTCTTGAGCACTTCAAGCTTGGCCTCTATATCTGATTTTATTTCGGCACTGATCTTGTCGCCCGCCTCTTTGAGCGCCTTCTCTGTTGAATAGCTCAATGCTTCCGCCATATTGCGGACTTCGATGAGCTCTTTTTTCTTGGCATCTTCAGACGCATGCGCCTCGGCATCGGCCATCATGCGCTTTTTTTCGTCGTCGGTGATACCGGATGAGCCTTCGATACGAATTGATTGCTCCTTGCCGGTTGCCTTGTCTTTCGCCTTGACCTGCAAGATACCGTTGGCGTCGATGTCGAACGCTACTTCAATCTGCGGCATACCGCGAGGTGCCGGAGGAATACCGTCGAGGAAAAACTTCCCCAGTGTTTTATTATCGCCCGACATTGCCCGCTCGCCTTGCAGGACGTGGATTTCGACGGATGGCTGATTATCGGCTGCGGTTGAGAAGGTCTGTGTCTTGGATGTCGGCACCGTGGTGTTTTTTTCGATCATCTTGGTCATTACATTCCCAAGCGTCTCCATACCGAGCGACAACGGCGTTACATCGAGCAAGAGTACGTCTTTGACATCACCTTGCATGATACCGCCTTGGATCGCCGCGCCGACGGCGACAACCTCGTCCGGATTGATATCCTTGTGCGGTTCTTTGCCGAAGAGCTTCTTCACCGCCTCGATGATCGCCGGCATGCGAGTCTGGCCACCGACAAGCACCACTTCATTGATATGCGTGGTTGAGAGCTTTGCATCCTCAAGTGCCTTCTTGGTCAGCTCAATTGAGCGATCAATGAGCGGCTGGCACAATGACTCAAGTTTGGCGCGCGTAAACATAAGCGCAAAGTGCTTGGGTCCCGATGCGTCTGCCGTCAAGAATGGAATATTGATCTCTGTCTGTGTTGTCGATGACAACTCATGCTTTGCCTTCTCCGCCGCATCTTTGAGACGCTGGACGACGAGACGATCTTTTGACACGTCTATCCCCTGATCCTTTTTGAACTCTTCGATAAAGTAATTAATGATAAGCTGGTCGATATCATCACCGCCCAAGTGCGTGTCTCCGCCAGTGGCCTTTACCTCGATCGTGTCTTCAGAAACTTCGAGCACTGAGATATCGAATGTCCCGCCGCCGAAATCATAGACGATGATCTTCTCGTCTTTCTTCTTGTTAAACCCATAGGCCAGAGCAGCGGCAGTCGGCTCATTGATTACACGCTTGACTGTTAGTCCGGCAATTTCTCCCGCATCCTTGGTCGCCTTGCGCTGTGAATCATCGAAATACGCAGGTACCGTAATGATGGCTTCTGTGATCTTCTGGCCGAGCTTATCTTCAGCATCCTGCTTAAGCTTCTGGAGAATCATGGCTGATATTTCTGCCGGCTTGAGCCACTTGTCCCCCATTTTTACTTCTACGTCATTGTGCTGGCCCTCACGAATTTCGTACGGCAAAAGCTTTTTGTCGCGCTGAACCTCCGCATCATCCCAGCGACGTCCAATAAGACGCTTGACCGAGAAGATGGTGTTTTGCGGATTGGTCACCGCTTGGCGCTTTGCTGTTACGCCGACATACCGCTCCCCTCCCTTACCGACGCCAACCATGGATGGAGTCGTCCGCATCCCTTCCTTATTCTCCAATATTCTCGGCTGGCCTGCCTCGACGATCGCCATCGCGGAATTCGTTGTCCCTAAGTCAATACCTAATATCTTAGCCATAAAGCTATAGAGCGATACAAGCTATAGAACCGGAGCTTTACTGCTCTACGGCTTTACAGCTTTTACAGCTTACTTAATTTTAACTTCTACTTTCTTTGGTTGTTTTACTTCCGCTTTGGGCAACACGACCTTGAGTATGCCCCCTCCCACTGTCGCCTCAATTGCATCTTCCTTTACATCTGTTGGTAGCGTCATCATCCTGGCGAAACTCCCCGACTTGATCTCCTTGCGGAAGTACTCCCGCCCGCTGTCTTCTTTCTGTTCCTCTGTCGCACCTTCGATCTTGAGCATACCATTCCCCACTGACACATTGATCTTGGACGGATCGATATTGGCAACGTGCATCTCGATAACAATCTCCTTGTCGGTCTGATAGACATCCATCGGCGGCTCCATATAGCGGCGCACCGCGGGCATCATCCCCCAAAAATCCTGCTCATCGAACATGCGCTCAATGCTCGCAAACGGATTCCTTCTGATGATCTTAACCATTGTTGACTCGCGCTGGACGGATCACTTTGCCGTGCATCGTGTAGCCCGGACGCGCCTCGACGAGCGGGAGCTTGTCATCAAGCTCTCCTACCGCCTCATGCACTGTCGGGTCGAACTTCTGCCCAGCAACAGCAATGCGTTCAACGCCATATTTTTTCAAAAGTAATTCGAACTGCTTGACCACCTGCGTCAAACCGTCAAACCATTGCTTTTGATTTGACCGTACTTCCGCGGGCGTATGCTGGAATGCGAGTTCGAGATTCCCCACAACATCAACCATCTCAAGAATAATGCTTTCATTGCCGAACTTCACCAGCTCTTCAGCGCGCTTCCCCTCATCCTTCTTGTAATTCACAAAATCCGCCTGCGCCCGCTTCCAGTTGTTCAAATATTCTTCAGCGTGCAACTTCGTTTCCTCAAGCTCCGTGATCTCCGGTTGTTGTGTGTCGTTGTCCATATTTTTTAACTATAGAGCGATACAAGCTATAAAGCTGTACAGCTCGTATTCCTTTACAGCTGTCCTGCTATCCTATTAAGTTCCTCCACTGTATATCTCACCAAGCTCAAGTTGCGTTCGTAGTTCATGCGTGTGGGGCCGATGACTGTGAGCGAACCGCGAACGCGATGCGGAAGATGGTAGTGTCCAACGATCACGCTCTCCCCGTGCATGGCGCGGAATGGACTCTCTCGGCCGATAAACACGCGGATCGGATCGTGGCCGAAGAATACACTCTCAAGCTGGGCAAACATCGCATCAAACTGATCAAAGACATCGGCGATCTGCTGGGCACGCCCGAACTGTTGGAACTCCGGCATAGCGAAAAGACTGGAGAGGCCGAATTTGAAGAACTCGTCATCATTCACAATCCCTGTAATCACCAGACTATTGCACAACTCGGAAAGCATTTGCGCCGTCGCTCGGTTAATATCACGCGGATCGTCCCCCGCTTCGCGAAGCGTGTCGGCAATATGTCTTCGCGCACGTTCGGCCGGTGTTTGGGGCTCGCTCTTTACGACGTTATCCACAAACAGTCGGTATGCTTTGTCGGTCGGTACGCGTCCCGCCGATGTGTGCGGTTGTTCGAGGTATCCCAGACGCACCAGCTCGTTCATCTCCGCCCGAAGCGTCGCCGAGCTCAATTCAAAAATCCCCGATTCTTCGAGATATTTCGAGCTCACCGGCTGTGCCGTCTTCACATATTCCCGGATAATGAGCTGAAGTATTTTGCTCTGCCGCTCCGTCAGTGTTTCCATGGTATGAGGCTATCTTAGCGCATTAGCACTCTAGGGTCAAGAGTGCTAATCCACAGTCTCTGAAGAACTGCCTCAGATATTTTTTTCCAAAGAGAAAGCTCGCGAGATGCGACTGCACGAGATGCAGGCCTTCTCTCACGGGCTGCGGTTTTTGGTCATTGCTGACCTCCTTTTGTACGGTTGTGGCAGATCGCCCGGATCGTAGCCACAGATTTCATCTAGTTAGGATAGCCGACGTGACGACCACGTCGCTGATATCCTCCCACCGAACCTCCCACGGAGGTTTATTGATGCTCACCTTGCCCATTCCTGCTCCCGTGATGTGGCCGAACGGGCAGAAGGTCACGCTTACGACACTCCCTTCCATGGTCTTCTCGTTAGTCTTTGTGATTCTCACACCGACGACCCCTTGGGGCGCCGAACTGGCGTGAGACGCGATAGCCTTGACTGCTTCGCACGTCTTCATAATGTCCACGGATCCTCCTTTGACAGCACAGTACCAAAAAGAAGCTAGCACATGACTTCGATATTTGTCAATATTTCTTCGCAATTGAATGGCTTGCGGTCACTTGAGGTGATATAATTTTATATGTCTTCTCTTAAGAAACTCTGGCGATCCATCGGTCCCGGGTTTATCACGGGTGCGTCGGATGATGATCCGTCGGGAATCGCGACATATGCGATTGCGGGGGCGCGGTTTGGGTTGAGCATTCTCTGGACGGTTTTGTTTTCGCTCCCCTTCATGATTGCGATTCAAGAGATGAGCGGGCGGATCGGCATCGCTTCGGGCAAGGGCATTATCGGCAACATGAAGCGCCATTATCCGCGCATTATCCTCGTTGTCATCACGCTCTTCCTCGCAGTCACCAATATCATCAACATCGGCGCCGATCTCTCCGGCATGAGTGCGGCGTTCCACCTTGTTGTCCCTTCGTTCCCTCAGCCCGTCTTCGGTCTTCTGATATCTCTTGCGCTTATTATTCTTCTCGTCTTTTTTTCATATCGCAAGATTGCCTCGCTTCTCAAGTGGTTTGCGCTCGTGTTGGTTTCATATATCATCTCGGCCTTCTTGGTTGATCAGGACTGGTCGCAGGTTATTTTCCATACAATCGTCCCGCATTTCGAATTTTCGAAACACTATCTTGAGATTATCGTTGCAATATTTGGCACAACGATCTCACCGTACCTTTTTTTCTGGCAGGCATCCGAAGAAGTCGAAGAACAAAAAACACTCTACAATCGCCTGCCATCGACGCATATTCGACAGCGTGATATTCGCTCGATGAACCACGACACCGAAGCCGGTATGTTTTTCTCAAATCTGGTTATGTATTTTATCATCGCCCTTTCCAGTGCGACGCTATTCGCCAATGGCAAGGCTGATGTGAATACGATAGAGCAAATTGCTTCTGTACTGCGCCCACTTGCCGGCCCCTATAGTACACAACTGTTCTTGATTGGCATCTTGGCGTCAGGACTTCTCGCGATCCCGGTCTTGGCCGGCTCTGCCGCCTATGCGATCGCGGAACTCTTCGGTTGGAAAGAGGGTATGAACAAACGTCTCGGCCAAGCGCCACAGTTTTATCTGGTCATTGCGCTCTCGACGATTGCCGGGCTTATCCTTCCTCTGATTGGCATTAATCCTGTCGAAGCATTGCTCTATACAGCGGTTTTGCTTGGCATACTCTCCCCTCTCCTCATCGCCCTTATTATTCACATGGCCAACAAAAAATCCATCATGGGATCGTTTACAAACTCCACCGCTTCCAATATCATGGGGCTAGCGCTCCTTGTGTTTATGATCGGTAGCGTTACAGCATTGTTGATCTTGTAAACTTTAACTGAATATCGAATTTCTAATTTCTAATTCCTAAACAAACCACAATGAATCAAATCCCAAGTTCAAAACGTCTCAGATTTGGAGCATTGGCATTTAGATATTGTTTAGAAATTAGTAATTAGATATTAGAAATTATATGCAAGTTTATAACACCCTAACCAAGCGAAAAGAGGAATTCTTGCCACCGGGATCACCGGTGAGAATGTTCGTCTGCGGGCCAACCGTGTATGACTATATTCATATCGGCAATGCACGGACGTACGTGGCTTTTGATATGATTGCCAAGTATCTGACGTCGCGCGGGTATGATGTGGACTATATCCAAAACATCACTGACATCGAGGATAAAATTATTGCTCGCGCCGCAGAACATAACACTGATTCATTCTCATATTCTCAAGAATATGAGAATAGATTTCTGGAAGATGTGGAGGCATTGGGCATTGGGCCGAGTATAGAATACAAGCGAGCAACGCACCACATTCCCCAAGTCATTGCGCAAGTGCAGACGCTTGTCGACAAAGGACACGCCTATCTGATCGAAGGCGATGGGTGGTACTTCGATCTCGCAACATTTCCAGAATACGGCAAACTCTCCGGCCGCACTGCAATGATGGCCGATGATGCGGTATCACGTATTGACGAAAACGACAAGAAACGAAATCGCGGCGATTTTTGTTTATGGAAATTGAGCAAACCCGGCGAGCCGAGCTGGGAAAGCGAGCTTGGAAAAGGCCGCCCCGGCTGGCATATTGAGGATACAGCTATTACACAGGAATATTTCGGTCCCCAATACGATCTCCACGGCGGTGGCATTGATCTGATGTTCCCCCATCATGAAGCCGAAATCGCCCAACAAGAATCCGCCTCAGGTAAAAAACCATTTGTGAAATACTGGATGCATGCCGGATTCCTGACTATCAGCGGATCGAGGATGGGAAAATCAAAAGGCAATTTTACAACGGCTCGCGAAGCGCTAAAGCAATATTCTGCTGAAGTCTTGCGCTTTTATTTTTTGAGTTCTCATTATCGTTCTCCATTGGACTATTCCGACGCGTCGCTTACTGCCTCCGGGGCCGCCGTTCAGCGCATCGGTGAGTTCAGACAACGGATTGATCGTTTCGAAGATGAGATGCCATCGGAATCGAACCCCGCAATTGACTCGATGATTAGAAATGCTCAATCGGCATTTATTGAAGCTATGGATGATGACTTTAATGTCCCTTCGGCCCTCGCATCGCTTTTTGACCTCATCAAGGAACTTAATCCTCTTATCATGTCGCGTACGATGGATCAGGATTCAGCTCGGCAGGTTATCGCGTGGCTCGATGAAATCAACTCTATCCTCGGGATTGTCCCACAAAAAATGGATGCTCTCCCTACCGCGGTCCAAAAACTCGTCGAACAACGTGAGCGCGCTCGCTCCTCCAAGGACTTTCCATCTGCCGACAAGCTCCGCGACGAGATCCTTGCCCAAGGATTTCAAATCGACGATACGACGTATGGGCCGCTGGTAAAACAAAAACAACCCTGATTAAGAGTTGCTTTTGATAGAGTCCATAAACACCTCCTTGAAGATGTTGTTAGTGGGCGGACTCAACCCGAAAGTACTGTGTTTCATGACTTAGTCGTCCCGTCGAATAACGTTCCTGTCGCCACGCAGACGATGGACCTCCTTCGCAAGATCTTTCTTTTCGATCAGGTGGTCCATCTGGGTGATGGCGAAGTATAATCTCCGGGGATCCGCAGTAAGGACCGTGGGGAGGAGTGCGAGCAGCGCCGGATCGACGACCTTGTCCTCAAAACTCCTCTTGATCCGTGCATGGAAATCGATGAAGTCTTGGATCTGCCTCGGCCGCAGGCACCGGAAGAGTGTCCTCTCGGAGATTTCCCCGCACATGAACGCTCCGTAGAGCTCCTCGACGGGGAAATTAATCAGATGGAACTTGAACAGCAGGAGTCGAAAATCGGGTAACTTCAACGTGATTTCTCCTTCCGGCGCTTGGCCGGGCGATAGACTTCTCGCACGATTCGCAGTTGGGTCTTCGAGAAAGTCTGAACCGGTTGGCCCCGCCATTTTTTCTTTGGATGCGGACGCGTGGCAAGAATCTTCCGAAGAGACAGCCATGCAAGCTGCATCTTAGTGATTCGTGCGAATTTCCGCGCCTCGTGAGGCACCAGCCACCAACCCGTCTTGACGGTCCGACACCGCGCGAGACGGCGAATGAGTACGCGGTTCTTCGGATGAACGGTCTCCGAAGTGGCAAGGACAGGATTTTTGAGAAATATCCTCCTCTTGCGCGCTTCCCACTCCTTATAGCAACGCTCCGAGCAAAACCTCCTATTCGTACCTGGGGCTCTTTTAAAAAAAGCGTTGCAAATAGGACAGGTCTGAGTTTTCGGCAATAGAGAGGCGTATCTAATCACTTGGAGCGCCCACTCTTCGTTGAAGAGGAGCACGCCACCATTCCGTCTCTCAAGGGGAATACTCTCTTCGGCCAACAGCTTCCTTAGTGCATCGGCGCTAATGCCCGCCTTTCGCCACAGGAAGCTGAATGAAATAGGCCGGGGGCGGGTAAGGCGCCCAGTGAATCCGGGCGGCATAATACGCTGCAAGGCGTCCCAGACGGCCTGTCTGCTGATGCCCAAATCCCTCCCGACTTCCGCCTGCGATCCGCCACGCTCAACCACGTTCAATACGCTCGGCAGTACGGAAGGCCAATCTGTTTGGTTTTTTGCCACATTTCACCTCCTTCCTTTCTTGGTTTTTGTGGGACTGCTTAGATTTCTTATACAGTATAACCATGCTATTGTCGAGATTATTAACATCTTCTCAACACCTTATCCCCAGAGTTAGCTTCCATGTTGTAAAGTCGTCAAGTTTCGAGCAATATAGGAGCGTGTTACAATTCCCCTGTGGCAGACTGGCTATGTTTTCGAGCAAAGCTACTCCGCGCGATGACCGAACGTGAGTGAGGAAATACCAAAGGCCAGCAGGACGTGTGTACGGCGCGAGATAGCAGGTCGCAATTTCAGCAGAAATTGACGACCGGTTTGCAGAAAAATATAGCCAGTCTGCCAATGTTATGGCACAAAACGGAATATCTCCAGACAAATTACCTCCGCAAAACATCGAAGCCGAAAAGTCGCTTCTCGGTTCTTTGCTTATGGATAAGGAGGCGATCAACCGCGTTGCGGACTTTTTGTCGTCGGATGATTTCTATGGACGTGCTCACCAACTGATCTACGAAGCAATCTTCCGGTTATATGAAAAACGCGAACCGATTGATCTTTTAAGCGTTTCCAATATCCTCCGTGAGGGCGGGAATATGGATACTGTTGGCGGTATCAGCTATCTGACATCACTCATCAACTCGGTACCGACGGCGGCGCACGCGGTTAATTACGGCAAGATTGTCCAACGCAAAAAAGTTCTCCGCGATCTCATCGACACGGCGCATAATATCATCGGCCTCGGCTATCAGGAGGAGGAAGAGCTCGATACCCTACTCGATCAAGCCGAACAAAAGCTTTTTTCCGTCTCCCAACGCTCCATCCAGCAAAACTTCCTCGGCATCGACAAGTCACTCCACGATGCCTTTGAACGTCTCGATCGTCTCCATAAGGGCGACGGTACGACACGCGGACTGGCGACGGGATTCATTGATCTGGACAATATCACCGCCGGCCTCCAAAAATCCAACCTTGTCATCCTCGCCGCCCGTCCCTCAATTGGCAAGACCACTCTCGCACTTGATATAATCCGCAATGTTGCACGCACAACACCCGTGGGACTGTTTACTATCGAAATGTCCCGTGAAGAAGTCACCGACCGATTTCTCGCAGCAGAGGCAGGTGTCAGTCTCTGGAAAATGCGCACTGGACGACTTTCTTCCGAGGGAGAATTCAATGACTTCGATAAAATCGCCACCGCGTTGGATTCGCTGGCAAAAACAAAAATCTTCATAGACGACTCCTCGGGACCCACCGTCCTGCAAATGCGCGCCATGGCACGACGTCTTCAGGCGGAACACGGTCTCGGCCTTATTGTTGTGGATTATCTCCAGCTCATACGCTCCAACAAGAACTATGACAATCCTGTTCAGCAAATCACCGAAATCTCACGCAACCTCAAGGGCCTTGCCCGCGAACTCAATATCCCCGTCCTTGCGCTCTCGCAGTTAAGCCGTGCGGTAGAATCGCGCCCCGATCAGCGTCCCAAACTCTCCGATCTTCGTGATTCCGGTTCCATCGAGCAGGATGCCGATGTCGTTATGTTCATCTACCGCGAGGACAAGGTGAAACGCGACTCTGAAAAGAAAAATGTTGCCGAAATTATGATTTCCAAGCACCGCAATGGCCCAACCGGCGAGGTTGAGCTATACTTTGATGAAGATAATGTATCATTCAAAAACTTAGCGAAAAACTTCTAAGCTAGCAGTACAGCGATACAAGCTATAAAGCGATACTAGCTTTATAGCTCTATAGCTTTATAGCTTTATAGCTCATTTCAGAGAAATTCAAAAACCTAATTGCGCACTTCACCAAGCTCCCGGGCATCGGTCCGCGGCAAGCTACACGCCTCGTCTTGGCGATGCTTGATTGGCCGGAGGCTGATATCGAGGAGTTTTCGCATGCATTGGTTGAGTTGAAGACTGGGCCGGTGCTGTGCGAGCAGTGCTTCAACTTCGCCGATCAGAAGCTGTGCGGTATTTGCTCGAATTCAAAGCGCCAAAAAACCAAGATTGCCGTCGTTGAGAAAGTGACTGATCTTGTTTCAATGGAGAAAATGGGCTCGTATGACGGCCTCTATCATGTTCTTGGCGGTGCTATCAATCCCGTCAACGGTTACGTGCCCGAGAAGCTGAAGATCACCGAGCTTGTGTCGCGCCTCAATCAATTAAAGACTGTCACTGAACCCTCGAAGATCGAAGTGATTCTGGCAACTAATCCCAATACCTATGGGGAAACCACGGCTCTCTATCTTGATCAAGAGCTGAAACCTCTCGGTGTCACTATAACTCGTCTCGCCCGCGGCCTCGCCGCCGGATCATCGGTTGAGTATGCCGATGAGATCACGTTGGGGAATGCGCTGAAACACCGAAAGTAGCGGAAATAATCTCTTCTCCCGCCTGGTCCTCGCCTGCGATGCTCTTTGTTGCGCTCGGTGCAGTATAATCAAGAATTGAAGTAACCCTCACCCTCGCGGGCTATTCAGCTCGGGATCTCGACCTCAATTCTTGCATACTGCATCCGTGCTCACTGCGGAGCATCTTGGCTGCGGAGGGCGGTCGAAGAAATCATTTCCTCCCCATGTATTTTGTTAGGGTAAAAAAACGAAAGAGGCCACACGTCGCGAGCCCGTATGGACTCCTTCGTGTGGCCTGGTGAACAAGACCGACTAAGATGGGACTACTCGTAGCTCCGCTCGAGCTCCACGATCATATCCATGAAGAGTTGCTCGCTGGCCCGCTCGCGTTCCGCCCAATCCTCCTTGGGAATACGCCTCTTCATAACGTCGAGGCGTGCTGAGAGTGTACGCAACTGATTTTCAGCCCAACGGAAACCGATCCCCTTCATGGCGCCCATGAAGCCGTCGGCATCCAGGTCGGCGATCAACATCGTCCCGGGGTCACGGAATTCGCACGCCTCGATCATGTAGGCACAGTAGCGGTGGAGGTCGTGGTTCGAGATGCGCGTTCCCGCAGAACCAAGACCACGAAGAGCGTCTGCCGAGAGCCGCTTCAGCTTGTCTTCCTCGATCCGAGGCTCACCGTTGATGTCGCAGTGGTCCCGGATGATCAGCGGAATGCCCATTCGCTTGATGATTGCGGCGATCGCGATGGAAGCGGGTTTAGTCCCGCAATCCACCATGACGACCTTGGTCGGGTTAGCTGTACGTACGGCCACGATGACCTGATTGAAAACCTCCGGAGCTCCGAACTTGGCGAGAATGACGTCTTGCTCCTTGATTTTGAACTGTATCACAACCCCTCCGTTCCGCTTTAGTTGATTGAGCGGATAGTAGTATATACCATAAAATAACCATCTTGTCTAGTATTGTAAAAAGTAAAGACCCTCGATGGAATCCACCGAGGGTTGTACGCGACCTCGGCGAATTGCACCAGGGGTCCCTACCCAGACAGCCGAAATTGTGGTTATTCGCCCTTATTTGTATGGGCAAATTTGTGCGCGATGGTACTTCGATCCGCATTGGGTGCAGGTGTTTGGACAGAGATCCCAGCTGTGTCCGACCTGGAAACACCTCGAGCACCGAACTCTAGTGGTCTCACGGAGTGGCGCAGGCTTGATCGGCGTGTGATAGCGAGGACGCAACCACCAGGATTCCGCTCTTGGTTCCTGTTTGGGCACCGCCACCAACCGCTGAGCTCGCCACCTACGGACGTTCTTCATTCCTTCCTCTTTGAGGAGCCTAACGAAACGCCGCTTCTTGACGGGACCGCCCTCGATCAATGCTCTGTGCTCGAGGATGAAAGCACTGAACTCGTCGCTCCGGAAAAGTATCAAGATACACTCCTTTTTGCCGCCTGCGGCTGTCTGTGGCAGCAGAAAACCCTCTTTGAGGGAGGGCTTTCTGCTATACGGACACTAGGCGGTGATTTTGAGAATTTCGACTTTGGTGAATGGCTGGCGGTGGCCCTTTTTCTTTTTGTAGCGGGTTTTGTGGTGGAATTTGAAGACAATCTTCTTGTCCCCCCTCCCCTGCTCGAGAACCTTGGCGGTTACTGTGGCTCCGGAAACAAACGGGGTACCGATCTTTGTCCCGATTTCGCTTTGCGAAATCGAGGATCCTCGACTTCCAGCGGAAGTCGGGACATTCTCGGCCTTCGCGTTGCCAACGAGCAATACTTGGTCAAAAACAACATCGGCGCCCTTCTCCAAGTCGAGTTTTTCGATTTCAAGCTTATCGCCTTCGGCGACTTTGTATTGCTTTCCCCCTGTTTTAATAACTGCAAATGACATTGGTGGAATCTTACCAAGAATGAGACTTCTCGTCAAACCCACCATGGTACACCATGTAACTATGATTCGTCGATCGTGTCGCGACGTATCTCCAACTCTGCAATCATGGGCAAATGATCGCTGACGTCAATATTGGGACTTTTGTGCGACAGCACCTTGATGTTCTCGCTGATGAAGATGAAATCGACGACTGATGTGGCGTAGTTGCCGCTTGTTTTCCTCCGCACATTGAAGCTCGTTGTGCGCTCGTTTTTGAAAATATCGTTGAGCTGTTTCCCGATCTTATCAATTGATTGCGTATGTTCGTTGACGTTGAAATCACCGGTGAGAATAACATTGCGCTTACCCTCGATGGCCTTGATGACCATGTCGCTCGCCTGCAACCGACGCTCGGTGTCATTTCCGTCTTCTCCCCACACACCGTGGGTATTGAATACATCAATATCGGTACCATGAACACTTGTCACGACATGCTGGAGATTTCGGGGAAAGAATGGATATGTTTCGCGTTTTGACTCGTCCGCAACACCATAGGGTTCAAAATAGAATTGCACGTCCGATCCGACGATAGCATACTTCGAAAAAATCGCATTACCCGTCACATATTCCTCGCCATCCATACGATGCAAGAACTCGGGAGCGTAGTGTACATGGGGATAGTCAAGGCCGAGCGCCTTGGGATCCCGGACTTCTTGCAGAGCAAGAATATCGGCATTCTCTGTCTTCAAAAAATCAATCACGGGTTTGCCCAGCTTGCCTCCGAACCAAATATTGAGGCAAAGAAATTTAATATGCATATCGGCACGATTATATGATGTAGCTCGAACCCATTATATCAAAAACCCGTAAACTCGGAAACTCCGAAATTTGAAAGTACTGCATCACTTTCGGCAAATGTCACACCTTGATCTGGTTTAAAGGTTCCATCTGGATAGCCGGCGATGATTCCATTCGCATAAGCTGTTTCTATAAATTTATAGTAAGGACTCGTGGATGGGACATCTTTGAAATAGGAAGTGACAGGGTTCTGTAGCGCATAACTTTTATCCTTCATAAGAAATACAATGAACTGAGCACGCGTAATCTTGTCAGCAGGACAGAATTTGCGCGTTCCACATCCTGCTGTTAGTCCACTAGTATAAAGCGTTTCAACATATTCATAGTCTCCATGAGACAAAGGAACATCATCAAAATGAGATCCTCCCATATGTGAGGCGCTCGAGAGCCAAGCCACCCCGCATTTTGAGTAGAACTAATTTATTATGGTGAAATAGCTGTTGCTTGTATCACAGCTGGTGCCATCGGTGGTGCATGCTTCCATTTGATATTGCCCCACTGGTAGGGTTACTCCGCCAGAAGTTACCCCAACTGTCCAATGATATGTGTACCCAGCATTGGTGGGCACGCCAACTGGACCTTCGGTGATGAAAAAGGGTGCACAGACAGCTGAACAAGGCTGGTCAGTGCGAGTCGTCTTGATGGTTACGGAATTTGTGGGACTACCTCGCCAAGTGATATCGTGCGCACTGCCAAGAGCCCAAACCTCTCCGCCGTTGGGGGAAATAACCTGCAGGGACGACGCATTGTTAGATGTGATAGTGAAATAGTTATCGCTTGTATCACAAACTGTTCCATTGGACGTACACACCCGCACTTTGTACTGACCAGCCATCGGGCCGGTCCCTAGGTCTGAAACTTGCGTTACGCCAACATACCAGATGTAACCACCATTGCCCTCCACCCCACTAGTAATGGTGTAGGGCGCTCGGTATGGATACGGCAAAAGACTGATGTCTACTTTCGATGAGCCGGCTTGTAGCCAACGTATTGCTTTGGTACTGTTCATCGGCCACACCTCACCGCCATTGGGTGAAAGTATCTTAAAATGAGGAATTGTTGACGGGGTTGTGGTTACAGTCGGCGGGGTTGTGGTTGCTTGCTCGCCTGGCGGATTGGTAACAATGGGTGTTCCCTTGTAACCAAATGCGAATACGACCAAACCAGCAAGGGCAACTACGGCAATAACAATTTTTGCCTTCATTTCGAGTTAGCCCAGTGCCTTAATTGGTTATTAGTAAGTCGTATATCGGTCAATTCTAAAGTAACTATCGCTTGAGTCGCAAGTCGAACCATCGACAACACACACTTGCACTTGGTACAAACCATCGGGCGCGTACTCGAAACCGTTGTTCGCGCTATTGATAACATAGCCTACTTGCCACTGATAAGTGTTGGCACTAGAGCTGAAGACACTCCTGTCGATAGAGTAAGGCGCGGGCTGTGGGCAGGGGGTAGTAATGCAATAAACGGGGTGAGGCACAAGACTTATGTCTACCCGAGGAACGCTACCGTTCACCATCCACGTTATCGTTTTATTACCACCAACAGGCCATGCCTCGCCACCATTTGGTGAAAGCACCTGCATAGGACCGGTTGTTGGGGCAGAAACAATCTTAAAGTAGCTGTCGCTCGAGTCGCAAACAGCCGTACCTGCTTTGCAAACTTGGACCGTGTACGAACCGTCGGGGGCATTACCAATGGCGATGTCTATAGTGTGAGCCACTAACCAATTGTAGGATGAACCATAAACATTGCTGACAATAGTATACGGCGCGCGGTATGCATACAGAGGGCAAGGGGCATTGGTATTACATGGAGGATAATAGGGAGCTAATTTAATGTCATAAGATGTTGGGGCAGGAGGTACACAGTTTGCGCCAACAGGACATTCATACAACGGAACGGGTGAAATGTCTTGCCATTTGATTGTCTGTGTCACCCCTTTCGTCCAAGTTTCGCCACCGTTGGGTGAGGTAACGGTAATCGGACTATTGCCGATGACAGAGCCAACTTGGACGGTGATTGAGGAGTAGGCTACATTACCATCACTATCTTTGACGGTGAAGCTCACTTTGTACTTGCCGGCTGTGGCATAACTGTGGGTAAAGGTTGTGGTTTGGGCGTTCATACCCATAGATGGTACATAATCGGTCGTGGGGTAATTCTCATCACCCCAAAGTACCGAGTATGTTAGCGTCTGGCCTTCTTTGTCGTAAGCAATTACTGACCATGTCCCGGACGCGCCCACAGCAAGAGTGTTAGGGCCAGAGACGCTTGAAATTACTGGGAACTTATTGTATACATCGGCAGGTCGAGCGTAAAGCGGAACTTCCCTGACTGACCCATACGACTGGCCTTGGTTGTACCAATTGAATTCCCGTTGATTAATGCAGAAAACTTTGTTAAAGAAGTACGAATCATCCTGTACGGCCTGTGCTCCGGTAGTGTTTACCCAACGAAGATTTGCTACGTCTTCACCGGTTACCTCGATGCCATACACTCGCGGATCATTTATCTCGCAGTTTCGGAAATAGCCAGATGTAGAAAAGGCATCGCGTTGCGCAGGGGTGACACGCTTTACATTTTCAAAGCCGCCCAGATGACCATAGAAACTAAAGATTCTTTCGTTGAGAAACAGACGCTTGTAGCCCTGGTTGTTGACGATGTACACGTCCGGATCGCTGGAGCCCGAAGCGCTGATCAAATCGCCTTCATGGAGACCGTAATCTGCAGGTACTGCCGCATGAACCGACCCCGACCCAACCACATAGAATGCCACCGCGAGCGCGACAAATATATATTTTTTCATAGAGTTATTTGGTTACTATTAATTATAATGATTCTACCACGCAATATGTTACATGACCAGTGGCTCATACACATAGCAACTTATTCTCCCAAACTTCCGTCCACCCCTCTTCGAGCGAGAGCATGGCGGGAATTTATTTTCTTCCACACCTCTTTTTCTTCCCTCCATGCCCGAGCGCACCGGCGGACGCAACCTTTTTGATTTTCGTTTGCTACGGGTTTTTGATCCGCAGGGGCTACGGGATGCGTTCAGAACACTAAACTGGAGACAGATCAGTGCTGAACTGGTCCCGATAACATTTCTTCAAAGCTACATACCTAACGTAAATGTAGCACAATTGTAACGGAAGCGGTAATATGTTAGCAATTATATAATCATGCTATTCAAGCGAACGCTCAAGACCATATATGAATATAGGTCAATGATATTTCCGACCATGAGCCTAGTCGCAGTGCATGTGATTGTGGCTATTCTTTTTCTATACTTCACTGGTAACGTTCCGATCTCGCTTACTTTTACTGTTGCTATACCGATGACCGGAGCTTATTTCAATATTTTTACGGACAATAAAATATCAATGGTATTTTTAAAAGAGTGGGCAGAAGCTCCGACTTGGTTTCATGCTCTTATGCTTTTGGCATTACTGGGGACAGTTTGGATAGTTTATTTTAGAAAAGAACTTAAGATAAAGATCAACCCAAATCTTTTAGCTTAATTATGGATCAAGAAAACAAAAAAACAATTCTAGGCGCGGTTGCTTTGATTGTATCAATTATAGTCATATTTTTTCTAATTCAAGGACTGAACCGAATTTTCAATCAGCCCATGCCAACACCAATTCCGAGTACTTCTGTGCCACCATCCCAATATCCAGATTACGACATAACTCAAAACTTAAAATCTATTTCTTTGATCGCAAGCGCAAGCGATAGAAATGATAGGCCAAATCAGGTTGGGAACAGGAGTGGCTGGCTTGAAGTTAAAGGGAAGATCGCCAAGGCTTATCTTTATGCTGAAATGAATGTAAATGGTAAGCCTATCAGTCAATACGAATCTCTTTTTATTAAGATGGACTATAGAGGTGGCCATCTTTTTAGACCGGATTCGCTAAAAACGCCCCCTTCAGAAACAAGAACTCGCTTACTGTACTCGCTTAGAAACGTATCTTATATACCCCAAGTTACTTTTAATTCCTACCCCGTCGGCTACAGCGATTCTAAACCACATACTTATCTTGATTGGCTTACTCCGCTTACGACAAAAACGAGGGTTAGTTTTGCCGGATTTTTTGGATCAGTCATTGATGGTTTTGTTGACGTTAAACTTTATTATGAATGTGATCCAGTAACGCCTACCTGTAATATCACATTTACATCTGGAAAAATTTAGATAGTATTAGATTTTTTCTTGATAAGAGTATAATGACTATATAGGGATAGTCATTTTGG
>Ga0209542_10007137_pt1 | contig 21401 bp, 28 predicted proteins | sample RifCSPhighO2_01_FD_184028 | JGI IMG/M metagenome (GOLD analysis project Ga0209542, IMG submission 184028) | Soil microbial communities from Rifle, Colorado - Rifle CSP2_plank highO2_0.1 (SPAdes) (version 2) | ecosystem: Environmental > Terrestrial > Deep subsurface > Rock core/Sediment ... | reverse complement strand
GGCTGCCACGAAGCCGGCGTGGAGGAAAAACCCTACGCCAAGGCCTAGGATGAGTATGAGCACAATGCGGAGTTTCATTAATTTTTATTATACCAGAAAGCACCCCCCCCCTGGGGTGTGGATAAACTAAATTGGTGGAGCCGATGGGAATCGAACCCACAACCTCCTCCATGCCATGGAGGCGCGCTACCGTTACGCCACGGCCACGAACGTTTTAGGAGTTCTCGACATTTCCCTGCGGCACCGTAAACCAAAATGTCGTTCCCTTCCCTGTGCCCTCGGAAGTAAAGCCGATTTCTCCGCCATGTAAATCTATGAAGCGTTTTGTAATATAAAGCGCGATGCCTGCGCCATCGGGTGATTTGCGCTTGGCAGAATCGGAACGGTAGAATTTCTGAAAAATGCTGCGCTGATCTTCCAATGGTATCCCAATGCCGTTATCAGATACCCGTACACGAAAAAGAGCGCCTTCCTGCTCGCGTTGCTCTTTTGAAAGCAAAACGCTAACTTTCCCATTTTCGTTCGAATACTGAAGGGCATTTGCAACCAAAATATCAACCACCTTTTTAATCATCTCTTGATCTATATATGCCTCATCGATGGGAGATGCCTCTTTTGAAAATTCAAAGCGGATATTGCGAGTTGTTGCTTCGCGCTGACGGGATTTAGTAACATCATCAATAATCTCCCACAAGGCAACCGGTCGGCGATTTATCTTAAATTCGCCACTTTCCAGAGCCAAAAGGTCAAACACTCCATTCAGCACATCGGCAAGGAAAATCGCCTTCTGGTTAATGGAATGAATCTCCTCAATGGCCTTTGTGGATATTTTTTCCATCCCTAGTTTTTCTAAAGATTCGGCAAGCACCTCCGATTGCCACCGAATGACCGAAAGCGGGGTTCGGAATTGATGTGAGACCACCCGGATAAACTCTCCCTGCGCCGCCTGCATAGCTTGCATGCGTTCCTGTGCTGCTTGCAACTGTGAAACGGCGGAGCGTAATTTGCGCGCTTCTTCCTGCAAAGAAACATTTGTCGCCTCTAACTCGCGCATGCGCTTCTGTAGTTCTTCTGTAAGTTTCCCCTTGGAATAAAATAAGATGCGTTCATGTTCCAACACGCCCGCAGGAAGCAAGGGTAGAAGCGCCGGTAAAGAATCAAGGAACGAAAACAACGATGCGATGTTTTTAAAAATCTCATCGGCCGAAAGACGAGCCCGTTCCTCTCCTACGCGTTGCTGCATTTCACGGAAGAGCCGGTGTATAAGATAACCAAAATCAGAAACAAGCTGTTTTCCTTGCATGTCTGGCGAAAGCTTCCCGTATTGTTCCTCAAGCATGTGCCACTCTATATTTCCGTCGGAAAATTGTAGGGAACGCAAAGCGTTGCTTGCGTTTGGAGAATTAAGAATCCCTTGCAACGTTTGTGGTGTAAGTTTTAAATATTTTATAAATTGCTCCAATACTATACGGAATAAAAAGAAAACTTGACGCTCTTGCGGCAAGAATGGAGCGGTAAAAAATGTCGGAGCAAATTTTGCGAGTCCAAATTTTTGCGCAATGGTGCTGCGAAGCGCTCGGGGAGAGGGACACAATTTAGAATCCTGTTGGCACACGAGATGCTCAACCTCTAAATAGAGATTAAGATAAAGCTTCTCCTGCTCGGATCGCGGCCGAATGCTCGCTAGCCCAGAAATCCGACTGCGCAATTCCTCGCCGTCGGATATATGGCCCACCAGCCATTCAATGACTTTTGCCATTTCGTCCGTATGGATGATACGCGTAGAACCAAAAAGTGTCATAGTAGCGAAAATTCAAAACCAAAAATCTAAATAACAAAAACTGGGTTCTGCCCCCGGTAGGAATCGAACCTACATCAGCGGCTTAGGAGTCCGCGGTTCTGTCCATTGAACTACGGGGGCGTTTTTTATTACTTTCGTGAAAAATTTGCCACGGCCTTGATGTCGCCGTAGGGAATGGAGTGAAGCGTTTCTTCGTTATCCCAAATCACTAGGGTACGTAATTTCAAAGTTGTCACTTTACCGCGCACCGCACCCACCTGTACTTCGTCTCCCACGCGCACGGTATTTTCCAGCACCAAAAACAAACCTGAGACCACATCGCGAACCAAGGTTTGCGTACCAAATGTCAGGGCAAAGCCCACAATACCCAAAGAAGCAAGCAACGGACCGATGTTGAGCCCCAATTCTGACAGAATCATAAGCAACGCAACCAATCCCACCGCAATGCGAATCGCAAGCATCAAAAACCGATGAATAGTTGCAATTCTTTTCCCGTGCGCTTCATCAAAGCCGAGCGTTTCAAAAATCCGGTCGAGAGCAAAATGCAAAAAGCGCATTGCAGCCAGCGCTGCTATGGCAATCACGGCGATTTTTACCATTTTTGAAAAAACGTCCGACGCGAGGAAAGATGAGAAATCTGGCATCAGATGTAGTATAATATACAAGAAACCCAAAGTCCAAAATCCCAATGTCAAATGAAATCCCAAGTCCCAATGCGAAAAACCGAATGTGTGGGTCTTGGACATTACGCCATTGGACATTTATTTGACATTTGAGCTTTGGATTTTGAGCTTTCGCATTTATGCCACGTTCCTATACCAGAACAGGAGACAAGGGCGAAACGGGCCGCATTGGACCCCAACGCCGGAAAAAAAGCGACCAATTATATGAAGTTGTGGGTACGCTCGATGAATTTATTGCCTGGATTGGGTTTGCCGCATCGTGCACAAATGAACAGCGGGTAATACGCATTCTTCATGACATCCAGCAGTTTCTCTTTTGCGCCGGGGCGGATGTGGCGACACCGCTTGATCAGGCATGCCGCAGACGTATTCGTGAAGATGATACAAAAAAACTTGAAAAGATAATCGAAGATTTTGAAAAAGACCTTGCTGATCTTAGAAATTTTATTCTTCCTGCCGGCACCCAAGCAGTAACGGCTCTTCATGTTGCACGCGCTGTTGCCCGACGAGCCGAACGGGCAACGGTAAAATTTGGGGAGTCGGAAGAACTCAATAGATCGATGGTACCCTTTTTGAACCGCCTTTCCTCGCTCCTTTTTGTGATGGCACGGTGGCTGCACCATAAAGAAAGGGGAAAAGAGGAACACCCAACTTACAATCCGTAACCATGGAAACTGATAATCGCCGACGACTACACTGATAAACGCCGACAAAAACGCCCCGCCAATCGCGGAGCGTTTTGCATTCAGTTCATCGTAATACGCCAGCCGCTATTTATTCAATTCCTCTTCAATAACTTTCTTAAACTCGGCATAGGGTTGTGCGCCGGATATCATGCGGCCATTGATAAATGTTGAGGGCGTACCGCTCACCCCATATTGCTGCCCCACTGTTACGTCTTGCGTTACGGCATCTTCGTATTTGCCGGAGTCAACGCAGGCATTGAATTTTGCGGTATCAAGCCCAAGTTCTCGAGCAAAACCTTTTAGATTTTCTTTGCTAAAAGCACCCTGGTTTTCGCCTTCTTGCCGCTCAAACAAAAGGTCGTGGTATTCCCAAAACTTTCCCTGTTCGTTTGCGCATCGAGCGGCATTTGCAGCCCATAGTGATTCCTGTCCCAAAAAGGCAAAATCGCGATAGGCAAATTTTACTTTTCCAGTATCAATATATTCTTTTTTCAACTGTGGCGTTACGGTTTCATGAAATCTCCCGCAGAAAGGACATTGAAAATCAGCAAACTCGACAACTTCTACAGACGCGTCCGCTTTGCCCAAAAACGGCAACGAACCAAGCTCTACATCAATCGGTGCCGCGGGTGCTGTTGACGGAGCGTTTGGCGATGGAGGAGTCGGTGCAGGACCGTCAGGCCCGCCCGAAGAAGGCGTTCCCTTGCCTCCTCCAAAGTAAAGCGCCGCCCCCACAAGCCCTCCGGCAATAACAATAGCAAGAGGTATCGACCACTGGCTTCCCTTATCCACCGCCATGCGATCTACATGTTCAACCGTCACCTGGCTTTCTGGATGCGCATGGTGCTCATCCGAATGTATTTGTTTTTGTTCTTCCATAAGATACTACAAACTACGAACATAATACGCATAACGGGAAATTCGTATATGCGTACCCATTCGTATTTCGCAGCGTTAATGCGAATGCCCTTCTTCAACAAAGGCCTTACATTCTGTGCAATACAGGCGTTGTTCAAATGTTTTTCCGTGGTGCGGACATCCCTCGGTGCCACAAGTTGTTTTGCCGGCCTCAAATTCTTCCTTCGTAACCTCGCCGCCGCAACCACCGGTGCATATATATTTTGTTTCGATTGCCATACCTTGATACTATCACGATAAAAAGAAAATAGGAAAGGGCTTGTGTGCAAAACGAAACCACCCTTTTAGGATGGCCTCGCTTTTTGTGCACAAAAAGTGAGTGTGTTATTGCCCACCTGCAGGCGGCATATTCTGCCCCTCACCAGAAGATGGTTGTTGTGGTTCTTGCGGTTTCTGCTCCTTTCCCTCTTCTGGTTTTTTACCAAAAAGCCAATCGAGAAAACCCATAAAATCACCTCCTTCAATGAAATTCTAAAGCAGGAAGCTTTGAATTTCGTTTTAATTCTCTATCGTTATTATATCACCCGCGCCGATGGCTTCAAGCTTCTAGAAATCCTTGTGGGCGGGATCCTCTTTCGAGATATAGGACCTATTCTCGATTTCGTTCGGGCTTATGATATAACGCCCCAAGTTTTAGCCAAATAGCAATCAAAAGAAGTACCATTGCATCAGACATCCAGTCGTCTGCGTTGATTCGCGGTATCCCATGCTCAATCCAATGAAACAGAGAGGCGATAAACCAAGAAAAAATGCCGAAACCCCCAAATATAATACTAAGCTTGGTCAACAAAACATCGGTCCTCATAAAAAGCAGTATACCACAGTATGCCACGACCGGCTGTGGATTTCCATAACCCCTCATCTGGCCAACCCACGAGTATCGCTTTAATGCTATACTATATATACGCATTGGTCGGGCGATTTATTCTTGCATTACTCTATTTGTCCTATTATGTTTGAGAACCACCTTTATAACCTTATACTCCAGCTTACTCAAGAGCATAAGAGTTTATGGCGCATCCGCCACCATTACAAGAAAGATGCGGGTGACTGCGCCGACTGTAAGAAATTCTGGGACGATCTGGAAAAAGAGAAAAAGGACCATATCGATGAGCTAACCAAACTCATCAAGACACATTTAGCATAACGCGAATTTAAAAACCCCCCGCCGTAGGCGGGGGTTTCACTAGTAGAAATTAAATATCAGATCCGCAAATAGAATACTATCTCTTAAAAAACTGATGGGATTTCATATTACATACTTCCCCATGCTTTCCCGGCTCTTGACGCACGAGTTTTCCGTCCTCCATATAAAATACTTTGTGTGCAATGTCCTTGATCCGCTCATCGTGACTTACTACGATAATGCTTTTTTGTTGCTCGCATCCTACGGAACACAAAAATTGCATGACGTCATGTCCCGTTGCGCGGTCAAGATTAGCCGTTGGCTCATCCGCGCATATCAGAAGCGGATCATTCATAAGAGCCCGTGCAATTCCTACGCGTTGACGTTCCCCACCAGAAAGCTCTTTTGGTTTTGCGAACATTCGCTTTTCAAGGCCGAGGCGCTGGAGAAGTCCGCGCGCACGCACATACCCATCTTTTTTTGAAAATCCCGCGATGATTACATTTTCAATCGCAGAAAGGTTTTCCAATAAATTAAATGATTGAAAAACAAACCCAAGCGCATGTCTCCGAAACCGAACCCGCGCCGATGGCTTCATGCCGCCAATCTCCTTTCCCTCAAAACTAATGGTACCCGAGCTTGGAGTAAGAAGACCGCCAAGCATTGTTAAAAGAGTGGTTTTGCCGCTTCCGGAGGGACCCATAATCATGACAATTTCGCCTTCCGCAACATCCAAGTCGACTTCACGCACTGCCCGTACTTCCGCTGGTGTATGAGCATCAAAAAACTTTGTAAGTTTCCGAACTTCAAGCAGCATAGGGTTTTATGCCTTAAATACCCTGACAGGATCAATAGAGATAATGCGCCTGATGGGGATAAAGGCCGCAACGATACTGATGAGAAGCGTTATCACAAAAACAAATCCGATTTCCAGAAATCCCGCCTGGTACAAAAAGCCGCTGACATTCATTTCGGCAAGTGGAACCACGACAAATGCAAAAACATTGCCTGCCGCAAACCCGACAATGCCGGCAAGCAACGACTGTAACACGACAATGGCAAACAATTCTCGATCAGAAAATCCAATAGCTTTCAACACTCCATATTCCTGACTTTTCTCTATGGTGGCGGTAAAAATAGAAAGGCCAATAACCGCAATCCCTATCCCAAGAGCAATGATTACTAATACGCCAATGATGGGAAGAAATGTATCTTTTACCAAATCGGCGTTGGTCTTGAGAAATTTGGCACGCTCAAGAACTGCAACGTCAGGAAAATTTTCTTCCAGCGTCAATTTCGTGTAAGATGGATCGTCTGTCTGGACTAAAAAATAGTTCGTGAGGGTATCAAATTTAAGGATATTTCGTACCTCCGCCTCCTGTGCAAACGCATATGAATATACCAAAAGGTTTCCCCCCTCACTCATCCCCACGATCGTAAGTTGTTTACCGGCTATCTCAAGCATATCTCCCATTTTTAGATTTTCTTGGCGCGCAAAAGTGATATCGACTATAACCTCCCCTTTGTCGGGTCGCGGCTTTCCCGTCACGATTTTATAGGGCGCAATAACCCCCTCTTCATCCACTCCCACCAAAAAAATATGACTCTCCTTACCTCGCAGCTCAAAACTCACTTGACGTCCGACAAAAGCCGTGACGCTTTTGACGCCTGACGTGGAAGCAAGCTTATCTTTAAGATCCATCGGAAGCAACGATACCGAATGGCTCATATCGCGTGTGCCTTTCTGTCCGATCCAAAAATCGGCGGGGAGGTTTCCCAGAAACCGCGTCATCTGTACGGTCCACCCTTGGTACAAACCCACTAACACCAAAATCAATAATACGGAAAAAGCAACACCGCCCGCGGTAATCGCAAACCGGCCTTTCTCCCCCACAAGATTTCTTACCGCGATAAGAACAATTGGCATAAAGAAGGCATGTGTCTTGAGCGCCTCCTGTGAAAAGATTTTAGGCACCGCAGGATCCCCCGCCTTCTGGTGCTTCTGGAAGCAATCCGGCCTGGCGCAATGCTTGATTCACCTGCTGTGCACCCTGTGCGCTTGAATATTCCTTCCCAACGACCACACGCGGATCCACCTTATCCCAGGACGTGTTCTTAAGTTCTGCAAAATATGTTGCGGCCTCAAAGGTTGTATCGGGGAACCAATATGTGTTTGCCGCAAGCGCTGCCTCAAAAATCTCCTCGTCCGTAGCTCCCTGGCTTACCATAAGCTCAACAAGACCAAGCATAGCCATCCCATGATTACAGTCCGGAAAAGCCGTAGAATTGCCGCAGCAGGGACGGTAAATGCCTTCGGTAATCTTAGTAATTCGTTGTTGATCAGCAGCCGTTAGATTAAGAAGATTCCATTTGCTGTAATATGCCATGGCATCTTGTTTTCCTAGCGTCCAGCCGCCAGTAGAGGCAAAATTTTCGGGTGTTCCGGATGTTTTCATTGGTCCCTTATCCAAAACATCGCTTTGTTGGGCTAACCCAAGGGCCCACAAAACATTTACCGTAAAACGAGAGTTCTCTGAAGTGAACACGATTTTTTGATCGGTTTGCGCCTGATCAAGAATAGCAAGTTCTGCTGTTTGGAGAGGGGTTTGACCGCGCTCAAAAAGTGAAACAAATTCCTGCCGGTCAATTACCCCCCGTTCAACCAATTCCGGGATAACGTCTCCCCATGCTGCGGCCGTACTGATGCCTCCTTGCGGAAATACCGCTTCTTCAAGAGCGCTTCCGCTCGCAGATGCAGAGGATTTAGAGGAGTTATCTGGGCTAGGAAGGCGCTGAAACCCGCCCTGTGCCGCGATCCACCCAACAAAAATAATTGAGGTGGCAACCGCTATGGCGAAAGCGATGTTATATCGTTCCACAAAGCTTCGCTGCGGCTGCAGTTCTGGTTGCTCCATATATTGTAATAACGATTAGATTATGAACGTTTGAACGAACGAATCGCTGCCCATGCAAGCGCGACTACGCCCGCGACAAACAGCGCTATCCATATCGCATTAGGCACAATCGAAAGCCACGAAGTGGATTGTACCACAAATTCGGGAATACCCGTCTGGACAGGATCACGCCACATCACCGAACTCATTATCCTGCCGGTTGCGGTAAGCCACGCAATCACCACTCCCGAGACCATAAAAACTAATCCGGCGATGACATGAGCAAGGATCGGATCACTCCGCAAAGGACCAAGCTGCCAAGGGACTTTTTGCTGCAGTGGAGTAAAGCGGTCAAAAAGCCGAGTTCGGTCAAGGGTCCAGGAAAGCGCAAATAGCGGCGCCACCATACCAAGCACATAGGCAGCGGCAAGGAGAGCTCCTCCTGCCGCGGAACCAGACAGCAATGAAATAGTGACTACGCCTGCAAATACCGGGGCACAGCAGGACGACCCGATTCCTGAAAAAATGCCAAGCACATAGATACCCCCTATATTCATACGGCGCACTTTCGGGCTCGCAACATGTAACATCGGCATTTTACCCCACAAAAGCGCGGCACCAAACACCATGAGCATCGCGCTTCCCAAGTAGAAGAATGTGTCATGAAACCGTGTAAGCATCGAACCTATTGCGCCAATACCTAACCCTATCGGCAAAAACACTGTAAAGATTCCCAGCGCAAAGATTCCGGTAAGCGCGAGTACGCGTTTCCGATCCTTAAAGATGGTACCGAAATAAGAAGGAAGAAGAAAGCCGATACAGCAAGGGGCAAACAATGCGATAACTCCGGCGACGAATGCCGTCAGCAACGAGAAGCTGGTAAACATAGCAATTTACGGTGTTACCAGACCCTTAAACGCAAGCTCAACCGAGGAATTCGCTGCATCATTTGTCGTGAACAGAACCGCTCGCTCTATCGGACCGACCCCTGCGGGTCCGTGAGCATTGGGATCAAAATAAACATGAAGCGTTCCTTCTTGGTTTGGGGGAATTTCCATGGACCATCCACGCGAAGAAGGTCCGCCGTGCCCTCCCATTCCGAATTTTTGACTTTTCTCGCCCCCTACTTCAAGTTGTGCAGTAGTGCACATACAGGAGGTCTGAAGGTTGCGAATAGTAAGAGATCCTACGCCCGTATTACGGATCGTATATGTCGTAGTAACAATACCGTTGCGCATAGAGACGCTCCCGAGATCAACCATTCCTGAAGGAGTTATCTCAAGTTTTCCCTCACCGGGAGTTACTGAATCTGTTAGCGAAGCGTTATTCCCGCCTCCACCCGGCTTTATAACGATGACAAACCCAGCTGCGAGAAAGAGTACAATGGCAGCGATAGGAATCCACGATTGCTTCCATCCGTCTCCTTTCGTAGCATTCTTTTTTGATGTTTTGTGTTGTGGATGACAATGAGACATACAATAAAAGTTAAAAGTTTAAAGTGAAAAGTTCAAAACAAAAGAAAAACCCGCAGCGCGTGCACGCACATCTCCCACCGTATGAGAAATGCGAACGTACGTGTTACTGCGAGCAATACAATTGAACAGGAGCTTCTTTCCGTTCAATGATGCCGTGAGCAAATGCGTAGGAAAGTAGAGAGAGCGGTATTGGCGCGCTTTTGCGTACGCGTGACGACTCGCGCGCTTGAGAAAAACGAGGAGGTTGCAAAACCAACCGGGAACTAACCAGCCTTAAAAATGCCGCCGTCCAGGTCGCAAAAAACAAAACTGCGCTTAATGCAACGGCAAGAAGATTAAGGTGGTAAACGTCATGCGAAAGCAGTGCGACTCCGCATGATTGTTGCCCCGAAGCCGCATGTAAAATATCACCACAATGGATGGTAAAAACAGCTGCCACCGCGGACAACAACAGTAGAAACACTACCGGAATAGAGAACGCACGAAACATACGCATCTCTTTTATAACATATATCTTTAAATTATGCAGCTGGCAACGGCAAAGTGTCATTCCTCAAAAACACAGCCGGCGCGTTGCGCAAGTTCAGACAATGGCTGCTCTCCGGAAAGTTGCGTGCCGTCGGGAAATATCCATGTCGGGTACCCTTTAATTCCCGCGTCAACGCATTCGGGCAAACGATCTCGTTGGCCAGCAGAAGAACACTCAATAGAGTTTATTTCAGAAAAAGCGTCGCCAAAGGCCTCTTTCTGGTTTGCACAATGAGGGCACCACCATGCGCCATACATAATAACTCCTTTTTCTGAAAGGCATGAGGCAAGTTCCGTTTTCGCCACATCAGAAGGCGGCGAAACTCCCTCAAATAATCGCGCAACTAATACGCGCGGCGAGCCGAACATAGCGACAACCGTGACGCCAAAAAGTAGGGCTGCAGCAATAAAAAAGAGCACATTCTTATTTTTCATATGCCCTTATAATAGCATGAGACAAACGATTAGTCAATCTACCAATAGCTTAACAAAAGGCGTGAAAACAAAAAGGGTTCCAAGCATTAATGCCGTCAGTAATACAAAAAACAAAAAAACAATATTCACGCGTTTCTTTTTATGAAGCAACCCAAACGCGATTGCGAATATCACGAGGCCGGCAATGTAGCCAAAAACGACTTTTCCGGACAAGGGACCGACCCCTTCGTGCAGTTTGAGGAAATTTTTGAAACCATCATTCGCCTCGGCGACAATATGAAACGCTCCTATGCTTAGGATAGCGGTTACCGCTCCTAAAACTGCGGCTAAAATCCCGCCCTGCGGCTTCGCGTTTGCAGGTAATTCGTTATTGGCGTTTGGATCCATAATAAAAACGAGCTCCCCTAAAAATAAGAAATTATAGAGCCGCCTGCTTCGTTACATAAACACCAAGCCCAAATGTCATAAAGGTCCACACCAGCGCAAGCAACAAAAGTCCAGCAGCCAACATCCGAAGGGGACGATTTTGTTGCAGTTCCGACCCGTGCACAAACACAAGATAAAATGCGACAAGCATTACTGCCGGCACGTATGTTCCGATGTGCTCTTTTAGTTCAAAGAGGACTTCATGAACCCATGGCGTAGGACCTGCCTTCAAAATTGATCGAGGGCTTTCCGGAATTGGCGCCCGATAAAAAATGTACGCCCACAATCCGCTTGATACCAAAAGAATGGCTGCGGTCGTCATCACCCCAACGCCCCATTGAATTCTTTTCACACCCGCATGGGTGATTTCAACCAATTCGGCAAATGCCCCGGTAAACCCCATTAGTAAAAACGTGGCAATTGTTCCATGTACCGACGACAAAAGTTCGGGGAAATTCATAACAATCTTTTACTATGGACGACGCCCTGTTATAAAAACGATGGGCGTCACAACAAATAATACAAATACGCCGAGTGCTGCGATCAACGCACCTAGTCCCATCACCAAATCCGCAATTTTTAACGCCAGATACCCCTGCATAAGTGCCGTTTGAAGCGTTGTTGAGGTAATCCAAAGATCACGTGCGGTATTGGGCACCATGACGGCTTTGCCGTTCTCGTCAAGCACTGGATTTCCTGCGTCATCAAGCTTGGGTACGGTGCGCGGCATTTCGGCAAATCGCTTACCTTCGGTACTTGCAAGCGTATGGCCGAGAATTACCCTCCGCTGGAGACGCGCGGTCGTGGCATCAACTACGGGTTTGCCCTGATATTGCTCCGGAACCACATCCGCGACCACTTCGTCAACCGAACCGTCGGGGCGCTCGGCAGATGGAATCGTAATTTTCTCGGCAGCAATCTCGGCTTTCACTTCTGCCTTAGCGGCATATCCCTGGGTCACCATGAATATACCGGATACGATAAAAAGCAAACCAAAAAATACCGCAAGGACACCAAGAAAGCGTTTCAAAAATCCCATACTATCACCTCCTGTCTAAGCTGGTACGAAAAAAGCTTAAAATATCGGGTTAAGCGAATAAAGCATGTAAAACCCAAGCGCAAGCAAGAAAAGGCCTATACCCAAACGCATAAGTCCACGGTGTTCTTTTCTCCACCCCTCAAGCCGTTCGGAAGATGTTCCAAAGAATGCTATACCGATAATCAAAAAGAGCGGCAAAACGAAAACGAAATTGTAGAGCAACAATAGCGGCACGGCAGCGGCAAACTCTCCTTTGGAAAGAAGCCCGAGAATCGCAAGATAAGGAGCGCCAGTGCAGGGAAGTTCCACCATTACCACAAGAATCCCCAGAAATGCGGTTGTGAGGATAAGCAATGCGGGATGCCGCTGCTCCATTGCCTCAATTTTACTGGTGTAATACTTAATACGCTCCGCGCCTCCTGGGATCATCTGAAGCGACAAACCCTTCCCGTACCAGAAAAAATCCTTTATTTCCAATAGTCCCGCGAAAATCGCGACAAGCGCTGCCACCCAATAGAATGTAGTGGCGATCCCTGTACCAAGGGCAACTTTAAGAATTCCAAAACCCAAAAGCAAATACGTGGCGTACACGACAGCGGAATATAAGAGCCCGAAAATAAGCATTCTCCGCGCGCTATGAAACATTTTGGTCATAAACGCGATGAGAAAAATCAGCACCCCAAAGACGCAGGGATTAATGCTGTCTACTACGGCAGCAAGAATTACGATTCCTAATGTAAGTTCTTGTCCCATAACACTAAAGGTTAGAAGCTATTTTTCAAACGGGCAGCCGGCAAATTCTGCAAGGTTTTTAATTTTTTGAAGCCCCTCAAGTCGTGTTATTTCCTGTCCGCCTTGTTCCAAAATGAATGTTGGAGTTTTTTCAATCTGCTTTGAAAGACACAATTCCGGCTGCGGATTGAGTCCTTCCGGATGACATTCCACTGAATTGAGCTTTTTGTACGCCTCTCCCAATAACATTTCCTGGCGTTTACAACTGTTACATTTCACGGATTTGTAATATACGACCCCTTTTTCATTCATGCATTGCACTAAATCGGAGTAGTCAACTTGGGCAACTGTTGCGGTCTGCGCAAAATACGTTACTCCGGCAGCGACAAGTCCAGCGATGAGAACCGGCATAATGGAATTTAGGCCTATTTTTGTGACACCCCTTGCCATAAAGAATGAGGCGGCGGCAATAATGAGCATCATGATTTTTGAAGATTCGCAAAGGACGCATATTGCCTTAATCACGAAGTACTCCATCATCGAAAAATAAAGCGACGGTATAAGCACAAATAAGGTAAGCAAAAAGAGTGCAGGGAAGATATTTTGTTGCTTCCGTTTTGCCAACACAAGAAAAAGGACTGAAGCGAAATAGCCCAGACCCAACAAAGAAATCGGAACCCCAAAAATTTCCGAATAAATGCTTGTGGTAACCACATCGCATGAAACTTCTTCGGAGATGTCGCAGAACGATTGTTTTTCTGCATAATGGATGTACGTAAGATACGACATGATGGCAAATCCAATAACTGCCGCAAGAATAACTGCGGCAAGCAATGCGTTTTGCCCAAACGGTTTTTTTTGAGTAGAAACGTCTGCGTTTTCCATATTTGTTGCTTTAAAATAATTAAAACGATCCCTCCGTGGGATCGCCCAACGCTTAATGGGTATTCTTGTTTAAGCTAAAGTAAGAATACATCTTCTTCTTATTATTATATTGTGGCAACGACCCGATTACAACAGCATTGGGGATAAAGCGCACGGTACGCTATAGCATGTCCCCATGGACCCCGCGAGGGCTTTTTGCGTGTTCCCACAAGAATTCAAATTGCATCTGTTGCGTTGCAGCAATATCTATATCGTGGATAAGCACTGCAGAGGGAACTTGCCGCCGCAACGAGAAAATGGCTATGTGGTGACCAAATATATGGGTCGCGGTATGGAACCGAAAAGAAGGAGGAAGAAGTCGCGTTTCGCGTAATTCCTTACTGTCATTGGCCGCGAAACGCTCTGCTGCTGCAGAATGGATAGTGATTAATCGGACACGCAAATTCTGTGCAATGCGACGCTCGACAAACCAAGCAAAGGGTCTTTCGGCAACCGCTTGGAAATCTTCCAGTGAGGTAATAGCAGAAAAGGGCCGTCGTGTTTCAAGAATGTGATCAAGTACCGTACGAATGCCTTCCATTCCCTCGTGAAGCGTAATTTGGGGCGTGGCTTGGGTCTTGCGCGAAAGGGCGCGCAATGCAGGAATCAGCTTTTGCGCATCATCTGTTTTTGTAGACAATTCAACAAGTAACCGCTCGGGGCGCGAGGGCATATAATACCGCCTCCGTTTTTTTATATAAAAATCAATGAGGCCTCGATCAATAAGCTTTTCTAGCGCATCATAAATGCTTGTTCGCGGAATGCGTGCATGCCGTGCAAGCGCCGTGACATCTGCTTCCCCCAGCTCCAATGCAGCCCTCCATATTTTTGCTTCGGTATTCGTAAAGCCAAGATGCTGTAATTCCTGAAGAATATTCATAGCTTAAATCATCAAACCAATGATAAAAAATCTCTACGGAATAACCTGTTTAAATGCCCGCTGATAGCTATCTGGCGCCTTATTATCCAAATCCAGGAACACAAGCCACGTTGGCGTAATCTTTACCACCACAACGTCTCGTGGATGCAACAACCTCAACACGGGCCAAAACGATGATGCCTTTGAGATATCAAACATTTCGATAAATTTCCGGAGAAACATAATACTTCGTTCAACCTTCGCCGTTCCGCCTCCCTGTACCGTGATAATATTGGGGCCGCATCCTACAGCAAATGCCACCCGCGGATTTGCCAAAATATTCTTAAATTTCCGCGTTTCCCTACCGGTCGCAAAATAAAGGTTGAGGTTATCATCGACAAAATAATACACCACCGAGGCCTGCGGTTCGCCGGTTTCGGAGGCGGTGGAGATCATGGCAACATTGTGCTCTCTCAAAAATTTCAGCGCTTCCTTTTGAGAATCGTTTCTATTCTGCATACATCTTTATTAAAAAGTGACGGTGATTGCGTCGACATTTTAATAATACACTTTTTGGTTGAATTGTCAAAATCCTTTGGAAAATAATAGGTTTTTGAATATCATTTCATGTAAATATAAACTTATAGTATTTAGAAGATAAAAATTGACCAAAACCATAACAAATTTCATAAAGAAAGCGAACATTTCCAATAGAAAAGGAGGGTGGTATTAGTTCCGTCCTAAATAGTTGCTCAGAAAATGAAAAGCGAGGAGGAAAAAGAAATGCAGCTTCTTAAACAGTATCTCTGGGTCGCGGCAGCGCTTTTGGGTCTTGTTTTTATGGCGAGCGGTGTGTTTATGGTTGCATCTGCGCTAGACGCAGAAAACGACGTAAGGGCAGGACTTGCAGCCGAGAAAATCGAAACCACAGACCCTATTGCTCTGCTTGCCAACCCCGATCTATACCCTGATGCACGCATGCCAAAGGACGAAAACAAAGATGGGCTAAGGGACGACAACGGCGCTCCCATGCCCCCAGCTTTGGACAAAGTCCTTGTTGATACGCCGGCGGAAGCACAGGCAATGGCAGACGTGATTAAAGTGCACACACTCAAAACCACCGAAGGGAAAACGTACGCACAATTGGATCGTGAGGATCCTAATCGGGACTTTTACCTTAAAAGCGTGACGCTCCGCTCCGCACTCACCCAGGCCTATATGGGTTTCAGGGTCGCGGAGCTTGTTATGGGTATTGGCGCAATCACCATGGCGCTTGGTGCCCTTACTTTTGTGGTGCTGACGCCTGTCGCATATATGACAGGACGCCACAGCTAAAGATACCAAACCCCCTTCCAAAGGAAGGGGGTCCCTTTTATTCGCCTATCGAAACCTGTACATTGGGAATCCTCAAACACCCAAATGATAACCCCGCGATATGCGGGGTTGTTATATCAACGACATCTCGGTGCGCAGGCGCTTTCCCTGTCTTATCAAAAGCCGAGCAACAAATTCGCCATCTACGCCCGAGGTACAGCCAATGCCGCATGCAGCGCTGGCACCCACGGCCTGTGCGTACATAAGCATGTCGCATAATTCATCTTGGATAAAATCCCTGGACTTTCCTTTGCGAAGAATGTTAACCAAAAATCCTGCGCAAAAGGCATCACCGCAGCCGGTTGGATCAACCGCATTCACCACAAAACCTGGCTGTGTCATGCAAAGTTTTGGTGTCGAAAGAAACGCTCCTTGATGGCCGCGCGTCACCAAAACGACTTCTACTCCAAGGCCATGCAGCTTTGGAATCGCATCCCTGATTTCTGAAACATCGGCAAGTCCAATAATTTCCTGTTCATTCCCATGTATCGCATCCACAAAGGGAAGAATCGGATAAAGATAATCCCACGGTTTCCGATAGGGACGAATAAGATCAAGCAGTATAAAGGTAGTACCACGAAGACCCTCTAGGATCGATGCGATATCATCGTCAATCCCTGAATATCCAGGACGTATGGAAAGCACCTTAGGCCAATGGGCTTGAAGGATTTTTCGAACATGTACAGGAGAAAGATCAAAATTTGCCCCAGGATCGATTGTAAAAATCCTGTCGTATCCCCTTGGTACCAAAATAAGATTCTTGCCTGTAGGTGAGGAAGTCCATTGGATAAACCGCCTGATGCCATATCGTTTAAGTTCTGCCATACTTGCGCGTCCCGCCACATCTTTCCCAAGAGCCGCGACAATGCCTATTCGTCCCGCATTAACACCAAGCTTGACTGCATCAATCGCAACGTTCGCCGGATGTCCCGAGGCAGGCCGTTCAATAATGCGTTCGCCCGTAAATTGAGTAACACCGGGCATAGGAAGCTCGCCCAAATTTGCTGCGATATGATCTACATTCACCGTACCCACGGTTAAAAGATCAAGCGACATAATCGCCATCCTTTTTGTTAAAGAGGTAAACTTATATAACCATAGATAACATAAAAAGACAAGGCCGGGCGAAAGCCCGGCGCGTTAAAACCATCGTTGAATAACCACCTTTTTATTTGTGAAAAAAGAGATAGCATCGTCGCCCTGTCCGTGCAGATTCCCTCGAAATGAACCCTTCATTCCGGCAAACGGAAATGGCGGTACAGGAGCTGGTAAGCCAATGTTGATACCAAGGTTTCCGCATGCCGTCTCGTACTCAAATTGGGCGGCGGCTGAACCGCTATCGGTAAAGAGCATCGCCGCATTGCCGTATTCGCTCATATTAATCATCGCAATGGCCTCATCAAGGTTCCGTGCCCGAAGCAACATCATAACAGGGCCGAAAATCTCTTCTTTTGCGATCGCCATCTCGGGCGCAACATCTCCAAAAATACTCGGGCCAAGATAATGTCCGTTCGGATATTCCGGAACTTCACAATTTCTGCCATCAAGAAGGAGTCGAGCACCTTCAGCAATCCCCTTTTCGATATATCCAACAATGCGTTGCTTTGCTTTATGGGAAATGACCGGCCCCATCATACTTTCTGAATCAAGTCCGTATCCTACCCGAAGATCTAAAGCTCGAGCCACAAGCGCCTCTTGTAAAGACCCTGCGATATCGCCTACCGCAATAACGTTGGACCCCGCAAGGCAGCGTTGACCCGCATTTCCGTATACTGAGTCGATGATGTGCGGTACCACCGTTTCAAGCGCAACATCCGGCATCACCACAATAGAATTTTTAGCGCCTCCCTGACACTGATATTCTTTGCCACAGGCAGCAGCTTTTTTGGCTATCACATCCATGGTAAACGAAGAACTTACTGAGGACACGCGCGAGAGAACCCGATGCCTCAAAAGCGCATTCACTGCGTTCTTGTCGCCATGCACTAAATTAATAACGCCTGGAGGAAAATTAGCTTCATGAATAAGGTCAAAAATTCTGCTAATTGCCAACGGTGTCTGCTCGGAAGGTTTAAGAATATACGTATTGCCACACGCAAGCGCATACGGGAAAAACCAAAACGGTATCATGACCGGAAAGTTAAAGGGTGTAATGCCACAACAGACGCCCACCGGCTCTCGCCGCTCGTATTCCGTAATATTCCCTGAGGCCATGTTGGGAAGTATCCGTCCAGACAACGCACTCACATCCAATGCTTTCGTCGCGTTCTCAAATGCGCGCTGGAGCTCCCCCGCCGCCTCGTGTAGAACTTTTCCGTGTTCAATGGTGATTAATCTTGCCAATTCGTCTAAATGGGCTCCAAAAAGATCGCGCAAATCAGAAAGAAAGGAAAGGCGCTTTGGCAAAGGAGTTCTTGCCCACAAAGGAAACGCGTCTCGTGCCGCCTCAACGGCTGAAGCAATATCGCGCGTATCCGAACACGGAACATGCGCAAGCACATCTCCCGTACCGGGGTTTTCTACTGGCAAAGGAATTTTATGTGATTGAGCAACAACCCATCGTCCACCAATGTAATTTTTTAAAACATCGCCTCCCACTAAACTCATCGATCGCCTCCCTTTTGCTTTTTAAAAGATCACGTCCTGCGTAGCAGGTTTGTGGCGTTTTTGCAAGAGAAAAACGAGGTGTGCACCTCGTTTTTTCTCACCATGTACACAAAAAATCTTAAGTAAAAGGTTGCCATAAGCGATAGGGGTTTTGATAACCCCGCTCGCCAAGTTTTTTCATATAGCCCTCAATTTCCTGCTTCCCAAAAAGCGTTACCTCCTCGGTAGGCGGAAGTGTGCCCGGCGGGAATGTTTTTAAGATATCGCCAACCAAAAGCGTCAGATACTGCAGGGCCGCCGCAACAGGACGTTTTGCCTTTTCTGCCGATGCCAAGGTTGCCCTTCCCACCACGCCTTCTGGCTGTGCTACAACTTCCAAGGGGACGTTATTACGCACGCTATACCAAAAATTAGGGCGCGTGCGTTGGTTAGCCGAACGATTATAATGGCCGTCGGGAAGGTAGGCGCGCGCTTTGGTATCAATGGCGCGAGACATATCAATCGTTTCGGGGGCAAGCAACAACGCAAGAGATGTTTCGGTCTCGTCCCCATGGATAAAATCATCTTCAAATGGTCCGTCCCGATCGCGCGTTCTAAAAAATTCGGCAACGGTGCAACACCAATCAAAGGCATGTGCAAAAAACGGAAGCTCGGGATACCGCAATGAAAAAAGGTCCATGGCACTCACAATCACCCAATGCTGGGCATGGTTATTGACGAATATGAACTTACGGTATCCTTGCGTCCAAAGCCCAAACATCACATCAACCAACTGCATCTCAAGAACCTTCTGGCTTATCGGAATCGTGCCCACCATACCGACATGATGTTTGGGGTGGTTGCCGTAAAGCCATGGCGGAAACGCAAGATTCACCTCCCGATCATGTTTTGTGGTATAACGCCGAACCGCTTCACACAAACGCGTAACTTGCAGGGTATCCTGTGCAGAAACGCCATGCGGACCATGAAGTTCTGTTGACCCAAGGGGAATGAGTACAACATCATTTTTAGAAAGCTTTTCCTCTTGCTCGCGCGGATGCGTCATCTGGATATAAGAACCCGGCTTTTCCATCTCCCCGGGGGATGGAACGCCATAATCTTCAAGGATTCGATCAATTTCCTTGTCCGAAGCATCCCAAAGCTTCGCCTTCATGCGACCAACATCGTTGTCTTCAAATTCAGGACGGAATGCATTTTTATTGTTTTTATCCATCGCCTTCAGTATGACACGAAAATATACTTAAAAAAAGAAAACCGGGGGACGTATCCCCCGATTGTCTTACTTTTTCTCTTGCCTTTTATAGCGGTTCGCCTTTCTATGTATTTTTACCGCCTGCTTTATCGCAGCTTCTGCCGTCTTCCCTGTCGACACCACACCATGACCCTGCAAGATAAAATATTGGGCGTTTGGGTGCTGGCGGAGAAGAAATAACACCTCCTGTACCAATGCCCATGTTCCGGATTGCTGCTGGGTCCACGTAAAGGGAATATCCAAAAAATATGCCGGAACACTACGCACGAAATCGTCGTGCAGATGCAAGATTGCACCAACGTCGGGACGCGCCTGGTAAATTGCCCAGTGAAGCGGCGTTTCTGAAGATGGCTCTTGCTTTCCATAAACGTAAACTACTAATTCGAGCGGAGTGCGTTCAAGCCCCACAACTTCAACAAACTCATTTCGTTTTATGGTTCCAAGAGCAGTATTTGCCACGCTGATAAGAAACCCCCGGGGCGTGCGCACGCTCACATTGCCAGAAGTGCCAGGCGCAAGACCGCGGCGTTTTGCCTCACGGCACGAAAAAATCGCTTCTTCAACATACGGCGTTCCGCGTGGATTCGATCCCCTAAATATAGTCCGGAATTTTACAACAGACATTAAGAGAAACTCCTTTTCGTCCTTTCAAAATACCGCCTGAAGCATAACAGATCTTTTTGAAAAAAGAAAGGCCGGCGTTTGTGCCGGCTCTACTTAGAGAGGAAATCGCCAGAAACGGTTTTGTAGCGAGGAGTATCGATCAACCATATGTCGCGGTACGTTTTTTTGCAAAATAGCTTGGCTTATTTCGATTGCTCCAAGCTTTCGAACAATGCGCACAGCCGGAGCGGTCTCACGAAAACGTGTCACAACATAAACATCCCGTGCCCCAAGTTTTTGGGCGTGCCCTATTGCATATTCAAAAAGATACTGACCGATCCCCTGCCTCCGCAGATGGCGCGCGACCTTAACGCGACAAAGATAGAAAGAACCATCGGAACAGGGAAAGAGTTCCGCCGCTCCAACAATTTTTTGGCCGTTGTGCGAATCACGAAGAAGAAACATATGGGCGAGCTCGTGTTTCTCAAAACCCGCTCCGGTGAAACTTCCCAAAAACCGTTTCAGCTCCAAGAAATCGCTGGGAACTGCCTGTATAATACGGGGTTCCGTAAGCATGGATCCGCAGCTTTTGCATGCAAGCGACATTCTACTTCTCCGAATTTGAAAAAACTAAGAAGAGCTTATCACCTCTTTTGTAAAAAATCAAGCCCACGTGGGCGAGACGGACAATGGTAGTCCCTCCCCCGCAAATGCGGGGTCGGGACACTGAATTTCGCAGGTCGCTTCCCCGCGCCTGAGGGGTCGCGAACGAAATTCGCGGGTCGTCTAGCACATGAAGTTTACCCGCCCGAAGCCCCGCAGGTGCGGGGCGAAGGAGGGTTCGCCGCCCCAATACATCGAGGCGAGCCTCGCCCTGCCAAGGTAGGGCGGGAGCCGCGGTAGTAGTTTAAAAAGAAAAAAGCCAGCCGTTGGGGGCTGGCTTGAAAAGAAACGATGATGGATTTCATCCGCAAGAACAATCTCCCTCGCAGGAACATCCGCTACTGCAACCACACGTGGGTCCGCAACCGCAGCCGCC
>Ga0209542_10007135_pt1 | contig 21405 bp, 23 predicted proteins | sample RifCSPhighO2_01_FD_184028 | JGI IMG/M metagenome (GOLD analysis project Ga0209542, IMG submission 184028) | Soil microbial communities from Rifle, Colorado - Rifle CSP2_plank highO2_0.1 (SPAdes) (version 2) | ecosystem: Environmental > Terrestrial > Deep subsurface > Rock core/Sediment ... | reverse complement strand
CAACCGGCGTCGCGGCGGGCCAAATAATCATTTACTGTCACCAAATGGGCGCCTTTTCCTTCAAGTGCGTTTAAATATAGTGCTGCAGTTGCGGTAAGAGTTTTGCCTTCACCGGTTTTCTGTTCGACGATTTTACCATGATGCAAACCTATTGCGGCAATCATCTGAACATCGTAATGACGCTGGTTCAAAGATCTTCTCGCGGCTTCACGAACAAGTGCATAGCTCCATGGCAAAATATCGTCCAGGATTTTTTTTCCGGATAAGATCAAGTCTTTAAGTTTTTCTGTTTCCTTGGGAAAATCGCGGTCTTTGAGCTTGTGGGCTTCATTTTCCAGATTATTTATCTTCGCGATCGTCCCGCTTGTGGCAGCAAGCTGTCGCTCATTGTAATCAAGGTATTTTTTAATAAAAGAGAACATATAATTCATTGAACTAGTAACTTACGATAAAAACTTTATTGTATAAAATATTCATTCGGTACTATAAGAAGCCTCTCCGCATCAAATCTGGTTGCTTCCGGTTTTTCAGGATCGTTTTTGACAACTACATGAATAGCGTCTCCTTCTTTCAGCTTTGAAAAACCGATAGCTTCAATCGCAAGTGACTTGATATTCAACATCCTTTGCGTTGTTTGGGTCTGAATATCAAGAGTATAAGCCGTTTTGTCAAGACTCACAATTTCAATGCTGAAATCTGATTGATTAACTTTGGTGATTTTTCCGGAAATAACCATATATTTTTGATCCTTATAAACTGCATTTGCAGTGATGACCCCGTTTATTTCAGGTCCAATAACAAAGATATAATCGTTTTTGGCAATATCATCTTGTTTTATCTCTCGTATAGCCGATCCTTGCACCTCATAATATGTTGTCAGCGTGTCATCTATCGAGATCTCGATCTCATTTTTTCCCAAAGTCAGACTGCTATCCGCAACTTTGCTGACAACTCCAGACGTGACCCGGTCTTCGTTCTTGCTAAGCTCGGATACTTTTTCCGCGACTTTTTCCTTCAGCTTATCCACCTCGTCATCAAGGTCTTCAGTCGGTTCCGGCTTCGTGACAGTTGGTTCAGGGACATCGGTTGGACTGGTGGTTTGAGACCACACGGGATAGGCTATGAAAATAAAAAAAACTACAATGACAAAACCGAAAATTTTTTTCATTATGTTTCGACAAAATAAATTGTTAATATGACTTCTTGTGGGGTACTCGAATCAGAATAGACGCTAATACTTATCACATTTTCTCCTCGGGACAAAGGAAAGTTCGTTGAAAAAGTTTCCGCATCAGTTTTAAATACCTCTGTATCAACTGGCGACTGCACAACTATCAGACTATTCTTTTGTGCTTTCCCCGTTATTTTTATCGTATTTTTTGTACTCACAATTTTATCCTTTGGAGACGTAATTTCGAGTAGTTGCTGATCAATTGGAACAACTGTTTTGACAACTTTTTTTCCTTCATCATCATTTGCGACAGGAATAACCTTAGTTTCTTCTCCGTTTCCCGTGCGAAAGAGTACATAGGCACCAATACCCGCTCCAAGTATAATTCCAAGTACGATTGCGATAACAGTTTCCTTTGTCATACAAGTCTTATTATATCTTATCAGTCAAGTTTTTGATGCTAGCAGGTATTTGTGCGATAAGATCGTGATTGTTATACCAATACCCCATCTTTTTTTCGAGAGCTTCGGATGCGAGTTTCTCCACAAATGAAGCAAGAATACATGATGTCAAAGGATCGTTTTTCGCATAAAAAGCTGTAGTCAATCCTGCAAGAATGTCGCCTGTCCCGCCTTTTGTCAGACCCTGATTGCCGCCTTCGATGACATAAATTTTTTCACCGTCGGAAATTATGTCCACGACGGCTTTCATCAAAATAACACACGAGTATTCTTTTGCAAATTTTTTAACCTTATTTTGTTTCTCTTCAACCGGTAGTTTAGTAATACTTGTCTTAAACATTCTTTCAAACTCGCCCTGATGTGGTGTAATAATGACCGGTGTTTTACGATTTTTTAAAAATTCCGGATCCATCATCTGCAATGCTCCCGCATCAAGTACAAATCTTTTCTCGGGAAAATTGTAAAGCAAATAATGCGTTAACTCGCGTGTAAACTCCGCCTCATCATTCAATGTCAATATTTCAGAGAAGTTACGAGTTACAAGTTTCAAGCTATGAGTTTCTTTCCGTACCATTCCCGGCCCAATCAGTATCGCATCATCCTCGCGAACATAATTTGGAATCTGATTTTGTGGCACAACAATACCGTTTCGAAACATCGTTTTAAGCGCCAGAAAGATCTGTGAATTTTCTGCAGTCGATGAATAGTGCACCATATCGACAAAATGCGATGCTGTTTCGGCGGCCCACAAAGAGGCGGAGTGAAATAGTTTTGACCCACCTACTATGAGCACCTTCCCATTTTGGCCTTTATGAGAATTTGCAGGCGGAATATAAAGGTTCTTGAGAAAAAATTTAATATTTTCTCTATTGTTTGTTGTTAGTTTCATTTGTTTTATGCGAATTACGAAATGTTAAATATACCTATTAGGGTGGCAGAAAGAAAGGGATCCCGACACGCGCGCACGGTATGCCAGGAGCACTGGCGGGAGTGAATTTCTGACAGGATCCTAGTGTATTTCGTAATTCGCATTGGCATTGATAAATTTATTTTAAAAACTTGATCTATTGTATAATTGTACCATTATGTCGCTTACTCATGAAGAGTTACGAAAAAAATTCAAATCATTTTGGGAAAAGCGTGGACACAAGGAAGTGCCGCCAACCCAACTCGTGCCGCAAAATGACCCAACAACACTTTTTACCGGATCGGGCATGCAGCAATTTGTACCCAATTTATTAGGCGAACCTCATCCACTGGGAACAAAACTTTTTAATGTACAGCACTGCATACGGGTGCAGGACATCGAAGAAGTCGGAGACAACCGTCATGATACTTTTTTTGAGATGATGGGCAACTGGTCTCTAGGAGATTATTTTAAAAAAGAGCAACTAAATTATTTTTTCACATTTTTAACAGATAAAGATGGAGGTCTGGGACTTGAACCAAAAAGGCTCTACGTGACGGCATTTGAAGGCAATGACCATATTCCACAGGACAAGGAAAGTATCGAAGTTTGGCAGGAAATATTTAAAGGTGTTGGAATAGAAGCCAAAATCGGTGAAAGAATATTTTTATATGACGCGACTAAAAACTGGTGGTCGAGAGCTGGAGTACCGGAAAATATGCCTCCAGGAGAGCCCGGCGGTCCGGACAGCGAAGTTTTCTATCAGTTTGACGTACCTCACGACCCGCGATATGGAAAAGATTGTCATCCAAATTGTAATTGCGGAAGATTTCTTGAAATTGGAAACAGTGTTTTTATGGAGTATAAGAAGTTACCGGACAGTACCTTCGAAGAACTGCCTAAAAAAAATGTCGACTTTGGCGGCGGACTGGAAAGATTTTTAGCCGCAGCCCAAAATGATCCTGATATTTTTAAAACAGATGTTTTTAATGATATTGTCCGAAGAATAGAATTAGTTACAACTGCCAGTTATTCCGATCCCAAAAATCAGTCTTCTATTCGAATTATTGCCGATCACATCAAAACCGCAGTATTTATCATCAAAAATGGTGTATTTCCCTCAAATAAAGAACACGGATATGTCCTTCGTCGTTTGTTAAGAAGAGCATTACTTAAGCTACGTTCACTTAAAAAAGATTTTAAATCAGAAGACGTATCGGTAATTGCTAGATCTGTTTTGAGTACATATGGGGGTATTTACTTTGATATTTCAAATGATGAATCCAAAGTTACTGTCGTGGTTGATGAGGAGATGAAAAAATTTGAAAAAAGTATCAGTACTGGCATGAAATTGATCGAGAAAATGCAAAGTGTTGATGCTAAGGCTGCTTTCGATTTATATCAAACATATGGATTTCCACTTGAACTAACAGAGGAAATTTTAAAGGAACGCGGTCACAAAATCGACAGAAAAGCTTTTTATGAAGAATTTAATAAACACAAAGAATTATCACGATCATCATCTGCCGGAAAATTCAAAGGCGGCCTCGCCGATCATAGTGAGCAGGTAATCAAATATCACACTGCAACTCACCTGCTTCATCAGGCTTTGTTTGATGTTCTTGGTAATGATGTGAAACAGGCTGGATCAAATATAACTGGAGAAAGGTTGAGATTTGATTTCTCAAATTCTTTCACACCAACAGATGAGGAAATTAAAAAAGTTGAAAAGATTATTAACGAAAAAATCAATAAAGCTTTGCCTGTAAATTTTAAAATCATGCCAAAGTCGAAAGCAGACAAAGTCGGAGCAAGGTCATTTTTTAAAGAAAAATATGGAGAGCAAGTTAAGGTATACTACATCGGTGAAACGGAAAAGAATATAAAAGATGCTTATTCTAAAGAATTTTGCGGCGGCCCGCATGTGAAAAATACTAAAGAGATCAGCAAACTAAAAATTGATAAATTTAAAAAAATCGGCAGTAATTTGTACCGGATATATGCAATTTAAGTATGAAAAAAGACCTTATAAAATTTGACGATTTTGCCAAACTTGACATCCGTGTGGGTGAGGTTATAGATGCTAAAGAAGTCGAAGAATCGGAAAAACTTATTGAGCTTACCGTTGACTTGGGTGAAGATTATGGCACAAAAACAATCTTTGCCGGTATTAAAAAATGGTATTCTGCCGATAAACTGAAAGGTACAAAAATGTTATTTTTGGCAAATCTTGAACCAAAGAAAATGATGGACAGCTATTCGCAAGGCATGATGCTTGCGGTAGATGAGGAAGGCAAGCCATTACTTGTCACTCTAGATAAATCTTATAATAATGGTTTGATAGTAAAATAACTATTCCCTATCCGCTATTCGCTGTCGCCTAATCTCAACTAAGTTTGACAATTACACTCCAATAGTTTACATTTAGACACATGTCAAAAACTACGAACATGGCTAATCCTAAAGAAAAACCTACAGTTGAAGCACTAATTACTCGCTTGGGTCAACAATTCAATCTTATCGCCGTCCTTATCATAGCTCTCTTTCTTTTCCAGGCCTATACATTTTACAAAGTAAAAACGATCGAAAAAACCGGTGTGACTGCGGGAGCGCAACAACAGGCAGAGTCCCCTCTTTCACAGGAAAAACTTATTTCTTATGCCGAAGAACTGAAACTCGACAAGAAAAAATTTGAACAGTGTCTGACAAGCGGCGAACAAAAACAGATTGTCACCGCCGACACTTCACAAGGTGCGAAACTTGGAGTCCAGGGTACGCCCGGTTTTTTCATAAATGGCCGATTTCTAGCCGGAGCGTTCCCGTTTGAAGCATTCAAAGAGATTATCGATAAAGAAATTGCGGGAACTGCGACAAATGTCTGTACCGATTATTCGGAGGAAATGCAACAATACTGCAGCGATCCAGAAAATCAGGGTTTTAAACCCGAAGCTGTGGCAGTAGATGTCGAAAATTCTCCGGTACGTGGGAAAGCTGATGCAAAAGTAACAATTGTTGAGTTTTCCGATTTTGAATGTCCTTTTTGCATAAGAGCTTTCCCAACGGTCAAACAGATACAAAAAGAGTATCCAAACGATGTAAAAATCGTTTATAAACATTTTCCTCTAACTAGTATTCACCCTCATGCTCAAGCTGCAGCCGAAGCGTCGATGTGTGCGGCAGAACAGGGAAAATTTTGGGAGTATCACGACAAACTATTTACACTAGAAGCTCAAGGATAAGATCTACATCTTGAGTTGACAAAAAATGTTTTATTGTTTAAATTGGAGCTAGTCAGTTTTGTACTTTTATATATTGACAAGTTTCAAGGGAATCGTGGTGAAAATCCACGGCTGTGCCGCAACTGTTATAGTCAGACTACTTGATACTTGCATGTACCTTCGAGCAAAGGAAAGATAACACACGTTTTTACTTAGTTTAATCTACCCCATGCTCGATAGGAAAAACCTATGAGCATAGAGTCTACCGTTGCAGTAGCGACACAATTTTCAAACAAATCGTACGATAAATTTTCCCAAGATCTGGCAGACGTTGGAGTGCTTCAACTCAAATTTAATAAAGAGCTGGGGATTGAAAAGGCAGTAAGATTGAACTACAATCCGGTTCTTGCAAGAGCCAACTTCGAACGTCTGACGTCTGATAACAGAAGACAAAATTTCAGAAACTATGAGCTTTGGCAAATACAAACTGCACTTCGTGAAAGAAATCATGCCGCAAAAAGCTCCGTGAATTATCTCATCGATGAGCATGGAGAAATGCGTAATGAACTTTTCCCCGATGAACCATTTTCACATATTCTTGAAAGAGGTTTAGCCTACAGAAAATCGATAGGATCAAAAGAGCTTGAACGAGAATATGCAGAATATGAAGGTTGGTTACAAGTCTGCAATGTACTTAAGCATCCAGATACTCCGGCCGGTGCAAAGTTCATAGCGATTTCATGTCCTGGAATAGTAGCAGACACAAACTACAATGACAACTTCGTTGACATTTATGAAGCTCATGACGATCCAGTGACTGGAAAACGATATATTACAATGACGCGTAATGCTTCCAAATTAACATATGGAGATTATGAAAATAATGCAGCTCAATTACAAAACGGTTATTTTGATAATTTAGAAGGACCTATCGATGCCTGGTATTTGAGAAATCCAATTTATAAAAATCCGAGTGTTGATGCCAGAAGTACTGATGAACTCTTTGAACAAATTTTTGGTCATCGTGAAGGAGCTATGGGCGAAGCCGATTTTCAGCAGCTTTGGCAACAGCTTATCCCCGTCGTTTTATATTACATAAACAACTTATGTGCCGAAGAATTTCATCCATCATCGCTTGCAATATCTTGGAATGCAGTACTTAAGAAAAACGATTTAATGAAGACAATTTTGGAAAACACAAAGATATCTAAAGATCAGCAAATGCAAAATACCCAATTACAAATACCCCAATTTTACGGCAATTTACATGAAGAAATCGATTGGCTTGGGAGACAACAAATCGATATGGTTGCTGCCGCCTGTGGCACGTCAGGAGGATTCAAGATCGAATACAAGGACGGGCTTGCACCAAAAAATCCAATACAAGAACTGCTTTCAAACAGTGTCGCCAAATTTGGTGTCGAGGAGGACAATTATGGTTCACTGCATTTCGACTGCCCACACTGTCGCTTTGATAATAAACGTGATTACGGCAAACTTCTGACAAAATGTAAAAGCTGCGGAGAAGATGTCACTTGTGGAGATAGTAAAGAAAAAACGAGTGTTACGAAAAATATGACTACAGCTTCGACAAACGAACCGACTAATTAAACATCTCCCCCACAAGAGGCAAATAAACAAGCAAACTAACTAATTTTATCTTGTGACTTCGATGGTTATGCCTCCTTCAGGATTTGTTGCTCCTATTGTGATCAAATTATTACTATCTGCAGCAATTGTGTAACCAGTATTCGCCGCAGTACCATTGAGAGGATCTTGAGGAATAGTTTTTAAATAGGTACTAAGAGGACCAAGAGGACTTCCCAGATCATCACAAGTTCCACACGTTCCAATTTCGGTTGCAGCTTGTCCGGTAGTCACACCAGTCGGTAAAGATCCTGCATTATCTACTATATATTGATGCACAGCAGTCAGGATTGAATTGACGTCCTGAACTCTGCGGGAATTACGTGTATCTCTAAATCTTTTAACAGGATCAAGTGCGACAAATACAACCGTGGATAAAATTGCTAAAATTGCTATCACCACAAGAAGTTCAATAAGTGTGAAACCTTTTTTGTAATTATTCATAATTAAGTAGAAAAGTTAAATTATAATTTTTTTCCTACTATTATTAGTAGATCATATTCATTGCTCGCTGTCAACGGGTTTTGCCAAGTTACAGAGTACTCATTCAATAAGTTTGAAATTCTGTTTACTAGTTCATCATTATTTTTGCTTCGTTTGACCTGCAAAACTGTATCAATAAAAGCAGAATTTGTCGCATTTCCCGTTTCGATATTTTTAAAACCGTCCTCCTCAAGTATTTCGGCGACATTCGCTGCTTCCCCTGCATTTCCTGATCCATTAAGCACATTAATCTTCAAATCCGATAAGTCAATTTTTTTCTCTAATTGCGGTGTAATAGTAAAAACAGTTTTTTTTAAAAATGGTGTTGCAGATTTTAAATTAGATTGATTAGAAGGTCTTGACAGCCGAGCTGATTGCCAATAAAGCAGCCCCAGAATAAAAAGTATAGCGATAAATAGCCCTATTAACAAATACTTGAGAAATATTTTTTTTCTTTGTTCCTGTTTTGGTATTAAATTAGATCCTTGGTCATTATTTTCCTTTGATATTTCACTAATTTTTGGTGTATTAAGAGCAAAATTTAATATTTCCTCATCTTTGCCTTTCAAATCTTTCTTTAAAGCAAGTCCGATTATTGGATCAGAATGACGCATTTTTGCTACAGAAATAGGCTCAATCGCCTCAACTTCAAATTTAAGTTTTTGTAAAGTTTTTGAAATAAATGCAAATTTTTCCTTAACAGGAGCAAACACTAAAACAGTTTTTTTATTCCTTTTTTCCGCTACTATTTTATAGTCCCAATCAGAATCGCCGAGGTCTTCTGGGATGACCGACTGAATTTTATCGAAAATTTCCTTGCGGATTTTAATTATTTCGGTATTTGCAGGAAAGGATAAAGTCAATACGTAGGAAAGGTTATCATCAAGTAAAAGTGAAATCTTATTGCTTTTAATTTTGACTAAAACAGTTCTTAGGACTGCTTCTAGGTTCTCGCCTGTCCAAGTTGCGCTAAATTTATCGTACTTCTGTAAAGATGATCCTATGTGTACAGTCGTAGCTTGGATCGCAGTATGTGAGATATAAATTATTGATTTTGTATTTCCGAACATATTTTGTTGTTCACTGCTGAATCCAATTAGTAATTGTTATGTTTGAATAGCGGTCAGCAGTAACCTGTACACTCTTAGTAAATGAGTCTATGGTTGCTGATATTGTAAAAGTCGTTGTTGTCCCTCCTTGAGAATTAATTGTAGCAGAACAGGTTCCTTCAGGAATATTAATAGTTGCCGGTATGTTATTAAATTTATTCAAACGAAGTAGAGCATCCTCGACACAACCTTCAACAAGATGCAATGCAGTCTCACTTTTAATATTTGACTGTGATGTCTGTAAATCATTAATAGTAAGTAAGGTAACCGAAGTTCCAACAATTAGTAGTACCGCACTTATTACCAAAACTGATGAAATCGCTATATATCCTTGATTTTTCATACTATTTAGTTCTTACTTCGGCAGTCCCGGTGTAGGTCTGACTTTTTTGCCATTCCTTTCTTGCGCCGAATGAAGTAACTGTTAAGGAAAATTGTATATTTGAAGAGTTTGAACCGCTTGAATGATCAGAAAATGTCAAACTTGGAACCGTGATTTTATTGCTGGTTAGTACCTCATCGTTTGTCATTCCCGTACAGTTTATCGATCCGCCTCCCCATGCTATATGTAAATTACCGTTTGATGAATAGATTCGTGTTGGATTGCGCTCCGAAGTTGCCGAGCCTAGACAAATATCACTTGAGGATATTGATTGTACTTGCGATGCATTTCGGATCTCATAGATTATACGTTTGCTTGCAAGTCGTAAATTTTGGTTGACTTCTCTGTGTACTTTGGTTTTTGCAGCGCTGTAGATAAAATCCCAAGCAAACACGACCATTCCGCTTATAAAAATTGATATGAGAGCGACATACAAAATTAGCTCTATTAATGTCATACCAGATTGAAATTGTTTTACTTTCATAATTAGTTACGCCAAAATGCATAAGAAAAAGGACCATTTATTCCTTGAGGCAAAGTTGTCTGCAAGGATACGGCTCCATCTGCATCAGTCCAAGTAAAACTTGGTGCAGCTGTCATCATTAAATTTTTACTATAAAGATTGTTACTACTATCGGACACAGTGAAAACTAAATTATCCTTTTTAAATGGGTCTATTTCTATGCTGTAATAAAGCTGCGGATTTGCAAAGTCGGGCGTTACATTGAAGTCTTTTTGCTTAGTACACGAGCTTAAGTTACATACATACCAAGTTATATCTCTAGCTCTTAGATCTTGGTAGACAACGACGCTTCGCGTAGCTGAACCATTTGTTAACCAGCCTGAAGTAACGATCTTTGACCCAGCAACAGGAGTTTCTGCAGTGGTATCGACATTTGCATTATTAGTCCACACATTGCCGCTCCAATATCCTATCTGCAAATCGCTGCCTGCCAGTCCTATGGAAGCAAAAATCATTTCATCCGTATTTGGATTTGCGGAAAGATCAAGACTGGTTGCATCATCTTTAAATGTGGGCGGAGTAGTCACGGCAGACCAAGTACATGTGGCTATACCACCATTACAAGTACGGTATCTGACCCCGTTTGTGCCATTCTTTCCTGCTGAATTTGCCCAAACCACCATAGTATCACCTGAAAGGGATTCGAATTCTACATCAAAATCCTCCACATCCTGGGCGACTGCTACTACGTCAAGCGATGTTTCCGTTGTATTAGTCGGCTCATTCACCCAAGCGTTTCCATTCCAAATTGAGGCTGATAGGTCGGAGTTCGAGTCTGCCCAGATTGCTGCGATTAGATCCGAAGCACTGCGTCTGTCCCAGGCAAGCTTAACCCATTGCACCACTCCCGCAGTTCTTGCAGAACTTAACGAAATTACAGAAGACCAAGAACCGCTTCCACAACCGACTGTTTGCGGCTTGATTCGATATGCCATTTCATTATTTGTAGGTGTATTTGTGCTATAAAGCACTACCGCATCACCGGAATTTGTTTCATAAGCAATATCAAATCTTCTTGTAGAACCATTTCCTCCTACAGAAACCGACCATTCGTTTGACCATGCCTCGCCATTAAAACATGATATCTGTAAGACCCCAGCCGAAGTTACAAATCCCGCTAAAGCTTCTGTCCGTAAAGGAGATGTTCTAACAATAAATGTTAGACCTGTAGAAGATGATATTGTAGGTTGTTCAGCTTCGAATGTAGGATTTGGACTGTCATGATATGATCGATATTTGGGAACATTTGTTCCGTCTCCGTATACTATTATCCCACCGATCGGTTTTCTAAAATTGGTAAGGTAAGTGGAAAGACTTATATTATTTTGCCTTGATGGAGAAAAGTTCCAAACCACTGTTGATGTGATTTTTTTTGTAGAAGGGTCTTTGCTGCCTCCGCTTGATACGATATTATTGGCGCTATCCCGAAAAACATCGGAAACCTCGATAGTTCGAGTAAATTTTCCAAAAATATTTTCAGTACCCATCCATGTCCAACTTGCGCCTATGATACCGACTCCGCATGAAATACTACAGTCTGTGTCAAGAAACGGACTCTGCCACCCCTGATTTTTTATAGATTTTACTGCCTCTATACCCTCCTGGGCATACAGCGATGCTTGAGTTTCCTCGTCAGCAAGCCGATTGGAGGAAAAACTACTTATAATATTTGTCGCACCAGAAGCTCCGATAATCAGGAAAATTCCCATTGCGACAATAAACTCTATAATGCCAAAACCATCACGGTTTTTCATGTTAATAATTCGTGCCCCCACTAATATTTAACTGTATGGAACTGCTTATGATAGACGTGCTTATACTTATTGACAACATAGAAGAGGGCTCTCCTCGCTGATTGAATGTTATGTCATTGAGATCAGTAACAGTAACGCTTGATGGGATAGAGAAATCTTCTGAAGTAACAGGTGTAGAGCACGATCCCTGATATAATCTAATATTGTCACTTGCACGGCACACGCCCCAAACTGCCCCATTCTTTCCATCCATAGCGTATGCTTGCGCTTTTCGAATAGAGCTTAAAATATTATCTGTCGTTGTATTATATTGAGTCTGCAAAACAAATCGTGACATAAAAGGAGAAGTGACTAAGGCTAAAAGCGCAGTTATCGCAATTACAATTAGAACTTCAATTAACGTAAATCCTGTCTGTGTTTTATTTTGAAAAAGAACTGGTGAGTTCATATATTGGAGTAATAATTGCAAGCGCCACAAATCCGACAGCAATTCCAATAATTACAAGAAGAACTGGCTCAAGCAATGTTGTTAAATTTTTGCTGAAATCATCGATCTCGTCCTCATAAAATTCTCCAAGATACAATAAAGATTCGTCAAGTTTGCCTGTCTTTTCTCCAATAGCGATCATTTTTGAAACCAATGTAGGGAATTCCTTATACTGACCATTTTCCATGGTATCAGCAATATTTTTGCCACGACTTAAAGAACTACTTAGACGATTAACATGATTTCTAAAGGTTATATTATTCAATGTCTGACTTGTTACATCAAGGCTCTTTGCTATTGGAAGCCCGCTTTTTATGAGAATCCCAAAGTTTCTGGAAAACTGTGCAACTTGTGTATTGATAATAAATTTTCCAATAATTGGGAGTTTAAGGAGAAATTTATGCCAATAAGGTTTTACTTTATTTAATCTGATAATATATTGAAATAAAGTAAACAGTGATACCGAGGTGATAGCAATGATTAATCCATGATTTTTAAAAGTATTTGCTATAAATAAAAGTATTTGCGTTGATAAAGGGAGATTATCTCCAAATGCCTCAAAAAAACTAACCAGTAGTGGTAATATAAAAAAAGATACAAACCCACCCATAATAGTCATTACTGAAAAAATTATCATTGGATAAAGCATCGCTGCTTTAATCTTCTTTATTAGATTATAGTTTTTGGCAAGCTGTTTGGCGATAAACTCTAGGTTGTCATCAAGCGAGCCCGATTCTTCGCTTACTTGAATAAGACTTACATAAAACTGATCAAAAGCTTTAGGATGCTTATTAAGCGCTTTTGAAAGAGTTTGTCCATTTTTGACATCAGCCAAAACTGACTCAATAATTTTCTTAAATGCAGAAGATTTTGTCTGCTCTGCAAGGGTCTCAAGTGCGTCATCAATAGTAATACCTGCTTTAATCATGGTTGCAAGATGACGTGTAAAAAATAGAATCTCGACCGGCTTTGGTTTTATAGAAAAAAAATTGGATAAATTCATTTATTCTTTTGTAACTCTTAATATTTCTTCAATAGTTGTTATGCCCTGTTTTACTTTCTCGATGCCGTCTTCAAGCATAGTTCTCATTCCCGACTTTATTGAAATTTTTCTTAAATCATAAGAATTTTTTTTATCTACAATTGCCTGACTAAGTTCTTCATTCATTAGAAGTATTTCATAAATGCCGATTCTACCGACATATCCTGTCTTGTGGCAGATATCACAGCCTTTCCCGTGATACAAAAGTTGCTTTGACGATTTACCGAAATATTTTTGAATCTGTTTATCCAACTTATCATAAGGTACATCTATCGTTACGCGGCACTTGTTACAGATTTTGCGGACAAGTCGTTGGGCAATTACTACGTTAACTGTAGTTGCAATTAGATAAGGCTCCACCCCCATGTCGATAAGCCTTGGAAAAGTAGTGACTGCGTCATTTGTATGTAATGAGGACAATACTAAATGACCTGTCATAGCGCTGTTTACTGAAATATCGGCGGTTTCTTCATCACGAATTTCCCCGACAAGAATAACATCTGGATCCTGGCGAACGATCGAACGCAATCCTCTAGCAAATGTCAGATCAGTTTTGATATTTACCTGGATCTGATTAACATTTTCTACTTGATACTCTACAGGATCTTCTATAGTCATAATATTTACTTTCCGTGTGTTTATAAGTTTAAGAATTGCATATAATGTAGTAGTCTTACCTGATCCTGTCGGCCCTGTTGCTAGAATCATACCGTGAGGCAGATGATATGCATCTTCAACTTTTTTCAAATCCTCATCCACAAAGCCCAAATCTGACAGAGAAAAATGTCTAGTACGTTCCGAAAGCAAACGCATAACAATTTTTTCACCTTTTGTTGTTGGCGCAACTGATATTCTAATATCCAGATGCTCATTTTGATTGCCATTTTGAATTTGAAAATTAATTTTACCATCTTGAGCTTCTTGATGTTCGTCAGTACGCAAGTTTGCCATTACTTTAACTCTTGTGACAATCTGAGAATCAAGTTCGTGTGGAAGTTTGACTATATCATGTAAAATTCCATCTAGTCTAAATCTCACTAATGTAGATTCTTCAAGCGGTTCTACGTGAACATCTGAAGCATTATTTTCATAAGCATATTTTAAAATCGTATCCACAATTTTAATTATCGGAGGTTCAGCATTTTTATCCCCTTTTGCCTCTTGCACGTTCTTCGCAATAATCTCATCAAAAGCCTTTGTAATACTTTGAGAATATAGATTTAGAGCCTTATTTATCTGTGATTGTGAACTGAAGTATTTGATGATAGATTTACCAGTTTTTTTTGACAGGAATTCAATAATTTGTGTGTTAGAGGGATCGGAAGTGGCGACATGCAGACCTTTTTCATCGTTTTTAAAGGCTATTATCTGCTGCACTTGTGCTACTTTCTTCGGTATTAAATGTAAAACTTCGGAGAGAATATTAACTTCTGTTAGATTGACATAAGGAACTGATATTAAATCCCCAATAATTTTTCCCAAGTTATCTTCGCTTAAAAGATCTTTGCTTAAAATGATTTCTCCGAGTGGCAAATTACAGTTGTCACTTACTGAAAGGCAAGATTTAAGAATTTTTTCATCTACTATATGAAGCTCGTTTATCGCACTAAAGAGATCGACGTTTTTATACGCTGCCATGAAAACATTGTAACAAAAATGAAGACTCCTTTGCTAAAGAAAATTTTTGACTTCATCGATTATATTTGTTAAAGAAGCATTTGATTTTACTAGAAAGCCAACTGCCCCCATTTCCTTGGCACGCCTTGCGTCCTCATCTTGGTTTAGATTAGAAGTAATTATCACTTTAACTTGAATATTTCTTTCTTTTATTTTTGAGAGCACACTCCAGCCATCGATAATTGGCATCATGATATCAAGAAGCACTAAATCATATCCGCCTAATCCAAGCTCCTTGAGACCCGTTTCACCGTCAAAAACAGCTTTTGCCAAATAACCCGTCTTATTTAATTTTATCTCGATGGCTCGGGCGATTGCTTTTTCGTCTTCAATGATTAGGATTTTCTTCCGCTGGATTTGTGGATTATTTTGGTTCTCCATTATTCAAGTTATTTAATATCTGTTCAATAATTTGATCTAATCTAAAATTAGATTTGACAAAAAACCTCTCTACTCCAAGCTGCAAATAGGACTGTACTTTGTCGTTATTGGCCGTATTACTAACAACATAAATAGGAATATTTTTCCACGCAGATTCTTCTGACTTGAGCTTACCAACAAGATCCAGACCGTTTTCCTGACCAAAAAGATAGTGATCAAGCCAGATTACATCGATTTTTTGATTTGAAGACAAAGAGTTCAAGGCTTGATCTACACTGCGCGCAGTGATTACTTGAAAACCGCTAACCTCACATTTCTTTTTAATCGCCTCAAGTAGAGTCTGCTCATCCTCAACGACAAGTATACATTTATTGTCCATGAATCAATTGTACTATTAAATAATTTAATTTGTAAACTCTTTAATTCAATTCAATTTTTTACTTCCACTCTTTTTTTCCATTCCGCTTACAGGAAGTATAACATAAAATGCTGTTCCTTTATTTTCTTCTGATCGAAACCATATTTTGCCATTGCTTCGTTCAATGAGTCTTTTTATCATATACAATCCTAGTCCTGTTCCTTGTGGATCCTGTATACGCACATTATCGGCACGAAACATTTTAGTAAAAATTTTCGCTTGCTGCTCCTTGGGAATACCCATGCCATTATCTGCAATTTGAATAAGCACGCTTTCAATTTCGACATTTACATCGTCCGCTTTCTGCTGTGGTTTTAGTATTTTCAAATATACATTTATCATTCCATTTTCGGGTGTATATTTGACCGCGTTTGTGAGCAAGTTTTGCATAATTATAGTCATCAAACTAGGATCAAGTGAAATGATAGGAATTACATCTTTAATAAGGTTGACATGCAAGTTTTTTTCGTCAATTTTTATTTTTAATTCATCAAGTGTTGATCGAACTATGCGGAGAAGATCAACGGGTTCAGGTGAAATCATATAAGTATCTGATTCTATCCGAGAAACATTAAGCAGTGCATTAATAAGTTGTGCCATCCGCCGGCTGCCCGTGTACGCTTCCTCAAGGAACTTTTTTTGTTCTGCATTAATAATCCCGGCATCCCCTGAAAGGAGTAATTCAATATACCAATTTATTGTAGTTAGCGGTGTCCGCAGTTGATGAGATGCGAGTGAGATAAATTCACTTTTTGCCCTGTCTATCTGTTTTTCAGTTGTAACATCTCTAAATACAATGACATGACCGTAAAGTTTGCCGTTAGTTATTATCGGGGTATTGGTGACATCAGCGGTAAATTTTGTACCGTCTTTACGATGATAAACGACAATTTCATGTATTTTTTTTAGAGTTGTAATAGCTCTAATAATACCTCGTTTTTCTACAGCAATCCGGTTGCCAAACTCGTCTTCCGACAGTACTACTTCAACATAAGATTTACCAGTAAGTTCTTCGCGAGGAAAACGCAACATTAGTATTGCAGCTTCGCTAGCAAGGCTAACTATACCGTTTTCGTCTAAAGCAACTACTCCGTCACTAATATTTAAAAGTATCGCCTCGTCCCTTTGTTTCTCCTGAGAACTAATGGTATTTTGGCGGTGAAGCTCTGCTTCAAGTGAAACCCGACTGGAAATATCTTCCTCCGTTGATATAAACCCGATAATATTTCCGCTTTCTGTCAAAATAGGGGAAATACGGGCAATTACCGTGTACTTAGTACCATCTTTCTTCTGATTTTTCAGCTCTCCAACAAATGCTTTCTTATTCCTGCCAATAGTGAACCAAAGTTTTTGATAAAATTCTTCATTTATTTGATCCCTCCATAATTGAGGCGTTTTGCCTAGCATTTCTGAAATATAATATCCCGTAGTATCTTGAGCTGCTTTATTTGCATGAATAATACATCCGTTTGGATCGGTAATAACCATGTGTGTAATTGAACTGTCAAATGCTTCCTTGAATAAAGTCAGTTCTCTCGAGCAGTTTTCATTATCAGCATTTTTTAGAAAATTGAACATCCTAAGATATAATGTAAAGTATAAACACCCAAGATTCAACAGCTTTATTTGGCACTTGTGTCATCTAAACAAGTAGATCTCGTCATCCCGAACTCGTTTCGGGATCTCATAAAGCTTTAAAGATGCTGAAACTAGTTCAGCATGACGTCGAGTTTATACTTGTTGATAAGGTATATGTGCCCTTTATTTAAAAATCGACAAAAGGATATATATTAAAAAAGTTTTTGGCGCGATTATATTCATAGCCCTTTGGAATAGTACAGAAATAATCTTCTCTGGGACATGAATCTCTACGAGGACACGATCAGAGAGTGCATAATTGTCTATACAAATACTTTCTCCAGGCAAGCTCCTGGAACGCCATTCTGAAGAAAAATGATATGTTCAAACAAAGTAATGAAACACAAGCAGAGCATGGGAATTTGGGACCATTAATTCTACAATGACGCCTGCGGCACATCAGGAGGATTCAAGATCGAATACAAGGACAGACTTGCACCAAAAAATCCAATTCAAGAACTGCTTTCAAACAGTGTTGCTAAATTTGGCGTCGAAGAGGACAATTATGGTTCACTGCATTTCGACTGCCCACACTGTCGCTTTGATAATAAACGTGATTACGGCAAACTTCTGACAAAATGTCAAAGCTGTGGTGAAAATGTCAGATGTGGAGATAATAAGGAAAAGGAAAGTGTTACTAACAATACCGCTAATGTATCGATGGAGGTTAAGTAATGGGATTGGGATGTTCTAACTGTATGTTTTCTATTTCCTCAAGAACTTCTTCGTCAAGTTCAAGATCTATACTGGCTATATCTGATTTCAGCTGTTCCATAGAAGTCGCGCCAATGATATTGGAGGTCACAAACTCCCGTGAGTTAACAAATGCAAGCGCCATCTGAGCCGGATCGAATCCATGCTTTTTGGCAACGTTGACATAGGCTTCAATAGCTGTCTGTGCATGTAGAGGATTATATCTCTCGGAGTTTCTGCCTCCACTATAATCAAATCTTGAACCTTTTGGTATTTTACCACCAATGTATTTGCCGGAAAGTACCCCGTGAGCAAGCGGGGAATAAACTAAGAGGCTAAGTTTTTCCCGTATACTTATCTCTGCAAGCGCCGTTTCGTATTCGCGCATAAGTAAACTATATGGATTTTGAATACTTTGGATACGTGGCAGATTTTTTTCACTGCTTAATCTGAAAAACTCCATTACTCCCCAGGCGGTTTCATTTGATAATCCGATGTAGCGAATTTTTCCTTCATCAATGAGTTCTTTCAGTGCTTCAAGTGTTTCTTCTATCGGAATTGGTTTGTCATTTTCAACATGTTTATATGATCGCTCTCCAAAATAATTCGTTTCGCGGTCCGGCCAGTGAAGCTGGTAAAGATCAATGTAATCTGTTTGCAGTCTTTTTAAAGATCGCTCAATCGCATAGCGGATATTTTTTCTATCGAGTCGAACTTTTTTTCCTCCGCGAATATATGAATTTGTTTCAGATCTGCTTGCGGCTTTGGAAGCGATGATCAAATCTTTTCTATTCCCTCTTTTTTTAAGCCAGTTGCCGATATATGTTTCCGTTCTCCCTTGTGATTTTGCATTCGGAGGAATTGGGTAACTTTCAGCCGTATCTAAAAAATTTATTCCCTGACTTATCGCATAATCAAGTTGTTCGTGACCTTCTCTTTCAGTATTTTGTTCTCCCCAGTTCATAGAGCCAAGACAGATCACCGAAACTTTCAAATTTGTACTACCGAGCTTTCTATATTCCATATTCGTATAAAATCAGGATATCGTATATTGTAACATTGAATATTATGCAATTTACTGTTTTGTTTACAGAAGTCGGATTTACCAAAATAAAAAAAGAATTCGATGATCTTTCAGCAAAACGACACACATTTGTAGAGGAATTATCGCGGGCGCGTGATATGGGCGACCGTAGTGAAAATGCTGCCTACAAAGCTGCTCGTCGAAGATTATCTTCTACCGACAATCGATTGCGATTTCTTAAAAGGTTAGTTGAAAATGCACAAGTGGTTAAACCTACTCAATCACTATATATTGAAATTGGATCAGTTGTAAAAGTTAATAATGGGAGTGAAGATATAGTATTTTATATCGTTGGTGAATATGAAGCCGATCCAATGACAAAAAAACTTTCCTATAAATCCCCTGTCGGTCGGGCACTTCTTCGTAAAAAAGTGGGAGATTCTGTGCAAATATTGATTCCAACAGGAATAATAGAATATAAAATTTTGGAAATAAATGTATGACCGGAAAAACTCATGACCTTGCCGCATTCACTGCTTTGACTCTGGTTTTCATATATACAAAAGATGTACCGCAAATGTCGGTTCCGACATTGGTTACGGCACTTGGTGCGAACTTTGTCGGCGGGTTGTTTCCCGACATCGATCAACCTACGAGTGACTTTTGGGACAACTTTCGGATGGGTCCTGTCGTTGCCAAAGTTGTTGTGCCATTTCTCGGCGGACACCGGCATATTTCTCACTCTTTGCTTGGACTTCTCCTCATCGGCTTCGGTTCGGCTAAACTGTTGGATTTACTTTCCAATATTATTTTGATTGATATGAACATAGTTTGGTACTCGTTTATGATCGGAGTAGTCACCCATCTCATCACCGATTTACCAACAAAAGCCGGTTTGCCTTTGCTCTGGCCGATTAAATGGAATTTCGGCATCCCACCTTTTAAATTTTTACGGATAACAGGAGGAAAATTTATTGAAAATTTTCTTATTTTTCCGGGACTACTGATTTATACAGGTTTTCTACTTTATCAGTATCAGGATAAAATCCTGTACTTTTTGCATAATAATGTGAGGTAAAGACGATAAGGACACAATCGTTGACAACGTATAGTTACGCTACTATAATATTAATAACTCGCCCGACATGCATGCATGTCGGGGTTTTTTTTAACATTTACCTAGTAGAAAGTTGTAATGAAGATCAACGCATTTTATCCTCGTAGATTTTTTTAACAGTGAGTGTTTTTTTATATTTTTTTCTTTTCCAAAGATAATAGTATTGAAATGATGGACAAATCGAAAAGGAATTCTATTGTGTAATGCTAATACTGTAATTGGCTTATTATGATTTCTGGCAATATTGAGAGCATGCATAAAATCGGCGTCTCCTGATAAAAGAAACAACTCATCAAACATGTTTCTATAAGTCATGTCGACAATATCAACAGCAAGCTTAACATCAACCTCTTTTTCTTTTCCGCTTGTCGGAGATCTGTATCCTTTAAAGAAAATAACTTTTTTATTTGATCTCAGTGATTTGAAAAATAATCCTTCATTTTTTAAATGTTGTTTTTGTTTTTTTGTAGGTCTTTTAGGAATCGGAGAAAAAGAAGCGTAAACATAAATACGATCCAATTTTATACCTAAAGACTTTTCTGTTTCAAGGATAAACTTGTCACCGTTTAAAAAGTACGCAGGACCAAACAATTCATACTGACCGGCATACAAATTACTGCCATCAATAAATAATACTCGCTTCATGATGTAATTGTATCACAATGAAATTGCGTGTGACCATACATGAAAGCCACTTCATTAATCTAATTTTGCTATAATTTCGTATGAAAGATCTGTTTTTCGATATAACCGTAGGGAGACCGAAACCAAAAGATTATAGGGTTGTGGCTGACGGTATGTTGTCTTATCACGCCAAGCAAGGACATCCGAGAAAATCGGAAGTAATAAATATTTTTCTTAAAGATAAATATAAAAAAGTTCTTGGCGCGATCATAGTCACAGTGCTTTGGAATGGTATGGAAATAAGTTCTCTATGGGTGCATGAATCTCTACGCGGACAGGGTTGGGGTCGCAAATTGTTGAAAGCTGCCGAAAAAGAAGGAAAAATTAGAGGCTGTACTATTGTATATACAAATACGTTTACCTGGCAAGCGCCTGAATTTTATAAAAAAATGGGTTACAAGCCGTATGGAAAACTTGAAAATTTTCCGAAGGGATACTCATTGACTTACTTTTATAAGAATTTGTGAGCCCGATGCTCTTTGTTTCGAACTCAACTTCTTAATTTGGATTCAAAGATTGATGGGAATATTCTATAAAGAAGAGTAGTATTTAAAATAACTCCAGTGGTTCTATTGCTCGAGCTTTAACC
>Ga0209542_10007134_pt1 | contig 21409 bp, 15 predicted proteins | sample RifCSPhighO2_01_FD_184028 | JGI IMG/M metagenome (GOLD analysis project Ga0209542, IMG submission 184028) | Soil microbial communities from Rifle, Colorado - Rifle CSP2_plank highO2_0.1 (SPAdes) (version 2) | ecosystem: Environmental > Terrestrial > Deep subsurface > Rock core/Sediment ... | reverse complement strand
TTCTCAAGTTCTTGAAAGAATAAAAGAGGCTATAGAAGTCTGTTTGGAAGCTGATAAAGAAGATATTAGGCCAATGAAATTTGTAGGTATTCAAAGAGTAGAGATAGTCTAATGGCTAAACTTCCTCTTCTTGATTATGTATCTACTTCATTCTCAAAAATAAGATTAGACAATATGCTAGTCATAGCATGTCAGCATATATTGGAAACAAACTATACTATGTTTGAATACCTATTTGAGAAAGGACTAAAACCAAACAACACTTTTCTTTTGGGTAAGTGCTATTCTACCAACAAAGATGTTCTAAAGAGATTTCAGAAAAAAGGAGTTCATGTTCACAAAGGAAGTATAGCTTACGATAGCTATAAAGGGTTTGATGAGCAGTTTGAAGAACAAGTTATTGATTTTATTAAGCAGTTTAAAAGAATGAAACTAGAAGAATACGAAAAGATAATAATTCTTGATGACGGGGGCTATTTAGTCTATTGGGCTAATACCTTACTAAAAAACCTAAAGAATGTTGTTGCAGTTGAGCAAACTTCTTCAGGCTATGTGAAATTAAAAAACTTAAAGCTTAATTTTCCTGTGATAAATGTTGCTCGTTCAGAAGCTAAACTAAAATTTGAATCTCCATTTATTGCTGAAACAGCAATATTCAAATTAAAAGAAAGATTGTCAAAGTTCAAACTCTCTCCAAAAAATGTTCTGGTTATAGGAAATGGCTCTGTTGGTAGGAATGTTTCAAATATACTGAAAAGAGAATTTGAAGTTAAACATTACGATTTAGATAATAGTCTTTCAGATTTTAAAAATAAGGACTTATCTTCAATTATAAGTCAATTTGATATGATTGTTGGTTGCACAGGAGAAGCGGTTATAAAGAAAGAGCAATTTAACTTATTAAAAAGGGGAGTTGTTCTAGTTAGTATTTCTTCTTCTGATAGGGAGTTCTCAGCATCTAAACTTAGAAAACTAACTGATAAAAATAAAGATTGCCATTTGGACTTAAAGATAAACGGATTAGTTCTAATAAATTCAGGCTTTCCAGTTAATTTTGATGGTAAACCTCATAGTGCCGAGCCTGAAAAGATACAATTAACTCGCGCTTTGATTTTCTCTGCTGTTTGCTTGGGCGTCTTAAACAAATATCCAGTTGGGCTTATTGATTTAGGCCAAAATATTCAAACAAAGATAATCTCTACCTTTAATAAGATTTAATATACATAAGATGCGACAGAATTTAAAAATCAGAAAGTGATGTGTAAGTTTGATTAATTATCCAATAATTGCTTCATAAGTTATAGGTAATGGAAAATTACTCTTTCCCTTAACTAAATCACAAATCGTGCATTTCATTTCATCTGCCTCAACAACTTGGGTTTCTTCTTAGCCCTCATAGCTTCAAGAAGAATATGATGAAAATCATTTACATAAAAACGAGTTACTTTATTCTTATTATCTATATGTAACTCGCTTACACTTGCATTTTCAAGCCCAAAGAATCTTCCTTCTGATGCATCTAAATCTAAAGCATGAAGAATAAGATGTTTCAAAAAGAAACCATGCCCTACAATTAAAACATTCTTGTTTTTGTACTTCTTAACTAACATTTTATAGAATTTACCTGCTCTACTCTGCAATTCAGAAAAGCTTTCTCCTTGTTTGGGCCTAAAATCATAAGTAGGCTTCCCACTTTCATCAGCCGCCTTAAAATAAGAAGCCCAATCATCATGTCCATCTTTACTGTAAATTCCCATATTATGCTCGTTAATCTTGGCAGTATAAGTGATGGAAATTCCATTAAAACCTGCAAGCATCCATTTCAAAGTATCCTTAGCTCTCTTTAACTTACTACAATAAATATGGTTTACCTTTGCTTTCTTAAACCACGCACCTAACCTTCTTGCCTGTTCTATACCATCTTCATTTAATTCGGTGTCCCTATCTGAAACTTGACCTGAATTTCTCTTAGACTTAGCATGTCTGATTAAATATAATTTCATCTTCGCCTCTTCTTCTATTAATAAGAGCCAATGCTATAAAAAAGTAACTCATTACTTTAATTTCCATGTTTTCTTGTAAATTCATCTTAACATATAAAATCTAATGACTTATTAAACAGGATTGACTTATTAAACAAAGCCGTTATTAAGGTAAACTATAAAAGGCAGGAAAAAATAAGTTAAGTATGTATAGCCCTCAGGAAACCGAGAAAAAGATACTTGAATTCTGGGAGAAGAATAAGATATTTAGGAAACTGCGCGAGAAGAATAAGGGGAAGAAGAAATGGAGTTTTATTGATGGGCCGATTACGGCAAATAATCCTATGGGCGTTCATCATGCTTGGGGAAGGACTTACAAAGATTTGTTTCAGAGATTCAAGGCAATGCAGGGTTTTGAGTTGAGATATCAAAATGGATTTGATTGCCAAGGACTTTGGGTTGAAAGGGAAGAGGAAAAGGATTTAGGATTAAAAGATAAGAAGGATATTGAGAGATATGGGATACTCAAGTTTGTTCAGGCATGCAAGAAAAGAGTTGAGAAGTTTTCTAAAATACAAATGGAGCAATCTATAAAATTAGGACAGTGGATGGATTGGGAAAATTCCTATTATACTATGTCTGACAATAATAACTTGCATAACTGGCATTTATTAAAAACTTATTTTGATAATGGGCAATTGTATAAGGGAAAAGATGCTGTGCCGTGGTGTCCGAGGTGCGGGACTGCTAGTTCAAAACATGATATTGTAACTGAGGGCTATAAAGAAGTGACTCATCAAGCTTTGTTCATGCAATTTCCTTTGAAAGGAAAGAAAGACGAATATTTTTTAATTTTTACAACTACTCCTTGGACTGTTCCGGCTAATGTTGCTATTGCTGTAAATGAGGAGTTAGAATATGTTAAAGTTGAACAGGATGGTAAGAAGTATTGGTTAACTGAATCGAGATTACAGGAATTAAAGGGAAGTCATAAGATTCTGGAGAAAAAGAAAGGGAAAGAGCTTAAGGGATTGGAGTATGTAATGCCTTATGAAGATTTGGAGCAGCAGAAGGGGGCGCCACATAAGGTCGTGTTATGGGATTTGGCGACAGGCGAAGAAGGAACCGGTATTGTTCATATTGCTCCTGGATGCGGTACAGAAGATTTTCATTTAGCAAAGAAAGAGAAATTGCCTGCAATTTCTCCTCTTGATGAAGCTGGAGTATATAAAGAAAATTTTGGAGAGTTTAGTTTAAAGAGCTATAGAGAAGTCAATAAAGCTGTTTTGAAGGATTTGGAGGAGAGAGGATTCGTTTATAAAATAGTTTCTTATAGACATAGATATCCTCATTGCTGGAGGTGTGGGGAAGAGTTAGTTTTTAGATTGGTTGATGAATGGTATATTAGCAGTAAAGAGATTAGAAATAAATTAATAGCAGAGAATGAGAAAGTGAAATGGTATCCTGAATATGGAAAGAGAAGACAGGAAGAATGGTTCAAAAATATGGGGGATTGGCTTATTTCTAGAGAAAGATACTGGGGATTGCCTTTGCCAATTTGGGAATGCAAATGCGGAAATGTTGAGGTTATTGGAAGTTTGGAAGAGTTGAAGAAAAAGGCAGTTGACAAGAAGAAAGTTCGGGAACTCCCGGAGATACATAGGCCGTGGATTGACGAGATAAAGATAAAATGTCCAAAATGCGGAGAAGAAGTTGAGAGAGTAAAAGATGTAGGGGATGCATGGCTTGACGCAGGCATTGTACCTTTTTCTACATTAAATTATTTGAAAGATAAAGAAGGATGGAAGAAGTGGTATCCTGCAGATTTAATCTCTGAGAATATACCTGGACAGTCTAGAGGATGGTTTAATGCTTTAATGTGGGCAGGGGTTGCATTAACTGGGAAGACTCCTTTCAAGGCGTTGTTTGGATATGAGTCTCTGAGAGACGAGAAAGGGGAAGAGATGCATAAAAGCAAGGGAAATGCTATTTGGTTTGATGAAGCTGTGGAGAAGATTGGAGCCGACCCTATGAGATTATTATATTCTTTACAGGATCCGTCGAGAGAATTGAGATTTGGATTTAATATTGCTAAAGAGCCTCGGAACAACTTAAATATATTGGATAATTTGGGGAAATTAGTTGAGAAAAGCATGAAGAGGACTGGGGGAAAGATAGAGGACAGGTGGTTGATAAGTAAACTTAATTCTTTAATAAGGTCTGTGACAGCTGACTTAGAAGAAATGAAGCCTCATCAAGCAACAAAAAAATTACAGGACTTTTGGTTAAAGGATTTAAGCAGGAGATATATACAAATTGTTAGAGATAGGTTGTCTGCAGAGGATGGGGAAGCTATGGGGACTTTGCAAAAGAGTTATGTTAACCTAATAAAATTAGCTGCGCCCATAATTCCATTCATGACTGAAGGGGTTTGGTTGGAGCTAAGAGAAAAAAAGATTGTGAAAGAAGAAAGTGTGCATTTAAGTGATTGGCCAAAGGAGGATAAGGGGAAAATTGATAGTAAGCTTGAAGAAGAATTTGAAAAAGTTTTTGAAATTATTGAAAGGGGTCTTGCTGAGAGAGATAAAGTTAAGATTGGATTGAAGTGGCCGTTGTCTAAGGCGATAGTAAAAACTGAGGAGGGGATGAAGGGAGAGATGAAAGAAATAATTGCAAGACAATTGAACGTTAAGTCGATAGAACTCAGCAAAGGTAGTGAATTTTCCGTTGAACTTGATACAAAAATGACGGAAGAATTGGAGGCTGAGGGGTATGCGAGAGAATTTGCAAGGAATGTACAGAACGAGAGGAAGAAGGCTGGATTGCAGAAAAAAGATATGATAAACTTGAAAGTATCGACGGAGAACTCGTTGAGAAAGATGCTTGAGAAATTTGAAGATTTTTTGAAAGAGAGGACGAACAGTAAAAAGATAGAATTTGTTGAAGGAAAATTAAAAAATGCAAAAAATTTCGAGATCAGAGAGAGAAAGATTTCTATTGAATTTTTGTAATTCCTAAGGGGCACACATTAAAAAGATTTAAATAGTATTAGTACTTAAAATATGAAGAGGCGAGAAAAAATCATGATAATAAAGGACGAATTTTTAAGCAGATTAAGGAAGATATTTGATCTTAATCTCTATGAAGCAAAAGTTTGGACTGCTTTGTTGTCCCGTGGCGTTTCAACAGCAGGGGAGTTAAGTAATATTTCTGATGTTCCTAGGAGCAGGACGTATGATATCTTGGAGTCCTTAGAGAAAAAGGGTTTTGTCCTTATGAGATTAGGTAAACCTATAAAATTTGTGGCTTTGAAACCTGAAGAGGTTGTTGAAAGAGTTAAAAGGAATCTAGTTGTTGATGCTCAGAATAAGACTAGGAGGTTAGAACAGCTAAAAAGCGATGATGTTCTTGGTGAATTAAACTCTTTGTACACTAATGGGGTTAAGTTCATTGAACCTTCGGATTTGTCTGGAAGTTTGAGAGGGAGACAGAACGTTTATAATCATTTGGATATGATGATAAGATCTGCTGAGAAGGAGTTAACTTTGGTTACGACTGCTGAAGGTTTGAATAGAAAGTTTGAAGCATTGCTGCCTGCGCTTGAGAGAGCTAAGAAGAGAGGAGTTAACATAAGAATTGCTGCCCCTATTGTTTCTGAGAACTATAAAGTGGCTAAAGATTTGTCTAAAATTGCTGAAGTAAGAGATAGTGGCAAGAGTCCTTTGAATGGAAGATTTGTTATTGTTGATAATGTTCAGCTTTTGTTTATGCTTCTTGATGATAAGAAAGTTCATCCTAACTATGATGTAGGGGTTTGGCTGTCAAGTGAGTTCTTTACCGAGACAATGAGCCAGATGTTTACACAGACCTGGGGGCAGATGACCCCTTTGGCTAAGTTGAAGGTTAAAGAGAAGTAGTGTTCTGAAGATAATTAATCTTATAAACTGGTTTTATTATTAGGTTTTATGATAGCGCACGCTTTTTATTCAAAGATGGATGAAGAAAGTAACGATTTTGTTAGCGGCATTCCAAGACGGGAAATAATTTACGTGCCTACAATTGGAGTTTGGGCTTATACAGGCAATGAAATTGATTATTTTCGAGAAGGAGAGGAAGCTACATCTGAAGGTGAAGAGATGCTAAAAGGTGTTGGCAAAGAATGGCTATATTTGGGCAGAACCGAATTGTCAGAAGACATTGTAATGAAGATGGTCTTTGCAGGAACATTATTTGACAATGCACGAGAAAAGCTTGAACAATGTAGCAAGTCTTTAATTGATTTAATAGAATCAAATTTTAACAAGTAGTTCTAAATTAATTTCTGAATTGCCCTATATGCTTCTGCCCTATCTTTCATTCCCAATATATCTGCGAGTACTGAAGCGTCATCGAATTTCCTTTCTGTTTCAAATAGTTCTATTTGTTTAATGTATAATTCCCTCGCTTCATCGTGAGAGCCCGCTTTTGCAAATAATTTTGCAGCCTCTTCATAATGCTTTTTAATCTTTAATTCTAGGCCTGCTTGAGTAAGAATTTCTGGAGATGGTTCGTTAATACCTGCTTCTTCTATAATTCCTACTGCTTCGGCATATCTTTTGGATTCTATGCAAGATTCTACTTCTTTAGTATATAAAATTCTAGAATTCTCTTCATCTCCGATTTTTCTTGCTAGTCTTGCTCCATCTAAATATCTTTTATTTCTTTCAGCAATTTGAACGCCTAATTTTATTAAATCTGGAGAATTTGATCTTCCTGCGAGAGAAATAGCCCTATCTGGATAGCCGAAGGAATCCCATATTTCAATTCCTTTTTTATAATCTCCCGAATCTTCGGCTATTTTTGCAGCGAGATCTGGATGAGCAGGTTCCATTAAATAGGCCTCTATGGCTCTCTCTGGTCTGCCAACATCTAAAGCTAATCTTGCAAGAGAGAAGAAATCTTTCTCATTCTTTAAGTGTTCCATTGCTTTGTCCACATAGGATGAAGGTATAGGAACTTTTCCAGCTATACGCAAGATTACTGAAGCACAAGCCTTATCAGAGAGAATAAGGCTAAGATAGTTTCCTATTTCTGCCTCATTTTGAGAATTCATTTTGTTAAGGAGATTTATACTGTTTAAATGAATTATTGTTCTAAGTAATATATACTCTGCGTTATCAAAAAGTCCTTTGCGTTTTACCACACCTTAAAAGGTGTGGTTTGTTCTGGACTTTTGGATGCTCAAGATGCTAACTCTACACTAAAGTGTGGAGTTTACTCAATGCATCTTGACATGATTAAACAGTAAAGGAATATAAAAGAGCTTTTTCTGATTAAAGTATGTTTATTGATGTACACTGCCATCTTGATATGTTAAAAGATATTGATTCAGTTATAGAGAGAGCGAGAAAGAAAGGAGTTGGAATAATTGTTGCAAATGGTATTGATTATGAGACAAATAGGAAAGTTCTGGCATTGAGTGGGAAGTTTAAGGAAGTTAAGGCGGCTCTTGGAGTTTATCCTATTGATGCTTTAAAGATGAGCAGTTCTGGAATTGATAAAGAAATTGAGTTTATTAGGGAGAATGCAGGGGAGATTGTTGCAATAGGAGAAGTAGGAATTGATTATAAGGAGAGTAATGAGAAAGAAAGGCAGGAGGAGAATTTTATTAAATTTATTAAATTGGCTAAGGAGATTGGGAGACCGATAATTGTTCATTCTAGAAAGGCTGAGAAAGAGTGTGTAGAGATTCTTGAGAGAATGATGGCGAGGAGAGTGATAATGCATTGTTTTAGCGGAAATATGGGGCTAGTTGAAAAGATTATTGAGAACTCTTGGTTTTTGTCTATTCCGACGAGTGTGGCGTATAATGGGCAGTTTCAGCTCGTTGTTAAAGAGGTGCCTATTGAGAATTTATTGTGTGAGACTGATTCCCCTTTTATGCATCCTGAAAGGAAAGGGGAAAACTCTCCTGAGAATGTTGTTTCCAGTTATGCCAAGATTGCAGAGATAAAGGGCTTAAGTCTTGAAGAAGTTAAGAGAAAGATTGAGGGGAATTATAAGAAGTTGTTTTGACTTCGTAAACTGATAGGTTGCAGGTATTAAGTTCAAAACCTACTTCTTTTCTTAATTGATCTCCATTCTTACTTTGTCCGCATAATATTCCGTCTTTGTAACATACGTAAGTGCCATGGTAACGGGCCAATCTGTTAATCTTAAGATCCTCTTGAAAGGCAGACTCGTTGTCTAGATGCCTGTTTTGTTTGGCTCTTAAAATTTTTTCGTCTTTAAAATCTTCTGGACTTAGAACATATTCCCTTAAACTAATAACCTTTAATCTTGCTATGGCTGGAGCCTTTTCTTCATTACCCATGATTTATTGAACCTTTTGACTATTAAAAGCATTTAGATTATCAGATATATAGACTTAAATAATAGTTTTCTTTTGGGGAGGCATGAAAAAGAGTTGGTTTGTTGCTTTCATAATATTGTGCTTTGTATTATTATCATTCAATATGATTGGTGCTAAAGTCAGAGAAGGCAAAGTTGATAAAGAAGTCCTAGATAAAGTGAGCAAGAAGGATTCTAAGACTAGAGTTTTTATTGAGTTTAAGGATAATGGAAAGGAAAATATGGAAAGAGTTATTGAGAGGATAGGAAGTGAGAAATTGAGATACAGGTTTAACAATTCTATATCTGCTGAAGTGGATAAGGAGGACATAGAGGAGCTTGAGAATGATCCGGGGGTTAAAGAGATAAAATCTGTCGGAGTTAGGCAGATTTCTTTACAGACAAGTGTTCCTTTGATAAATGCAACCGCTAGTTTTAGATTGCAAGTAAATGGATTGAATTTGACTGGAAAGGGGCAGACAATATGTATAATTGATACAGGAATAAATTATACTCATCCTGCTTTAGGGGGATGTTATGGAGATAATAATCTTAGTTCGGGATGTAAAGTATGGGGAGGGTTTGATTATTGTGCTGATAATGGCAACTGCGCCGCTAATGACTCTACTCCTGATGATTTAAATGGGCATGGAACCCATGTAAGCGGTATAGCAAGTGCTAATGGATCTATTACTGGAGTTGCTCCTGAGAGTAGGATTGTGATGCTAAAAGTATGTAATTCAACTGGATCTTGTCCTGATGATGCAATAATGGCTGGAATTAAATGGTGCGTTGCCAATGCTACTACATTCAATATTTCAGTAATTAGTATGAGTTTGGGAGGAGGATTATCCACAGGATACTGCAATGATGATCCTTTAGCTGCCGATATAAACGATGCCGTAGGGCATAACATTCCAGTTGTTGTAGCGAGTGGAAATACTAATAGCGTTACTTCTATGGCGGGTCCTGCTTGTGTACAGAATGCGACTCCAGTTGGAAGCATACAAAAAGATGATTCAACTTTTCCAAGCTTTAGTAGAAATAATTTATTAAATTTAATTGCTCCTGGAGTAAGCATTAACTCGACTTATTTATCATCTACTGGTTATTCTAGTTTATCTGGAACAAGTATGGCAACTCCTCACGTTGCAGGCGCCATTGCAATTATAAGAGAATTCTTGAATGTTACAGGTAGGAGCAGGACACCGGAGGAAATTGAAATAATATTAAATAATACTGGAAAGAGAATACTTGATTCTAGTTCTGGAATAACTTTTTCTAGGATAAACATATATGGGGCAATTATCTCCTTAGATAATAGCACCCCAAATGTCAGTTTAGCTTCACCAGTTAATAATTCTGTGATGTTAAGAGGAAATCTTACATTCTTTTGCAATGCTACTGATCTTGCTTTAAAGAATGCAACCTTTTACATATGGAACTCTACTGGATTGTATAATTCTTCAAGTAGAAGTGCTAATGGTGATTCGTACAGTTATGGAATAAATCTTAGCAGTGTTCCTGTTGAGGATTATGAATGGAATTGCTTATATTCGGATGAAAATGGAAATTGGGCAATGGGGAGTTCAAACAATACTCTTTTTGTTAGAGAGGGGCAAGTTAGTTTATTATCTCCTTCAAATAATGCTTTTACTAATTTGAATCAGACATTTTCTTGTAATTCCAGTTCTGCTAATCAGCTTATGAATATAACTTTCTATATATGGAATTCCAGTAGTTTGGAAACCACAATAAATAAAAGTGTTTCTGGAACGGCAAATAGCAGTACATTTAGTTTTAATTTTAGCCATGGGGGAAATTATTTATGGAATTGCTTATCCTTTGACAATACTAGCACTGGAGCATTTGCAACATCTAACTTTTCTATAACTTATGACCTAACTAGGCCAGCATTAAGTGTTTTATCGCCTTTAAATGAGAGCTGGGGGAATGCAGGAAGATTCAACGTCTCTTTGAATGAAAATGGGACTTGCAGTTATTCTTTGAACTTTGGGGGAATAAACAATAGTATGAGTAGTTCTGACAATAGGGGATTCAATGCCACAAATACGACAATGGCACAGGGGCAAATTTATAATCTGAGCTTTTACTGCAATGATAGCGCTGGAAATACCAATTCGTCTTTTGTTAATTTTAATATTGATTTAACTAAACCTAATGTTAGCCTAGTATCTCCGGAGGATGCGCATTCGGAGACTGGAACTAGCACTATTTCCTTCAGATATAATGTTTCAGATAATCTAAATATTAGTTCTTGCAGTCTTATCTTAAATAATGAGAGTGCAAGTGGTAATCAAAGTGAAATTACGAATGGCACTAATAGTATAGATTACCCTGTTTCTGTTGGGAATTATAATTGGGGAATAAATTGCACAGATATTGCGGGAAATATAGGAAATTCGACAGTTAGGAGCTTAATGATTAATTCTCCTCCTTCGTCGGATAGTGGTGGGAGTGGGGGAGGCGGGGGAAGAGTTTTAGCAGGAGAGATTTATACTCCAAGTCAAGAAGAGACTTCTGGCGGATACTCTCAAGATCTTAAAAAGAGCGATTCGATAAAATTTGACATATTTGATGAAACTTTTGTAAAGTATAACTTGATTGTTGATTTTATAGGAGACAACTTTGCTAATTTCACAATTAAGAGAAATGAATCTAAAAAGATAGTGCTTGGTTTAGGGCAAGGAATAAAATTAAATTTGACTTCTGCAGATTATTATGACTTGTTCTTAAGACTTGATGATATTGCTAATGACAAGGTTAAATTGACTATACAGACAATACACGAGCCTATAATAAAAGGACAAGGGGAAAAGAGTGAAGTTAAGAATGAGACTGAAAGAAACTTTAGGACTATTCAGGAGGACAAGGGAAGCTATAAGCCCTATATTATTGCTTCTATTATTGCCATAATAATGATAATACTAACTAGAATATTTTATCTTAGGTCAAAAAGAGATATGAAGAAAGAAATAATAAAAGAAGTAGAAAAAGAATTCAGAAGAAGAAAATTAAGAAAAAAAGAAAAAAGTATTTAAATAGATATAATCTATTTGAGATGGGATAAAAGGGGTTATGAAAGAATACTATAGGATAGCGTGTCTTTTAGCTGGTGTTTTAGTCTTTGCTTTGTCTTTTGAATTGGTGAGTGCGAATAGTTATCTTGCTGACGTGTATTTTACCGTTCCAGATACTATTTATAAGATGAATGAAAAAATAGAACTCAAAGGATATGTTTTTCAATCTAATTATACGAGCAACGGAACGTTGGTTTCTTCGTCTTCGGCGTTATCTGGAGCAAACGTTAATCTAACTATAAGAAATAAAAATACTGGAGTGTTTTCTTCCAACTATACATTTACCACAGACAGCAATGGGGCTTTTTATTCAGGAAGCAGTTATTATCCAAGCGCGGTAAATGTAACTGCTCCTGGAACGGCAGGAGATTATTACATAAGGGCACAGTATATAGATTCCAATAGTACTATTTGGTTCTCGGAATCAGAGATAACCGTTGTTAATCAAACGATTGACATATTAAGAGTTAGTCCTCAAAAAGCAGTATATAATCCGTCAGAAAATGTGGTTGTAGATATTGAGGCAATTCAGACTGTAGGTGATAGGACTCTTTATGTCAGCAATGCTACTGTAAGCGGAACATTGAGAAATTCAACTAAAAGCAGCCTTGAAAGTTTTAGCTGTACTACTGGAAATAATGGAAAATGTCAGACAAGCGTAACAGCGCCTTCTACGTATGGAAGCTATATCTTAGAAATAAGTAATTTTAAGGCCTTTAGTTCTTTTTCTGTTGTGCCTTTTTCATTTAGCATTTATATGAAAGATGAATTAGGAAAATCCTTAAAAAGCGTTTATGCTTTAGGAGAACAAGGAAGAGTTGAAGTCAGAGTAACTAATGCCTCTTCAGCAGAAGGTTATAGTTTCTCCGGATATATAACTGATTCTGCAGGAAATACTGTCAGCACAATAAGTTCGACAACTTTAAACTTTAATAATTCTTTTACTAACAGCTATTTGTTCACTGTAGATGCGCTGACTTATAATTATGGTGCTTATAAAGCATATGTAACTGTAAGTAAAACTGGGGACGGGAGCATTACTTCATCTAGTTCCTTTGAGGTAAAAAATTGGATATTGTCTATAAGTAAGAGAAGTTCTGGCTCTGGCTTTGAATATGAATATAGTATATTTGCCAATAAAACTATGAAATTTGAGGCTTATCCTACTTATCGCTTGAATGGTTCTATAGTCCCAGCAATAAATTCTACTTTCTTTACAATAAGTCTTAATGATAATTTAAACAATTTAATTGCTTCTGCAAATACAACATGGAATGCAAGTTGTGCAAAAGAGGGATGTTATGAGTTTTCAATGCAATCTCCGTTAAATACAGGAAAATATACACTTTCTATTTCCCTGTCAAATGAGGGAGTTACACAAACAAAAAGCAGAACGATTCATGTTATTGAAGGAATTATAAATGCGCAATCCACTAATAAAGATGGAGATTTAAAAGAACTATTTGGGACAAATGAATATGCTTATATTTCCTTGACAGCCTATAACCTTACTTCTCTCGGGTTTAACCTTACTGATGCTGAGGTATTTAGTGTCATATATATGAATGGCTCCGATATATCTTATACCCAGGTTGGCAATTTTGATCTTATTAATGCAAGTAATTCTGATTATGAATGGGCATGGAATTCAACATTACAAAGATTAAAATTAGATGTTCCAAAATTTGGAGGATTATATAACGTATATTTATTTGGCAATAATAGAACAATGGGTGCTTTGGCTAAGTTTATTGTTAATCCTTATGACACTTGCTCTACACCAAAAGATACTGCTGGAACAAATTCTGGAGGGTATTATGTAAGGCAGTTTAAAAAGTCAGATACGGTTTATTTTGAATTGAAAGTAATCCAAGCAAGCAATCCCCTGGGAAAAGCTTCTGCTTCTAATTCTTCTGGAAATAGCAGCAGTACATATGGGATTGGCTCGCAATGTAGCGTTACATCAACACAACAGGTCGTTAATAATGCTACTGTAAGTTTAATTGAAGTAAAGAATACAGAGTCTGGAGCGATTCAGAGTATGAATATAAGCGAATCAACCTGCCAGTCAAGTGATAGCTCTGGAGGATATAGTTGTACCGTAAAGCCTTTGACAAATTGGGAAGGGGGAGTTAATATTGTTAAATTTAAAATACAAGGACAGGACGGAACAGTTGATGAGGCGTATGGCAATTTTGAATCGAGAGCGTTTTATCTGTATGGGTGGAGCTCTACTTGGCAAAATAATCCTTCAAGTAATATATCCCTAAATGTTAATTTATATGAGGCAGGAAGCGGATGGTGGGGAAGCAGTGGAGGATTAAGCGGAACAATAAGCCTTAAAAGAATAGAGTATCAGGGGAGAGATGGAGAGTGGATATGGCCCCCTGTTGATTCAGGTTACAATGTAACTTCATTGAATAGCACGAGTATAACGTCTGGAAGTGGAACAATTTCCATACCTGCAAGCAATGCTCAGGGAGGTGTATGGAAAACCGGTAATTATAGAGCAGTTCTTCAAGCTACTACGAGCAATGGAGATACAGACTATGGGTATGCTTGGTTTGGAGTAAAATTATGGGACGTTTATGGTCAGCCGGTTGAATGCACTTCTACAGGATGTAATTATAAAAATTACTTCAATTCGAGAGAGAACATAACTCTTTATATCAAGATCTCTAGAGCTGGAAGTTATAGTTATAGCGACCAAGGGGGGGCCGATATTTATGGAAATGTAAGTGTGGGCATCAAGAAGATTGAAGATTGCAGAACATGGCCCTGCAAAGAATTAAATTCAAGCCAATATACTGCAAGTGCAATTAATGTAAATGCATCAAGCCCTTGGTATTGGAATGCTAACTTAAATAACAGCAAATATATATTGCAGATAAATACAACATCAGGGACATGGGGAACTGGATATTACTCGGTTACTCTCAATATTAATAATACAGACACCGGATATGCTTGGTTTAATACTATTGCATTCTATGTTGATACAAGACCTACAGATAACAACGGGACAAACTGGAAATACAGTATAAAATCTACCGAAACAATGTATTATAATGTTACTACAATGAAGAATTATAAAGGATGGGGCATTGTATCGAATAGTTCGGATTATGTAAATACAACAATAGATGATACTGTTCTTAGAACTTGGGATTATAGTACGTCTCAAAGCAAAGAATATAACTACCCAGAGGATATTAATTTGACTGTTGTTGGCTCTACAAATCTTCAAGTCAATGGTAATGTGCTTGTTAACATAAGCTACAATAATGGAAGCTGGCCTTCTGGTTATTATTATGGAGAAATTACCATGAAAAATTCTGGAAATGAGAGTTCTACTGGATACATATGGTTTGAAGCAAAGCCATTTAGGGTTTCTGTTTCGTCAAATACTTATAGCGTTGATGGAGAACAGTGCATTAATAGTACATTAAATATTTACAATCCTGACTGGTCAACTAGCTCAATTTTATACGGCAACTATTCTGTTACTAAAGTTTATGAGGACGTGTGGAGCGGAAATTCTAGAAGCCAGACCAACTATGCAAATTATACCTCCGCAAGCTTTAATGGCACAGCGAATATAACTATATGCCCTAACAATGCAAATTGGGGCTCTGGCTCATGGGGAGGCTACCATTATCTCAATATTGCTGTAAAGGACAATATATTAAACAATACCGAGTCCGGATGGCTTTCGTTTAGAGCCATACCCTTCCAGATAAGCTGGGGAAGTATATCTGGAGGGACAAGTAAACTTACGAGTGAAAACGTTGTTATTCCTGTAACGATAACTAAATATTCAAGTGGAGAAAATACAACAGGAAATTTAACTAGAGTTTATCAATGGAGATATGATTCATCTTATAACGGGCAGCAAGATTATGTGTTTAGCGTTGGAAACTGTTTCTCAAATGCATCTGGACAGTGCACTGTTAATGGAACTCAGAACGTTACGATATACCCTCCTTCAAGTGGATGGAGAGTAGGATATAATTATCTCTATACGTTGTGGTCAAAACAAAATGATGCTTCATCAACGATACAGGATTCAAGCAGTATTTATGTTGAAGGAAGAGAAGCTTATAATGGATATTATGATAGCGTTGACTCCAATGGAAATTGGAAAAATAGTTTTGTCACTAGCCAAAATATAACTGTAAAAGTTTATGCAAGAAACTCAAGCTATGGCTCAGTAAATGTCAATATAACAAATGTCCAATATAGTTATTCTGGAGGCAATTGCTGGAGCGAATGGTGTATGTCTTATACGAGTGCTTCTTGGTCTTTAGTAGGGGGAGGGATTCAAACGACAAATGGAAGTGCAATAATTAACGTTGGAGTTCCAAGTACGAATTGGACAAGCGGGTATTATTATATTAAGATTTCTATATCTGGCGGTGCGGGAACGGCTACAATAACTGGAAGCCAAATAAGAGTAAAAGATACGACCGCTCCGAATATGACCATAACTTATCCTGCCAACAACCAGACGATAAATAGCAGTACATTCTCAATAAACTTAACAACATCTGAGAATGGCCAATGTAGTTTCTATCTTGCAAATTTCAATAACTTTAATAGCTGGTATTGCGGGGATATAAATGGCAATTCAACAAATTCTTCTGTAACTGGGCAGAAAATTGGAGCATGTAACAGCACTCTTTACGGATATAATGGAAGCACATATTACACTGAATATGTTTCAACTAATTATCATTCTACGTACAATGGCGTTACTTCAACTTATTCCTCTGGTTCAACAGGCTTAGTAACAGGAGGGAGAACACATGGATATATATTTAATGCAACAAATTGGACTGCTCAACATTATGGACTGCAAATATCTTGTTATGACAATGAGGACAACTATGCTTTGGAATATGTAACATTCAAGGTTAATAATACTAATAGCTCTTCATCAAGTGATACAACTCCGCCTCAAATTACTATAAACTTGCCTGCTTCAAGTGGAATTAATTTGTCAAGTTCTAGTGTTAATTTCAATGTAACATTAAATGAAAATGGAAGCTGCTTATATAGTTTAAGTTCTGGAATTACAAATCTAACAATGACAAATAATGGGAATAGAGATTTTAATGCTACAAATAGCTCAATTGCAGATGGAATATATACTACTAATTATTACTGCAATGATAGCTCGGGGAACTGGAATAATACAGCGTTTAGTGTATTTGGAATTGATACCGTATTCCCATTGATAAGCTACGGAACAGGAACTTCTGATGATTGGATTAATTTAACACGGAATTCTATATATGTAAACGTTTCTTTAACCGAAAGTAATTTTGCAAATATTACATATATATTGAGAAATAATACTGGAACTGTCAATTCTACAACTTATACAACATTAATAAGAATAATAAACTGGACAGGGTTAGCCTATACTAATTACAGTTACAATGTTAGTGTATTTGATATGGTTGGGCACTTTAATTCAACTGCAACGAGGTACATCAATTTATCAGCATAAAATGGGAAAAAATAACAGAAGAAATATATTGAGAATTAGATTCTTATTTGCAGCTCTGTTTGCTGTTCTGGCAATCCCCTCGGCTTTTGCTGTTGCTAATTTTGCCATTAGTACTTTCTCTTGTACGCCTTCAGAAGTTGCTATCAATGATGTTTTTTCATGTACTGCTCAGATAACAAATACGGGCGGTGATCCCGGATCCGTTAGCATAGCAACCTTATATCCCGATTCAAATAACTGGCTTGAATCTTCAACTTATAGCCAAGCTTCTGGGACAAGTTTGGATCCTGGAGTCTCCACAGAAGTGACATTTAGCGGGTTAAGAGCAATAAAATCCGGCAACAATGGGTTCTCTAAAATAATGCTTGATGATGTTACCGATCAATGGGTTGCAGATAATAATGTTAAGGAAAATGTAGTCGATGTAATTGTTACTGTTAGCAATACTGCATCAAGCGCCGCCATGGGTGGCAGCTTTGATTCAACTGCACAGGTTACTGCTGGCGGAAACATTGATGTTACACTAACATTTACAGTTAATTCGGGAGGATGCAGTATTGGAAATCAGGATTCTTCCAAGAGTATATCAGGAATGCAGAATGGAAATAAGCAGTCTAGATCCTGGACAGTTACTCAAGGAACAAGCGGAAATTGCAGATATACAATATCTGCTGCTGCAGAAGGAGAAGGAGGCATCGCCTCAAAGATAGATTCTAGTTCGAGCACTGTAACATGTACAGATTGTCCTGAAGATAGTTCAAGCAGTTCTTCAAGCGGGGGAGGAGGCGGGGGAGGAGGCGGTGGAATTGGAACAACTATTTACGACCTAGGAGATATTGACACTGCTGAAGCTGTTGATCTTGGAGTCAATGAAAATGCAAGATTTAATTTTTCTGGAGTTGAACATCGTCTAATCTTAAGAAATATTACAGAAACTGGGGCAACGATTGAGATAAGAAGCGAAAAACAGACCTTTACGCTCTTTATCGGTGATGAAAAATTAGTTGATTTGGACAATGATACTCTTTCCGATATATCTATAAAATTAAAGTCTGTAAATATTGCAACAAAAAAAGCAAGATTAATCTTAAAATCTTTATCTGCTGGAGCAGGAGCTTCTTCTGAAGGAGAAAATGCAGGAATTAATGGAAATAATATACTATCAAATCCTGGAACGAACAAAGCAGGAGGCAGTTTTGTTTGGATAATTATTGCTGTAATTGCTGTGGCTGGATTTATTGGAATAGTGCTTTATCGCGCTTATAGAAAGAGAAGATATTATATACATGGCAGATAAAAGAAACATTATTATTGCAAGCCTTATTTTGGGCATAGTTATTATAATTGTAGGTATAATTCTTGCTTTTTATAATGCAAAAAGCGAAATTACTGCTAAAGTTATATTGGAAAGCGAGGAGAATACTACAAGAGAGAGTAGAGTGATAACAACCTGTACAGATTACGAGAATAAAGTAGATTATTATGCTAGTGGTGCTATTAGATATTGTGAGGGCGAAAAATGCTCTGATGAGAGAGATAGTTGTTCTGGCAATAAATTAAGGGAATTGTATTGTGAAGATAACGAAAGGAAATATAGAGATTATGATTGCAGTTCTGAATGTGATAGCGGCGCTTGTGTGAACCTTGTAACGGATAAGAAGTCTATTTCTGGAAGTTCTGGAGGGGGCGGGGGAGGGGGCGGGAGTTCATCGAGCAGTCCTGCTTTGCCTGATAGCTCACAGACTTATGACTTGGGAGAACTTGATCAAGAAAATACTATAGAGATAATCAAAGGAGACCATATTGAGTTTAATATAGGAAGCGATGATTACGTTCTTACTTTAGAAGATAACAGTAACAGCGAAGCTAATATAAATGTTGGAACAAAGACGTTCAACTTAAACGTAGGAGCAGAGACGAGTCTTGACCTTAATGATAATGGTGCTTCAGAGTTTTATATAAAGCTTAGGAGTATAAGTCTAATTAATGGAAAGGCAAAATTAACATTAAATTTAGCTAATTGAAAAAACTGAAAGGCAAAAAAGAATTCAGAAGAAGAAAAATAAAAAATATAAGGTAGAATTAAAAATAGCAATATACTAAGAAAAGAATGAAAAAATAATTTATTTTGTAATTGGTTTTGTTATTCTTGCGTTGATTCTTGTAACTATTCTATCAAATTCTTCAACTTGCCCTTCATCAATTATACCAGGGAGAATCTCTCTTAATTGCACAGAGAACGGAGTATGTGAAGCTATTAAGAATGAAGGTCAACCAGTTACTTACAAATGGGGGGATAATACCCCACTTGATGGGAGAGAATTATTATTTTATTCAATGCCGTATGAAGGATATAATATTAATTATCGATATTCAATAAATAATATTACATATAATCGCATTCAGATAGATGGGCAAGGAAATGTAATAGCTGAAAAATCTTATCTAATTAATTTGGCTATAGATCCTAAAGATAAAACTGAGGCAGGATTTAGAATTGTAGATTCTAAATGCTTCCTAAAATAAAAAAATTAGAAAAAGATCTAAAAATCAAGAATAAAAAATAAAATAAAGAATAACTTGTTAAAAGCTCTTTAGTCTATATTCTACAGTTACTGTGGCAGATACTGTTAATTCTTGAGGTGCTGGGTTTGCAACAGCTTCTTTAACGCTTGCTACAGAGCCCCCAGAAACTGCAGAATCAAAATATCTGTATGGGCCGTAATTGAAGTCCTCGCTCTTTACTGAGACTAGGGCGCCAATATTCTTTCCCAATCCGCTTGCAGTTGCCTGAGCTTTAGTCTTTGCGTCTTTACTTGCTGCTTCTAAAGCTTGTGCTTTGTATTGGCTTTGCTTAGCTTCTGAAAGTTCGAAGTTTATATATGACAAAAGGGCTCCATTATCTATTGCTGCATCAACTATAGGAGATACGAGGTCAAAGTTAGTTGTTTCTACGACAATTTGCTCTGAGGCAAGGAAGCCTTTTTGCTTCTGTGACCCGTCAGACCAGTCATATTCAGGATAGACATTCAGATTAATTAATTGAATATCTTTTCTTTCAAGACCTGTCTTTAATAGAGCAGTCATTGTGTCATCTAGGATCTTATCTAAAGCTTCTTTTGCTTTCTGAGCTGTGTCTCCTCTTCCTTCAGAGTTTATGTAAATAGAAACCTTATCTGGCTTCACTTCTAGAGAAGACATTCCTTGAGCAGAGACTACTGCTTGACTTGAAGGAAAATAGATAAATCCTGCTACGGCGACTAGTGCTATCAGTAATATACCTAATACTATTTTGTTATCCATTTTTGTTTTTCCTCCTTTCATTTTTTTCTCCAATTCAACAATAAGAGAACTATGAGTGCAACTATTGAGCCCATGAGAAACCATGCCCATGAGTTTGACTGGACTATTGTTTGATAGGCATTGTTACAGATTTCTGCTGCTGGAGGTATTCCTGGATATGCTATCTTTGCTCCTTCTGCAACTGCGACACTGGAGGCCGCTCCTGCAGCTCCGGCGGATGTTTCCATTGCGTAATCTGCTCCTGCTGATGATAGTGTGTTTGTTACTGAATCCGATGTTTGGGGAGAGAAAGCAAATATCTTTATTAGGAAAGCAAAGACTCCAGTGATTAAAGCTGTAGGGATTATTCCTTTCATTAAAGACTTAGGGGAAATTGTAATTCTCTTGTTTGAGATTTTGTACTTATGGATTCTTTTTCCTTTTACACTCCACATGAACTTATTTGACTTCTCTATTAATCCTGCTGATTCTAATTTGCTTAGATTATATCCTATTGTGTTAAGAGGCATCTTTAATTCATTTGATAACTCTGTAGCATTGAGTTCTCTCTCTGCTAAAGTACTTAGAATTTTCTTTGCCGTCTTGTTTGAGATTACTTCTGCTATCTCTGCTGTTCTTGGGTCATCGAGGTCGATTACTATTGAACTTTTTGTCATAGTTATATCAGAGGAAAAGTAGTATATAAATGGAGCGAAGACTTCGATTTGAGTTGAAGCTATTGGTATCTTTAAGAAAATATACTAAATAAGCAATTCAAAATTACTATCACTATTTCTCTCAAAACCAAGTCTCATTGGAGTAATATTGTATCTAATTTTTAATCTGGATTGCCAAGCATCTAAATCTTGAATACCTGGAGGATAAGTAAATCTATCATTGTTCTCTGCTGATTGAACCACTACTCTTTTATATCCTTCATCTGATGCCCATTTACATGTTGACCTAAGCAAACTTCTTTCCCATTGTTTTGGTAAAAATTCAGCTAAATGGTGAGAAGACTGAATCTGCAAACATAATATTCCTTTTCTTTTAATCTTATCAAAACTAATCAGGGCTATCCTTCCTCCAACAACTTTTGTTCCTTCAAATCCATTTTGAGCGTCTAAAGAACGTAAAGCAATTCCATACTTTCCATCTTGATA
>Ga0209542_10007133_pt1 | contig 21414 bp, 25 predicted proteins | sample RifCSPhighO2_01_FD_184028 | JGI IMG/M metagenome (GOLD analysis project Ga0209542, IMG submission 184028) | Soil microbial communities from Rifle, Colorado - Rifle CSP2_plank highO2_0.1 (SPAdes) (version 2) | ecosystem: Environmental > Terrestrial > Deep subsurface > Rock core/Sediment ... | reverse complement strand
AATTCCTCTATCCTCGCTCATAACCAAAAGCCTTTCTCCAGCAGAAACACCCATCCTCTTCCTAATTTCTTTTGGTATGACTATCTGCCCTCTAGTAGAAACCTTAACTACATCCTCTATTTTCTTATTTATCATACTATTCATACTAATATGAAAAGTATTTAAAGTTTTATTTGCAAACTGAACTAATAAAATCATCGTTGATTCTGTAGACTTGTACAGGAGCAATAGAAGTAACATCAGTCTTCCCAGTTTCCAGATACTTGTACTGGATGGCAGCGCCAGAGAATCCTTTCTCAAGCGTGAGAACAGAATTGATATTCGAAGATAGGAGACCTTCTGAAACCACATACTTAGGCGGGCAGTTGCATCTATTCTTTATTGTCGATTTGAGGTCGTCAATGTTTTTCGGCAAATCTGAAATTCTCGTCCTCACATAATAGAATCCATACCAGGTCGATGAAAAGACTTGGCTGCACTGCTCGCTGTTCTTGTTCATGTAGTCCTGCGTGAGGAATTTCACCCGATTGATCTCCTTGTCGACGATCAGCTTGTTCACAGTGTCCTCAAAATTCGAAACTACGAACCAGACCAACACAACAATCCCGATTATGAAGAACCACTTGAATTTTTTGATGTCAGAGAACATCTGTCCGACAAGGAGATAAAGTGCAGGGAGGGCAGGGAGGACATATCTTGGAAACTTCACGCCCAGAGGAGAATAGAAAAGGAAAACTCCGAGTATGATGAAGATCAGATACTTGTAGACGTCCTTCTGCTGGAAGTAGTACATTCCAAGTATCAGGACTGAGAAGAATCCTATCACAGCTTTTGTGGTCGGTTGGAGATAGAGAGGAGAGACAAACAGATAGACTAAAATGAATATGGCTAGAAAGACGTAGCTTGCCTTTGTGTGGATTTTCCTTCTCTCTGCCTCGAGAAACACGACTGCAAACAGAATGAACAAAGTGAGTATCGGGAGAAGGTACTCCGAGTAGATTGATTCAAGATAGATATAAAATGGAAGATTGATGCTGAGCTGGCCAGTGACATAGGAAGACCACCAGTTCCACAGCCAGCCCTGGCTGGAGATGTAGAAAAACATCCAGGCAACGAAGACAATCATAGGCAATAATGTCATCAGCACAGCTTTCCTGTCTGGAGTGAGTTTGATATAGAAGGCTAGTATGACCACGACAATCCCTAAAGAGCCGAGGAATGCGTACTTGGAGACCTCGAACAAAAGTGACATCAGTTGCGAAGTTGAAGAATATTTTGTAAGCCCTAGGAACGCAGCGAAGACAAACAACGGAAGCAATGTAAAGAGCAGGAATCTCTTGTCCTTGAAAATCTTTCTTTCATACAAGAAAAGGAATCCGAACATGGCCAGTGCTACAAAGAAACCATATTTAGTCATCACAGAGAAAATAGTGAACAAACTTCCGAGAATCAAGTCCCTATCTTTCCTCTCCTTGTACCAGGACCAGAAGAAGTAGAAACCGACTGTCGAGAATAATGTGACAGGAAGATCAAGCATCGCAAAATCCGAGAAGAAGAAATGGGTAGTGTTGAAGATGAGAAGTATAGCGGCTATTATTCCGGCAGTGTGGTTAAGGAATTTCTTCCCAAAGTAATAGACCACTAAAACATTAATCGCTCCGAGGAATGTCATCAGCGTGTGGATCATTATCGAATTGTCCCCGAAAGCTGCGACGAACGGCGAGAGGAAGTAGTAGAAGAATGGAGGAAAGACTGACGTGAACGACCTTCCTGTAATCAAATCTTTTGTATAACCGACATAGTAGACCTCGTCCTGCCCGAAATATCTACCTATGTAGACGAACCTGGAGAAGAAAGCTACGAGAAAAATTATTATAGGGATTAAAACTTCTAGATTCATCCTCCTAGATTTTTTCATGGAGTCACCAATTTAATATCTATGTATTGGTGGGTATATTTATTTGTTGAGTCTATTCTTTAGAGTAGAGGGTCATGAGAGAACCGAGGACTACCGAAGAGGTAGAATACGACACCAAGAACGCACATAATGTTCTTAATACTCTGGAAAAAAGTGAGAGAGGCCTGACGATAACGGACATAGCAAACGAGCTGAAGCTCAACAGGCACACTGTCACCAAACTCCTGGAGAGGATGCTCATGGAGAAGAAGGTCAATTATGACGAGAAGGGACCTGCGAAGATTTTCTACTCTGCTGGAAAGAGCAAGTTCGTCGGAAAATTAGCACAAAGCGGCACTGAGCAGATTTGGGTAGATGTTATAAAACCGAGATATTCGGGTGAGGAAGAAGCCATCAGGATAAACCAGACCAAGCACGACCATCTTGTCAGATCCTCAAGCAAGTACAGATCAATCGGCGCTGTCTCTATCAAAAAAAGCCAACTCGACAAACTGATGAAGATGCTAAAAGAAGCAGCGAGAAAAATTTAACTGATTACATTTATTCCATTGATTTTCTTAAAATCGCCATCGAATGTGGCTATATTCTTAATCTCGTTTTCACGCATCACAGAAATTATTATGGCGTCAGTAAAACTCAAATCCGCGATGGACTGCTTCTTGAAAATTTCCCATGAATCCGAGAACAGTTTGTCTGTAATTTTCTCCAATGGCAAAGATTGCAAAATCTCCTCCCCGAATTCAATAGCCAATTTCAGTTTTTTACTGCGAGCCAAGATTCCTGTCACAGTCTCATCGAAAATATAATCTGTAAGAATAGATTTTCCGTATCTTCCTGAAACTATTTTCTCCATCAATTTGACAGCCTTTTGGTGATGCACATCGTCTAAAATCTTAAATGCAATCAGAAAACTCGAATCCAATATAATCATTTTTTCCACCCGTAAAGAATCTCATCTACCTCTTCGCTCCATCTAACTTTCTTTCCAACTTTGAAAGGCTTGATCTTGAGAATATTTCTAGGATCAATATCGATACGTTTTTCCTTCTCTTTTACCCATATTTTCATCGCTTCTGTAAGTGCTTGACCCATTTTCATCCTCTCCTCAGAAGTCTTCGCCTTGAACTTCCTTAGTACTTCCTCATCAACCCCTCTAACGGCAATCATCTCCTTCTTCATATGTATAACATGTAATACATAATTTATAAAGGTGTCTGTCTCTTCCCCAAAAGTCCAAGTGAAGAAATTAAAATGAAAACTAATTGCCTAATTTCAAATCTTGGGCGCCATTGGAAAACTTCATTTGAAGATAATCTAATCGTCCCTTTGTCTCCGTTTACAGTAACTTGATATTTATTAAAATTGTTCAGGAATTTTATCTTCGGCCTGAAGCTGATCACACGCAATTTGTCAGGAAATGTTTGCATGTACTCTATGAATTTGTCGTTCGCTTCAAGATAATTTCCCCTGATGATATCGTAGAAGAAACCGTTGACGTTTCTGAACATCACCTGCTTCAGCTCATTCGAATGTTCTGAGAAGATTTTCGCAAGAGTCTCAGGCGGGAGGCTGAGCTGCTCGAATTTACAATCCAACAAACTTTCCAGAATGGAAACTAATTCAGTTGTTTTCTCATCATTTCCCCTGTAAACTTCCAGAGTCTTGAGAAAGGTGTTCATGAAGATGTAAATCCTTTTCAGCACTTTGTTCTTGCCGTTTTCCTTCAGATAAGTTACTATCTCATAAAAATCGTCCTCAGAATAAATCCTCTTGAAAGACTCTTCCACATCCTCATAGAACCAAAATTGGATGAACACTTCGCTCTCGTTGTATTTGCTCGGCTTGGCTGTGAACCACTTGCCTTCGAACTTGTTCGAATTGAGGATTCTGCAGATCTTATGAGTTTCCGGAATCATCTCAAACCTGAAAACAGATATCACAGGCATGAAATAAAAATATTGAAATTTTTCTGAAATAATTTTAGAACTTGCATGAGTGGTGGTTACGCCTTCCAGACAATCACGCGGGCCCAAATCTGCCTGATGGTTCCGTCCATGTCTTCAATCAGCATCGGGACTTCGAAGACGGACCTGTCAACCTTTCCTATGACAGTCTCTCCAAAGTTCGGTTTTACATAGAATGAGGAAGAATTGGAAACAGATTGCCCAGATGAATTTGTGACAGTAACTTGGAGTGTGTAAGTCCCAAGCCTGATCGGAGCTCTGAAAGTGCAGTTGTAGAAACCAGTCGAATTCGTGGTTCCAGTGCAATATTGCACATTATCCAAGGTCACATTGGCGGTTTGTCCTGAGCCGAAAGTCGAGCCATTTGTATAAGTGGCAGTTCCATTGACTGTCACGCTGTCGTTCCACCAGACTGTGGAGTTGTAGACATTCAGAGAAACCGTCCCGTTAGCAGCATTCACTACTACCACAAGGATGAGGAAAAAGAGGATTAGAAAAGCTAAGGCTGGGTAGTTCATATTAATTATTAAGCTTGTCCCCCAAATTAAATTGTGATTTGATGGCAGATAAGAAGGAATTGCAGGAGAAAGCTCTAGCATACAGGATTCTCGAGAGCAGATTGGAACCAATGTCCAAACAAAGAGATCTTTTGCTGCAAAGAATGGCAGAGATAGAATCAACTCTGGAAAGTATCAATGAACTTCGGAGGAACAAGGATGAAGTGTTATTTCCTTTAGGTTCGACAGCCTATACTTTTGGAAAAATTACCAGCAACAAAATGATCGTAGAAATTGGTGCAGGAGTCGCACTTGAGAAAACTCCTGAGGAAGCCGCGAAAATTCTGGAAGAGAGGAAGAATGAGGTTGAAGATGTGATAAGGAAGATACAGGATCAGATGGTCGAGACTGCTAACAGGTTGGAAATTTTGGCTCCTGAACTGGAATCCATGGTCGAAGGACACGAGAACCTAGAAGGTGGTTGAAATGTTCGGTTTTCTGAAAGACAAAATCAAAAAGGCAGTTCAGTCTATTTCTGATAAGTTCGAAAAAAAAGAGGAGCCAGTTCAAGAACCGCAAGAGATTAAACCGGTTGTTGAAGAAAAAATCAAGCCGCAGATTGAAATTCAGAAAGAAGTAGAAGAGATAAAAAAAATAGAACCAGAAATAGTTGAAGAAATAAAGGAAGAAGTTTTAGAACAGATACCAGAGACTGAAGAGATAGAAAAAACTCTCGCCCCCGAACTAGTTGAGGAAACTGAGAAGATAAGTCCTGAGATTCCTTCGGAAAAACCGATCGAAGTAAAGCCTGAATTTGCGGTTGTAGAAAAGGAAGTAGAAAAACCAAAGAAAAAGGGATTCTTCGAGAAAGTTTTCGAGAAAGTCGTCAAGAAAGTAGTAGAGAAGAAACTCTCTGAAAAAGACGTGGTTCCTGTTTTGAATGATTTGGAGACTGGGTTGATTGAATCTGATGTTGCCTATGAAGTTGCCGAAAAGATAAAGAACGATTTGAAGAACAATCTTCTTGACAGAGAAATCAAGAGGGGGACTGAAAATAAAATCGTCACAGAATCTATCAGAAACAGCCTGATGGAAATACTGAATGTTCCGGCTGTTGATCTCGCCTCTCTTGCAAAGCAGAAGAAACCATTTTTGATAGTTTTCCTTGGTTTTAACGGATCTGGAAAGACTACAAGCCTGGCAAAAGTAGGAAAGTGGCTGATTGAAAACGGATATTCGTGCGTCTTTGCTGCTGCTGATACATTCAGGGCTGCAGCCGAAGAGCAGTTGGAAGAGCACGCGAAGAGAATTGGAGTTAAAGTAATCAAGCATCAGTACGGTGCTGATCCTGCTGCGGTTATTTTTGATGCCGTAGAGCATGCGAAGGCAAACGGAATTGATTTTGTTCTGGCAGACACAGCTGGAAGGGCTCACACGAACAAAAATCTCATGGACCAGATGCAGAAAATTATCAGAGTCAACAAACCTGATTTGAAATTACTGGTGATAGACTCTCTCACAGGTAACGACGCAGTCATTCAGGCAAGGATGTACAATGAAGTTGGAGTCGATGGGTTGATTTTTACCAAAGTTGACGTAAACGAGAAGGGAGGAGCAATTCTTTCTGTGACTCATGAACTGAAGAAACCTATTCTTTTCATAGGATTAGGGCAGGAATACAAAGATTTCAAGAAATTTGAAGCTCAGGAATTTGTGAATTTGTTGTTGAGTTAATTGAAGAAATGCCGTAAGAGGACAGAATTTCTTCATACGTATCGGCAATTCCAAGCAAGGCATCTTTTGCATTGTTGATTAATTCTTTGACTTCGTCTAATAATCTTGAATCGCGAACACTAGGTCGGTAATACCAGAGATTACGAGAAATAGTTTTTAGCAATCGTAGATGCCTTCCGAATTTTTGAACGAATTCTGGATGCTCAGGTTTTACAGATCTAACATGCTCAAAATAAACACATCGAGACTTCTCGGTCATAGTTTTTACTAACTGCATCTGTAATCCTACTGAAGACTTCTCGAACATATCAATAGATGTATAAGCTTCTTTTCTTCTATATTCAATTTCTTGGCTATCGACCATAAGTTTTGATAACTGTTAAAATATTAAAAGCTTCACATTTACAATAGAAAGTTATGTTTGATAGCCTAGGCAAAGGATTAAGCGGTTTAATAAGGAAGCTGACTACAGGAACATCAGTAGACAAGAAATTAGTAGAAGAAATCTTGAACGACTTGAAGATACTTCTTCTTCAATCAGACGTAGACATCAAACTTGCAGATGAACTAGTGAGCAATGTAAGAAGGAAGACTCTTGAAGAAAAGACTCCTGCTGGATTGACTTTGAGGGAGCATGTTTTGAAGACAATTTATGAAGAATTAGTAAAGCTTCTTGGAGAAAATCCAGCTCCATTGATGGGAAAGAAAAGAATCATGTTTGTCGGACTTTTCGGTTCTGGAAAAACCACCACGATAGGAAAATTATCGAAATCATTGATGAAACAGGGATTGAAGCCCGCGCTTGTAGCATTGGATTATCATAGGCCAGCCGCACCACAACAGTTAGAACAGTTGGGGAAACAGATTGGGGTTCCTGTACATATCAATTCCAACAAGAATCCATATGAAGCTGCGGCAGAAGGCATGAAGAAATTCGAGAAATATGATACTGTAATTTTCGACACTGCAGGCAGGAACGCGCTGGACAAGGAACTTGCTGAGGAATTGAAGAAACTTACAGAAATAATAAAACCTGACGAAGTTTTGTTGGTTATTCCTGCTGATTTGGGTAAAGTTGCGAAAGTCCAGGCAGAAGAATTCCACAAGCTTGCTGGAGTGACAGGGGTGGTTATATCTAAGATGGATGGGACTGCGAAAGCAGGTGGGGCATTGGCCGCCGCGTCGGTAACAGGAGCGAAAGTAAAATTCATCGGAGTGGGTGAGAAGATTGATGATTTGGAATCATATGATCCGAAGAGATTCGTTTCTAGACTTCTCGGATTGGGAGATTTGGAAACTCTTCTAGAGAAGGCGAAGGAAGTTGACATCAAGAAAGAATCTGTGGAAAAAATAGTCGAAGGCAGATTCAACTTGCAAGATTTTTATGACCAAATTGAGGCCATGCAGAAGATGGGTCCTTTGGGGCAAATAGCAAAAATGGTCCCTGGTCTCGGAGCTGCTATGCCAGAAGCCATGATGGAAAAGCAGGAAGAGAAGATGAAACGCTTCAAACATATATTGCAATCAATGACAAAATCTGAGAAAGAGAATCCAGGAATAGTCAATGCAAGCAGGATAAAGAGGATTGCAAAAGGAAGTGGAAGACCTGAGTCAGAAGTCAGGGAACTGTTAGATCAGTATGAGAAGATGAAGAAAATGATGAAGATGCTTGGAGGACAAGCAGGCCTTCAAAGAGGAGCTCTGAAGAATTTGGGGAAACAATTTGGGTTCAAGTTCTAAATGTTTGTAAGAGAAAATCATAAATACTTGTCCTAATAGTAACTGACTATGTTCAAATACACACTTACAGTTCCATTGGTAGTCGTCACAGCTTTACTTTTTGCTGAAACCGTTCATGCTTATTTTACTGGTAGATATAATGCCGCAAATCTTTTAGGCTCATTTACAGCTGCTGGTGCTCTGGCATCTTTAGCTGCTTATCGTAAGGATAAAAGGTTCGGTTGAATCGTTTTTAAGTAGAATTCAATTAAGATATTTATGAATACTATCGAAAAGGCAGTAGAAGTTCTGAAAGACGATTACATATGTGATTCATGCCTCGGAAGACAGTTTGGACAGCTTCTATCTGGTTTGACAAATGAGGAAAGAGGAAAAATGATCAGGAATACAATTGCGATGATGGTTGATGCAGGAGAAAAAATAGAAATAGATTCTAAAAATCTTTACGGCATAAAATTCAGGAATTCTAAAATAAAACCTCCCAAGCCGGAAAAGTGCAAAGTGTGTAAAAATTTTTTTCCCGAAAAAATAGATGATGTAGCTGAAGAAACTGTAAAAAAACTTGAAGGAATAGAATACAGGACTTTTCTTGTCGGAAGCGTACCTTCTGTTGAAATGTCAAGAGCTGAAGAAGATATTTGGCAGAAGACTGGGATAGACTTCGTAGAACCTATAAAAAGTGAGATTAATCGAGAAGTTGGGAAGAGGTTGGAGAAACTGACAGGAAAAACTTTCTCCATGAAAAATCCAGATGTCACAGTTCTAGTAGACTTGGATGCAGAAAAGATAAGAACGTCGATAAGATCCTTGTTCATTTTCGGATATTACAGCAAATTGGTTAGAGGAATCCCGCAGACGAAATGGTTGTGCCCTGAATGCGGAGGAAAAGGATGTAAAGTCTGCAAAGGAACAGGTAAACTTTACAAGACTTCTGTTCAGGAAGAGATAGAAAAACCATTTGTCAAGTTCGCTAAGGCGAGAGAATCTAGTTTCCATGGTGCAGGAAGGGAAGACATAGATGCAAGATGCCTTGCTTACAGGCCGTTTGTTATAGAAATAGTAAAGCCGAAAGTGAGGAAACTGGATTTGAAGAAAATACAGAAGCTAAAGTCGAAAAAAGTGAAGATAAAATCGTTGAAATTTGTCGACAAGGAATTTGTGAGGAAGATAAAGGCTGCAAAAATAGACAAGACGTATATCGCAGTTGTGAATTTTGGAAAAAATGTAGACAAGAATAAGTTGAAAGACCTGAAAAGTTTAGAGATGAAAATAGAGCAGAGGACTCCGACAAGAGTTGCCCATAGGAGAGCTGATTTGCAGAGAAAAAGGATGGTAAAGAGGATTTCTTGGAGAGTTCTCGGAAAGAAGAAACTGGAATTGAAGATTCATTCTGAATCAGGACTTTACATAAAGGAACTAATAACTGGAGACGAGGGAAGGACAAAGCCTAACGTGTCAGACATACTTGGGAACAAGGTGAAGAGGATACTTCTGGATGTGGTGAAGATACACTCCAAATTCTAGGAGGTAATTTTATAAGCTTCACAGACTCAAGAATATACTGAGGTAAGAAGATGGTAAAGAAGACGAGAGGTTTTCGAGCAAAGACAAGGTTCAAGTTAAAGCAGAAGGTAGCCTACAGGCCTCCTATAACCAAGTTTTTGCAGGAATTCAAAGAGAACCAGGCAGTCGTAATTTTGCAGGAGCCTGCTTCCCAGAGGGGGATGCCCCACCCAAGATTTAAGGGGAAGATGGGAAAAGTAATTGGCCGCAGGGGTAAAAGTTATATTGTTGAAATAGTAGATGGAAATAAGGTGAAGAAGCTTATTTCAGCTCCAGAGCACCTGAAGGCGATGTGAATGAACGTATTGAGCGAGAAGATAATTGCAGACGTAGAGGCTAAAGAGATACTCGAGAAGAAAGAGAAGGACTCAGAGCTCAAGCCTCAGCAGAAGAACTCTGCGGACGTTCTTAAGAAATTCGCCAAGAAAGATCCGGCTGACATAAAGAAGCTAGTCGAGCAATTGACTGCGATGGGTAAACTAAGAGATAAACAAGTGATTGCTATAGCCAACTTCCTTCCAGAAGACAAGGATGACTTGAGGGCTATTCTTCACAAGGAATACTCGAACTTAACCCCCGAAGATGCTGATTCTATAATTAAAATCGTAAAGGATACAATCTAAGTTTCCTCTGGTGATCCAGACATGAAAGACGAATACGTGATAGTATTGGATTTTCTTGCAAGCGGAAAGGCTGCTGACAGGAGAGCTGAACCAGTAGCACAGACAATCGGGGAAAAATTCTTCAATCTTTTAGAGCTTTCGATAAAAGACGGAATCACCCTCAAGCCTAGAGACAGGATCTACATAGGTGACGAGAAGAGAGAACAGGTGAAATACATAAGAGGGAGGATAAACTACTCGGATTTGACAAATTATGCGAAAGGTGAGTTGGAGCAGATTGTGACAGATATGGTTAATAGTGATCAAAAAAGGTTCGTAGACTTCTTCAATCTCTCAGGACCTATCACAACCAGACTGCACAGTTTGGAGTTGCTCCCTGGAATTGGGAAGAAGCACATGTGGGACATAATCAACGAGAGAAAGAAGAAACCGTTCGATACGTTTGGAGAAATCCAGCAGAGAGTGGAGATGCTACCTGACCCTAAAAAAATTGTAATCAAGAGAATTCTCGACGAACTTGAGGGAAAAGACAGATACAAACTATTCGTAGCTGCAGGAAGGATCTAAGATTTGGCGAATTTTTTCACCAGGAGACCAATTACTACTAGCAAAATACCGAGTTGACCAATTGGTATTGAAATAGAATTAGGAATCATTCCTTGTCGACAAACTCTGATACAAACTGTGAACATATTTAATGGACTCAAATCAGATAACCAGTTAACACCACTGCATGCACTCGCACAATCAGAATAGCTCGTTCCAACGAAGTAAAAAGTAACGAAGGAGACAAAAATAAAAATTAAACCAAGAGATAGAATTGCTAGAGAAATTCTTTTTTTCATTCGATTTCATTCTCCGAGACCTATTTTCTTGGCAGCCACTGCAACTGTTATCCAAAGAAGCCCTCCGAGCATTATCAGGATGAAAGCTATGAACACAGCCGCGGCAAAACTCTGATCGTCTGTGCCGAGAGTCCTCTCGACATTTCCGGCAATCATCGCTCCGACGAGTATGCTTAACGAACCGATAATCCAGAAAAAAACCATCTTCAAGTTGCGTCTGGCCATAAGTAGAATTAGTGATTTGGTTAATAAAAGTTTACAGTGATCTGGTTACCTCGATGACTTCGATTTCACCGACTTCTGGTATTGCTCTTAGTTTGTCTTCTATCTTGTCAACTAGGCCTCCGCCCTCGTCAGGAACAAGTTTGGTTACATGAATAGCTACTATTCCAAAAGCAATCGGATGCCTCTCCATCCTCTCCGGAGAGATAGAACTCTTGATCTTGTTCTCTAAATCGTCAAGATTTACATCAGTGTCCCTAGGCATGACTTTGAATGAAACTATCACGTCTGTCATTTGACAACCTCAAAATCAGGGACCGACAAAACCGCACGTGCAATTGTATTTGTTGCTGAGGTCCTTGCAGTTCTTACATCTAACTATCTCGTTCTTTCCGCAATCAGGACACAGAAACTTGACAAAATTATCCTTAGCCAAGATGTTTGTTCTGCATGAAGTGCACTTCATTCCCATTCAATCACTTTAGATTATTTAGTTTATAACTAATACTTTTTATAGATTACTCGTCCCCATAGTTCAACTTGGATAGAACGAGAGGTTGCGGACCTTTTAATCTGGGTTCAAATCCCAGTGGGGACACTAGCTTTTCAATTTCACTTTCATGAAGTCATGGGCAAGCTTAGTGTTCTTGAAATATTTTTTTGCTTCTTCATCAAGTTCCTTCAAATCAGTATACCTTCTGCTGAAATGTGTGAGAATCAATTCCTTGACATTCGCCTTTTTCGCCAACTTTGCAGCCGCTTTCACGTCCGTATGCCCTTTGTTCTCATCTTCTTCTAGAAAAGTGCCATCATGAATGAGCAAATCGGCATCCTTTGCCAGCTTGAGCATGTTCTCATTCGGTTTCGTATCCCCTGAATAAACCACTTTCAATCCTGATTTGGGGACAGAAACATCTTCCAGTTTAATCATCTTTCCCTTGTATTCTGCCTTCCCGTCTTTCTTCAACTTCTTCAGCCAGAAACCTGTTTTAATCCCCATCTCCTTCAGTTTCTTTGTATCCACACTCCATTTTGTCTTCTCCTGAAAGCAGAAAGCAGTAGTCGGAACTGTATGAAGCATGGGAGAAGAAAATATTTGATAATCCTCAGTTTCATCGATCAAAGTCACTTCACTTCCTTCGAATGGAACGTTGATTGCTTCAACAGGAAATCTCAAACCGAAGTACCCAAGATCTATTATGTCTTCCACGAATCTTTCAGCCTCCGGTCCGAAAATTTTCAGATCATGTTTTCTCTTTTCCAAATTCATTGTCTGAATCATAGGAATCAATCCTGCAAAATGGTCTGCGTGCCAGTGCGTGATGAAGATTTTATTTATCCTCATGAAACTTATCCCAGATATCATTAGTTGTTTCTGGGTTCCCTCACCACAATCGAAAAGCAGGGTGTCTTTTCCTTCACCGTAGTATTCTAAAGCAATGGCTGGATGGTTTCTATCTCTCGTCGGAACTCCAGACACTGTCCCAAGAAAAGTTATCTCAATCATACTAAACTCTCTTTTTCGAAATATCTCCTCAAGAATTTTCCAAACTCTTGATCTTTCTTAATCAGATCTATTATCTTCTGGGTTTCTGTAATTATTTCGACTTCTTTCACGAGCTGGGATGCGATGAAGTTTGGAATCCCTTTTGCTTTCAAAACATTCTCGCTTGCTTTCAGAGAATCCTCTAATTTTTTTCTTGCAGACATGAACTTCCTGCTAACTTCGACTACCCAAAACCCATTTTCCACATATGGACCTGCCAGAGCCTGCTTCTTGTATTTTTCTACAAAGTTTCTCGCATCCTTGTGATCGAAGACATTCGGTCCAATTCTTTTCTGGATTGAAGGAAGTTTAGAAATTTCCATTTCCAGCAAAATAACACAAGTCTCCTTATCGGAGTAGACGTCCTTGCCAAAAACCTTGAACTCGTACTTGACTTCTTCAAGAATGGACTTCAACCTTTCTGCGAATCTTCTCAGTTGCGGCCAGAGTATGTCAGGAACCACATCTGGGGTTTTAAATTTCACAAAAATAATCTCAGTTCGTCTCTTAAGCTGCCAACTTATAAGCTCGTCTTTATTTAACGGTTTTATAGAAGGTTGGAAGAAATGTTCTTTGCTTGGATTTTTTAGAAAGTCAGCTGCAAGTTTCTTGAACTTGAAGAAGTTGTATGAAGAAATTGCTGCACCAGTGTTTCTAGTCTCGTCTGTCGGGTCAATGAGAATAAGAGGCTGGCCTTTGAAAGTCTTCATTAGTTTTCCGTATTCTGATTTAGAATGTTGATTCTCCAAATCAATGACAGCCCCAGGTTCCCATTCGCTGGCATTCTCCAAAACTTCCATGAATTTCTTGTATTTCACAATCAGCAGTTCGCATACGTATCCTGAGAATCCTTCTGTCTTCGCATCAGCCCCGTAAAGACCGTTTGCATTGCAGAATTGTTTCAGCAGCCTGACTTCCTTTGCAGATTTCTTGGAAAGTCTCTTCTCTATGTATCTGACGTGAAAAGGAGTTCTGTCGACAGCTGACTTCAACTCTTTAGTCGATTTAATCTCGAATGCTGGAACGATATCTATTCTAGCACCTTGAACATTTCCTGAGACATAAGGATGCTGGGCGTATTCGATCACAAAAGTTCCGTTCATCTTTTTTATGACGTTCTTTCCTATTTCCAAACCGAACTTCTCCATCTTCTTTACATCAAGCTTAGGAGGGAAAAGAATGAAAACATCGAACTCTTTCTTTCCTGGAAGCCACGTGTCTCTTGTCAAACTACCAGCCAGCATAGGTTTGCCTTTAAATTTCGCAGATTCTTTTTTCGCGATATAGACCGCACCTTTAGCAAGAGAAACTAAGTTCTTCTTCTCGCCAGATTTTGGAGTAATCTCTTTCAAAACCTCATTCAGAACTCTCGCATAATCTTTAGACATAATAATAATCTTTGATTTTTAGTTTAAAACTTTGGAAACATAGACTCCTTCCTTCTCATATCCAAGTTTCTTGTAGTATTCTCTTGTTCCAATCGCGCTGATGACAATCATCTTTTTCTTGTCGAACTCTTCTTTTGAAATTCTTTCACTCTCGCTCATCAGCTGCTTTCCAAATCCTCGATGCTGCCATTGAATTTTCTCAGGATCGAGCCCGATGGGGACTGTAGTTCCCATGACTTTCAGTTCCCTGACAAGGGCTGTGTTCGAATCTATTTCTTTCCTGTGGCTGGAAGGTGGAAATCTCAACCTCAGAAATCCAAAAATGATATCTTTCTTCAAATCTTCAAACGCAAGAAAAATTTCGTGTCCTCCAGAAGCCTCGTAATCCATTCTGGTCATCTCTATTTTCTCAGGGAGAATTCCATCCCTTATTTTGAACCCAATCTCACGACACCTTATGCACTGGCAATTTATTCCAAGCTGTCTCGCCTTTTGCTGGACAAGTTGCCTGATGTTTGTTTCTTTATATCCTGCCTCGACTTCGTTGGCAGGAATCAATCTTCCAACGTGCTGTATCCTGCAATATTTTGGAATGAACTTCTTCGCCTTGGCCAACATTTCAACAAGCTCCCCGCTCGAATAAGATTTGTATTCGCCATTTTTCCAGAGCTCGTACAATCTTGTCCCTTTCAAGACTATGGTAGGATAGATTTTCAGATAATCGGGTTTGAAGTCATGATTCGCAAACAATTCCCTGAACATGTCAAGGTCTTTGTCAAAATCGGAGAATGGAAGTCCAGGCATCAAGTGGTAGTTTATTTTCAAGGCAGAATTTTTCACTGTTCTTGTTGCTTCAATGACATCCTGAATCGTATGGCCTCTTTTCGCAAAATCAATTACATCTTCGTATATCGACTGCACTCCTATCTCTATTCTGGTAGTTCCGAATCTCAGCATTTCGTCGACGTCTCTTTCTTTGGAATAGTCAGGCCTAGTCTCAATAGTGAGATTCACGCATCTGTTTGGCGCGGTTTCATTTAACAGTTGGGCCTCTTCAAGGGTTTTTGATTCAGAATTGTTCAATCCGTCGAACATCCTCTTGATGAACCATTCCTTGTAATCATCTTCCAAACCGGGAAAAGTTCCTCCAACTATTATTACCTCTATTTTGTTGCCGAATTGGCCATGCCCCATGAGGCTGTACTGTCTGAGCCTGTCTGAGACCTGCAAGAACGGATCATAGTTTCTTCGTATGGCTCTTTGAATTACAGGTTCTGTTCCGACATAGCTTTGCGGGGAGTTAGAGCCTTTAGGGCAGTAGATGCACTGGGCCCATATGCAGGAATTTGAAGCAGAAGTCGCAGCTATTGTGATGATGTTGACGCCTGAAATGGATCTGATAGGCTTTCTGAGGAGGACCTGTTTCAACTTGGATTTTTCTTCCTCGTTACAGGCCTGTAAGAGCTGGACATTTGTAGGAAGGAAGTGAAGACCGTATTTCTTTGCGACAGACTTTGTCACAAGCTCGGCTTTGTTTCTGGAAAGATTTGGGGTAGAAGCCAGCTTTTCTACTGCCTCTCTAAGAAATGACTGTTCAAACTCCATATTTCCTTATTTTGTCCTCTGAGGCTAAAATGCTAGTTTATAAGGAGGCTACAAGGAGTTCCTATCCCATATGTAATAAATTACTACCTGAGAATAGTAACCTTTATATACTATTACCACTAATAAGTGAATAACATTAGTGATTGAAAATGAACACAAGAAACTTGGAGCAAATCAGGTTCATTGAAGAACAGCTGTATGAAGCCAGACATGCTTTGTTCGCAGCTAAGACTGTAAGGGAAATCAAGTTCATCCAAAACAAGATTAATTATCTGAGAGAAAAGGCAACCCAATTGAACAAGTGATTACTCATAACTTCTCTTCTATTACAAAATTCTTCTTGTCATCTCTGTGATTAAATTTAACAAAACCTGACTCTTTCAAATCTTGATCAATCTCTTCGAGAGAGTAGAAGTGATAGAATCTCTTATATTCTTTTCCATGATACCTCCAGAGTTTATATTCATTGGGAGCTGCAGTCTCATCTTTCCAAACAGAGATTAGAACATTAGAATTGTTTGAAACTCTTTTGACCTCTCTCAGAGCTTTCAGTCTCTTCTCTCTCGTTTCGAGATGATGGATGATTGCAACAGCCAAAATTGTTTTGAAGGTTTTTTCTTTGAACGGCAGTTTTGTGATGTCTGCTATGATAAAATTTGCTGTCAATTTTCTTCTGCTCAGAAATTTCTTCGCTTCTTTAATCATATTTCTTGAAAAATCAATTCCTATGCATTTTATATTTTTATTCAAGAAAGGGACAAGATTTCTTCCATTTCCAGTGGCCAGATCCAGCAAAGGACTTCCAATGTTTTTTTCAGCAAAATCATTCACAAATTCATCAGGTTTGACTCTCAAATTCGTCCACGAGTCAGCAATTGTGTCGTAAACTTCCCTCAGATTCTTCTTTACTTCTTTCGAGTGATTCTGATTCTCCACTATACAAATTGATTTAAGTATCTTTATCAAATTTTTGTTCGGGTAGGGTTTAGGACCTATATCGACACCAAAAAGATGTTCCTAACCCTTCCTACTTTTCTATTTTGTGAAAAATCCGAAACTAGAATAAATATCTTTGTTACTAAAATTATTGTGGGTCCTAACGACAACAGAAATTGAATTGGCTTCTTCCTTTCGAAATCGAGATATAATTTCTATTAAAGAATTCAAAAGAGAAGAACTTGATTTTATTTTGGACTTGGCGGCAAAAATAAAAAGCGAGAGGAAAGAAGATTTTCCTAATTACAGAAGATCTCTCGAGAGAAAAATAGTTGGACTTCTTTTTTGCGAACCTTCAACTAGAACTGTTGGTAGTTTTACGCAGGCGACTTATTTTCTGGGGGGTTTGGTCAATGGCATTACTGATCCTAGCATATCGTCATTCAAAAAAGGGGAAAGTCTGTCAGATGCGGCAAGAGTTATAGCTGGTTATGGAATGAGTACACTTGTCATGAGGCACGAAGCAGATGGAGCTGCAAGACAAGTTTCAGATATAATGAAAAAATACAACCTAAAAGTTCCTGTAATTAATGGAGGCACTGGTTCTGAAGAACATCCTACACAAGCGATGTTAGATTTGTTTACTATGAGAGAAAAAATTGGAAGATTAGACGGTTTGAATGTGGGGATCATGGGTGATTTGTATTATGGAAGGACTGTACCTTCTCTGAGTTACGCTTTGGCAAATTATGGAAACATCTCTATATTTTATATTGCTCCAAGAGTTTTCCAAGTAAGAAATGAAGTAATTGAGGGAGTTGTAAGTAAAGGAGTGAAGGTAGAAAGAGTTGATAATCCGAGAAAAGTTATCAGTCACATTAATGTCCTTTATCAAACAAGAACCCAACAAGAAAGAATTAAAGACAGGCAAGACTTGGATGATTATCTAAGAGTAAAGGAAGATTTTACTGTAACTCCAGAACTGATAAAAGAAGGCAGACCTGACCTCATAGTAATGCATCCGTTGCCGAGGATTGATGAACTAAGTTATGGAGTGGATAATGCTCCAAACGCATCGTATTTCGATCAGTCTGATAATGGAGTATATGTTAGAATGGCAATTTTACATTCGCTAATAGGAAGAAATTAGCCCCGGCCTGAATTTCGCTTTCTTATGAAAGTTTCGAACAGGCGTCCCAGGCTCCAGAGGCCCGTATCCTTGGCCACTAGACGACGGGGCTGTGATATAATATTCTCAACATCCGACAGTTATATAAACTTCAGTATGATATAATTCTTAGGTGCCAAACATGAAAGGTGAAGGCCAAACAGTACTCAGAATCTAATTCTTGCTTAGCCTTTTTTATCCAAAATAATTCAAGTAATATGAAGAGGGGTTTCTCATGAGAATTCTTCAGATGCATGCGGACTGGATAGAATACGAGCCTGTGAGGAAGGAGATTTCTGGGGCCGAGGAAGTAGAGAAGAAGAAATACAGGTTAGAGGAAATCCTAGTTTTGTTCGTGTCTGTAGAAGAAGGAGACGGTCCAAAAGTTGGGATTGAGGCAGTCGACGAAGTTGAAAAGTTCTTGAAAAATGTCAAAGTGAATAAAATATTGATTTATCCGTTCGCTCATCTCAGCAGGAGTCTGGCAAAACCTGACGAAGCATTGAAAATTATAAAAGAAATGGAAGCTCATGCGAAGAAGCTGAAGATAGAAGTTTACAGAGCTCCATTCGGTTGGAACAAGGCTCTCGCAATAAAGGTGAAGGCCCATCCTCTTGCCGAGCAGTCAAAGGTATTCGGGAGTTCGAAAGAAAAGAAAGTGGAAATGAAATCTGTCAGGGAAATTAAAAATCCGATGGTTCTGATAAAGAGAAGCGACTTTGAGGGATTAAGCGAAAAGGATCATAGGATTATAGGAGAGCAGTTAGATCTTTTCAGTTTCCAGGAAGTAGGGCCTGGTATGGTTTTCCTCCATCCCAAGGGGGTCATTCTGAGGAACATTCTAATAGATTTCTGGAGGAAGGAACACAGCAAGAGAGGGTATCAAGAAATCTCTGCACCAATTCTTTTGAACAATGCTCTCTGGCAGGTGAGCGGGCACTGGGACCATTTCAGGGAGAACATGTTCTTCTCTGAAGTTGAGAACCAAGGATTCGGACTGAAGCCTATGAATTGCCCGAACGCGATGCTTGTGTTCAAAAACAAGTCAAGAAGCTACAGAGATCTCCCGATAAGATACAATGAGCTGGGTCTTGTCCACAGAAATGAACTTAGCGGAGTCTTGTCCGGTTTATTCAGGCTGAGGGCGTTCGTTCAGGACGATGCACACATTTTTGTCGACGAGAAGAATCTGGAGAAAGAAATCATTGCAGTCATCGATTTGGTGAAATACTTCTATGATGTTTTTGGTTTTGAATATTCTGTAGAACTTTCTTTGAAACCAGAGAAGGCGATGGGCGATGAAAGGATTTGGAAAAAGGCAGAGGAAGCTCTAGAAAAGTCTCTGAAAGATGCGAAAATAAAATATTCTAAAAATCCAGGCGAAGGGGCTTTCTACGGACCGAAAATAGATTTCCACATAAAAGATTCCATGGACAGGAAGTGGCAGTTAGCTACTGTTCAACTCGATTCCGTGATGCCGGAAAGATTCAAGGCAAGTTACATTGGAGAAGATGGAAAGGAACACATTCCGATAGTGATCCATCGTGTGATTTACGGAGCCTTAGAAAGATTCATGGGGATTCTTGTCGAGCATTACCAAGGTAAATTCCCAGTTTGGCTCGCTCCAGTTCAAGTCAGGATTCTCCCGATTTCTGATGACAACAACAAGCATGCACAAAAACTTTTGAATGAACTTTTAGAAAATGACATTAGAGCCGAGGGGGATTTTGATTCGCATAAAATAGAATATAAAATTAAAATGGCGCAACTGCAAAAGATTCCTTACATGATTATCATTGGGAAGAAGGAAGAAGATAGTAAAAGTATAGCAGTTAGAGACAGGGAAGGGAAAGTGAAGTTCAAAGTTAAGTTAGAAGATTTCGTAAAGGAATTGAAGAAACAGATTGAGAAAAGAAATTAACCGACTGATTTTGAACGATTCCAAACCATGTTGAATAAAGGAGAAAGGACATCTCCTGCTGCGTGCTCGCTCTTGCTCCAAATAGCCATCTCCTGAGTCGAATGGACTCCTTTCTGGTCTGTCAGTGCAAGGACTAACTGCTTGTCATCAACGACGACAAATCTACCAGAAACATCGGCTTCCTTGTCGTCTATGTGCCTGACCTCGCCAACACCATTTATCGCTTTGATTGCTTCGGAAGCTTTTTCAGTACCCGATGTTGCAATCTTAATTTTTACTCCCCTTTCCTTTGCCTTCTTCAAAGCCTCGTAATGAGTGTTATAAAGATCATTCAAACCTTCAGGTGTTGTTATGATGTTGATGTGTTTGTTTGCATCTCTGAACATGGTATCGAGTTGCTGGTGGAATGAATATTTTCCCTTCAGAGATCCTGTCATGTCTTCAGGTGTGGTAACTTTCATTCCAGAAGAAAATAATTCACTTAGTTCTTTTATCAGCGGGGAAGATTTCAAATCGTCAATTCTTTCCTGGGTCTCTCTAAATTCCTCCTCCATTTTCTTCTTGACTCTTTCAAGAGATTCACCAGGAGCCATCGCAACATATCTTATTGGCTTTCCTGTCTGCACAACTACAAAACCCTTGTCCGCCAATCCCTGAAGAACATCATAAACTCTTGATCTAGGAACGTTCGCTATTTCAGAAAGTTCGCCCGCAGAAGAAGTTCCTCTCGCAAGAAGTGCTACCCACAATCTCCTTTCGTAAAGATTGAGGCCAATTCCTTTCAGTGCGTCCATGACTTTTGTCGATGCCAACATGCGAAAACTTCCCTTGTTTTAACTAAGTAGTAATTCACTATATAAGCTTTTATATCTTGCCAGTAGTGTAAACAAATTATAAAAACATTTTTCACTCTTCTCGAACAAAAAATTTTTTTCTGTTTTTACAGAATGTAGTTCAAGTTTCGTATTAGGAATCTAAATAGTAATGAAAAATTATCCTGCCCGACCCTGACTTTCGTAAAGTTTCTTTACCCTCTCGATCGTGTCAACGTCTTCAAGGCCTTTGTCGAATCTTATTTTTCCCAGAGCAGGGAATCTCAATGCAAATCCAGATTCGTATGTTGGAGATTTCTGAATTTCTTGGTATTTCACTTCGATCACTATCTTAGGAGAGACTTTGACTGTTCTCCCCTTCTCCTCTCTTACCAAAGGTTTCAAAGCCGAAGTCATCATCTTGTATTCTTCTTCAGAAAGTCCTGTGGACATCATTCCAACTTCTAAGAGTTTTCCGGACTTTGCATCTCTGCAGGCAAGCAGATATGAAGTCAGCCAGTTGGCTCTGGTCCCTTCACCCCAGGTAGCACCCACTACAACCAAATCAAGAGTCTCCATCACGGGTTTTATTTTTATCCAGCCGTCAACATGTCTACCAAAAACATATTGAGAATTCAAAACTTTTATCATGGCTCCTTCCTGCCTTTCTGCGAGAGCTTCTTTGTAGAATTTTTCAGCCTTCTTCAAATCATCAGTGACTAAATTCTTGGCCAGCTGGAATTTTTTAGGAATTATTTTGACTTGCTTTTCTAAAATTTTCCTTCTTTCAATAAGAGGTTTATCAAACAGCATTTTTCCGTCCAGGTAAAGTATGTCAAAAAGATTCATCTGGATTGGTATCTGTTTGGACATCTCATCGATGTCATATTTCCTCTGCACTCTCTGGGACAACATCTGAAATGGCATCGGCG
>Ga0209542_10007132_pt1 | contig 21414 bp, 31 predicted proteins | sample RifCSPhighO2_01_FD_184028 | JGI IMG/M metagenome (GOLD analysis project Ga0209542, IMG submission 184028) | Soil microbial communities from Rifle, Colorado - Rifle CSP2_plank highO2_0.1 (SPAdes) (version 2) | ecosystem: Environmental > Terrestrial > Deep subsurface > Rock core/Sediment ... | reverse complement strand
TTCTCTGCACACCTTGAACTACGGTGGGCTAAAGCCCACCGAGTCCTTTTCAGCTGAACTGTAGCAGGGTTGTCTGTGGATTTGATGGCGCTTCTTTTTTTGTCCAATGTTTTTGTTGGGCTTCTGTAACGTACTTGTACATTGCTTCGCTGGTTACCGCGCCGACTGTTCTATAAAAATAGCCTCCTGTCCAAAGTGCTTTGCCCCATAACCATTTGTTGAGGCGCAACGCATACGCGTTGCGCAGGGCGCGGCTGACCGCACCCTTGAATCGCCTCGCAAGCTCGGCGATTGAATAATTTTTCCACCTCGTTATAAAAAGATGGCAGTGATCCGGGCCAAAACCCAAGCCTGCGAGCACGACATGAAGTCGCTCTGCGACTCCTTTAAAGGCTAGCTCGCAGGCGCTTCTCACAATCTCATCCTCAAAAACAGGTCTCCTATACTTCGGCGTGAACTGCAAATGCAAATTGGCTTCACCAACACTATGGCAATCACACAATAATTTCAACATCATTCAAACAACTCCTGCAAGACCGCAGGGTTTTTGATAGCTTACGCTATCAAAATATATTTGTAAGGCGCGTCGCCGCGGAGCGGCGCGCCGACTGACGTCTTGCAGTAAGAAACAGGCGTAAACTACAAAAAAAAATAGTGTCGTGATTCATCTGCCCGCTAAAGCGGGCAAAGGGTTCTCACGATAGGACGCTAAAAAGCGCTAAATTGTGACATGCCAATAACCCCTTCTGAACGTAGACATACAATGAAAGAAGTGCCTCGTTTAGATACGCACCATATTACAATTGCAGGAAAAATTCCACTAGAAGTTTTAAAGAGAATTCAGAAAGGCGAAACAGTAACCCATAACGGGTTTGAAATTAGAATGTTTTCACATCCGGTAAGTTACAATGACGAAGATAAAATAGTTAAATACCACAAAAAAATACCTGGTTTTCAAAAAGATTATTGGGATGAAAAAGGGGAAGTGAATAGAGAACACATACATATTTTGGAGATACAAGATGCTGAACACCAAGTTCATTACTATAAATTACCATATAATTACGAAACAGACGAACTTTCTTTTTCACGAAGCCGCATACTAGCCGATTGGGAAAGAGAGATGATAGAGGAAGATGCAGGGAAAGGAATGAAATCAATAAGAGAACAAAGATGGAAAAACATGAGACGAGAAAAAACCAGAAAAACAAGATTGAAAAAAATAATAAAGGGAAGAATGAAAAAACTGAGAGAATCCCATTAAAATCTTACGTCGCACCGGCAATGAGGTTCAACAACATTTAAATATAACTGTCAGTATAATTTATTATACAGGTGATTTAATGGAATTTGTTACGAGGGCAAGAAAGGTTGGCGGTTCACTGATGGTCACGATTGAAAAGAAAGTCGCTGAGGAACTGGACATTCATGAGAATGACGAGATTGAAATAGAAGTGAAAAAAAGGAAAAAAAGTTTTTTTGGCGCCTTGAAAGGAATAGGCCCGTTTACGGAGGAAGATAGAATTGATTTCAGAGAATAATTTCCTCATGGATTCAAGTGCTTGGATAGAGTACCTAGATGCAAGCCCACTTGGAGCCAAAGTGACAAAATATTTAGAAAATAAAAAATACACGATTATAACTCCAAACATAGTAACTGCAGAAGTGATTAGCAAAGCGGCTAGGAAAGGAAAAGATGCAGGAATTGCAATCCAAGCTATAAAAACACTTTCAAGAGAATCAAAAGAAAATGTGCGAGATTATATAAAAGCGGGCCTAAGTCATGCTGAAATGAGAAAAAGTCATTCAAATATAAGCTTGGCGGATGCAATAATTCTCGTCCTCGCAGAAAAAAACAAAGCAAAAATAATTACAAAAGATTACCACCTAAAAGGAAAAAACACTATTTTCCTGGAGTAATTCAATTAAATTTCACATTTCTTCCGACAACCAATAAATACTACTTTTGAGCTTTATTCTGCATGCACGAAAGTCATATTGAGGATCTTGTAGCAAGATATGTAAAAGATGGGGATGTTGTTTCCATTGGAAGCTCGGATTTGGGGGAAAAGTTTTTGAAAAAACTCGCGCTTGCTTTGGCACATGAACATATTCCAATTGATCATGTGGAATTCATTCCAACTTCCATGAGAAATGCGGCAATTGCCTCCACACTTGGAATTCCGATAGCGGACATTAATGAACGCGAGGTTGATGTTGCATTGGAATTTGTTGATCTCATTGATGAGAATTATAATTTCATAAAAAGAAACAGCCTTTCTTTTGTTAGGGATAAAATGATTGCACAGAGTGCGGGAATTTTGATTGCGATTGCCGATGAAGGAAATATGGTGAAAAAATTGAGGGGAATGATTCCTTTTGAAATAGCAACTTTTGGTTGGAAAAGAACCATGAACCAATTGGATTCACTTGGAACCGCTTCTAGGAGAATGAATGGGGAAACCCCATTCAAAACCGAAACCGGGAATTATGTAATTGATGTGGATGTTGATCATGTTTTCAGTTATGAAGATTTGGAGTTTGAATCAAAGCAGATTCCGGGTGTTTTGGAAACCGGGTTGTTCATTGGGTTTGCGGATAAAATAATTTTACACGGGAAAAAAATACAGCTTTTGAGCAGGACCGAGTTTAAGTAAATTTATAAGGCTTTCAAGGGCAAAAATTCTAAGATATTAAAGCAAATTTTTTAAGTCGGTGTAACTCAGCCTGGTAGAGTGACGGTTTCATACGCCGTATGCCGGCGGTTCAAATCCGCCCACCGACACTTTGCATTTTTTAAAAAAATCAATGATTGTGATCGGCGTGCGAATCGTGCGCATGGCTTTAGTTTTTGGTTTCTTTGTAAGGACCGTTTTTCCATTTTTGGGGGAGCCTTAGAACATAAACAACCAGAAACATGTAAAGCAATGCGATGAAAAATCCCGGAATAGTGAAAATTATTTTTCCAAATTCAAATACAGAAAAAATGCTGAGGATCCAGAAAAAAAATATAAGCGCTAAACCCCAGTAAAGGCTGTCAACAACTGTCTTGAAAACAAGCCCCATTTAGAACAACCCCAAAGCCGCTGCGGCAAAAGTAATATAGAAGACCAGTACGTAAAACAATGGAATTAAGTGCTGGCTATCTTTTGTGTTTTCGAGGAAGAGCAATACAGCCATTCTCCCCAAGTAGAGGAAAAACAATCCTATGGCAGTGTAGATACTAAAGCCCACAATGTCGAAGATATCAGTTGTAAGAAGAATAATGAAAGAGAAAACCAATGCATATTCAATGAAACTTCTTCTGTCGGAGAAAAAATATCCTGCGGCTATGAATCCGAAAACCCAGAATAAATTATTCATGACAACGTCTACCAAAAACATAATATCCAGATTCAGGATTGCGTCAATTATTGGATAGAGGCTCATTTTTTCTCGTCCTCCGAAATCGATCCAAGGTTAAGTATTGTGTCTGCTTGGCTGGCTAAAAAAATCGCGAGAAGAGATAATGCCGAAAATGATTCTAATCCTAATGTTCCCGGATAAAAAAATTCTCCGATAATTATGAGTAACAAAAAACCAAGAAAGTAGTAAAGACCCAGAACAAATAATTTGAAAATGTTCATAATTTTCCACCAAGAACAAAGTTGAATATTACGTACGCAACATAAAATTGAATTGTTGTAATGATGATAGTGTATTTTCTTAGCGAAGGAACCGATTCAGCAAAAGCTACTACTGCAAGTTTTGTAATGTAATAAACTATCAAAAAAGATGCAGACAAAAATGTAAGACCGGTGAACGTTTCAATATCCTCAAAGGCCCAGAGCACAATCAACAGAATCAGAACGTAAAAAAACGTGTCTTTTTTTTCCACAAAAATATGTATTAGTACATAAAACGCAAAAAAGAAGAATAAATTGTCAAAAAAGAGATCAATAAAGAAACCGATGTCTAAGCTGATCACTGAGTGAAGTACTTCTAGAAGACCCATTCAAACCCCTCGGAAATGTATATATTGGAGCCAAAAACGTATATAATAGTAACTTTTTCACGAAAAAGAGTTATTTTAGTAGTTTTGGAGGGCTTTTTCGGCGTTTAACCGGTTCCAAATTACAAGAATTTTATTGGCATAATGGTTTCCGGTTGAATCTCCAAGGCTCTTTGCAGAACCCCTGCCCCTATTATAAGCAGCCCATCTCCTGAAAGGGGTTTGATATTCTTTGTTTGGAGGATGCTGTTTTAACCACAAAAAAGTCCTTACAATGCCCTCAATATTTTGAACCGGGTCAAACGGATCAATTATTGTTATTGGGTGCTCCGGTAAATTCTTTAGAGTTTCAATTTGAGAGGGCATTAACTGCCCAAACCCCGCATCCCCTGCTTTTCCCCTGGCATTTGGATTGTAATGGGATTCGTGTTCTATAACAGCCAAAATTTCGTGCGGGTCAACAAATTCAACACCACTTGAATTATATTTTCTGCATTCTTCCGCCACAAGAATTTTAATGTCGTGAACAAGCTCCGGCGGAACATTTCTGAGGTCAAACGCATTGGTTGTGAAGCGCACTCCATAGGCGCGGGCAAATTCCTCGCCTTTAAGCCCCGGTCTGAAAATTTTGAATTTTTGCGGAGAACGAATAACGTGAATTTTTTCCCTTTTAATTATTTCTTCCGGCTCAATTGCTTTTAACTCGACATTGTTACGAATTGATTTTTGACCCAAATTTCCTGCAGGCATATTTGAGTTCGGCCTTAGGTTTCTTCCAACACCCAAACCCGCCAGAAATGCAGAGATTCCCGTAGCTGCTGAAGCGCCCAAAAATTGGCGCCTTGTAATTCCTGACCCTTTTGAATTTCTTTTTGGCATTTAATCAAAAAAATAACTCTTTTTTCCTTTAAAATACTCGCGCTTTAGGACGGCGGTTTTTTAAGAGATTCAGGGGAAATTTCTTATCTTAGTTTCTTTCTTTTTTCGTAAAGAAACCCTGTGCTTTTTCTTTTGGTACAGCTTCCTTCCAGAAGTGAAGATTCTGGGAGGCCTCGCAGAACTTTGTTCTGCAAGGTTCTTTTCACGAAAAAGAAAAGGTGTGCCCCGATCGTCTAGCCCGGTCAAGGATGTCACCCTCTCACGGTGAAAACACGGGTTCAAATCCCGTTCGGGGCACTTTTTTGTTTCCTACGGGAAACAAAAACCTGCACTAAAAGGAAAATGGCACTTCACACTACAGTTAGAAAACAAGGGTATGCCAACGGCTTAATACCATATATAATATTACACTACTTTTTCACTACTTTTGGTAAAGTTTAAATATTTGTCTGGCAATATATTTGTAATGGATGTCTTCTGGTCTGTTCACGCAAAGGAGAGATTTATTGAAAGGTCTTTACTTTACGGTTTTTCCAGAACAGAATTGGAGCAAGTTATCAGAAAGCAGCAGGTAAGAATTGATTGTGGGTTTGATGATAAATACAGGAAACAAAAGTTTGAAACCATTGGAGTAGTCAATAGTAAGTTCTTTACTGTTCAGAAGGCTGAAGATAGGAAAAAAATTATTGTCATAACTTTATGGGAATCAAGTCAAAAGGAGGTTGATTTATGGTTATCAAAACAAAAATGAATTGCCCTGTTTGCAACGGGGGCGCTGTTCTGAAGAAAGCAACAACTAAACTTTTCAATGGTTTAATTGTGTTGAAGGATGAACCGTTGTACGAGTGCATGAAATGCGGTGAACAATTTGCCACCGGCAAGATGGTTGATGAGAGCATAAAGCGCGCAAAAAAGGCGTTTGTATTCAACAGGCAAATAATCTCTACCGGCGGCAGCCTCGGAATAACATTCCCTTCGGATTTGTCCGAATATTATAAATTAGGCAAGGGAAAAAACGTAAGCATCATTCCCGAAAATGAGAATACGATAAAAATAATCACGCACAATAAAAAGAATTTGTGAATCTAACCATATGGAAATTCTGGATTCACACTAAAAATAATTTCACTTCAACCCGGCAATAGAGTCCAGGAATTCGTGCGAATTTATTTCCCCGATCAAATGGTTTTCGAATAAAACCACGCCTTTTTCCGGCCACGCGGGCCAAACAGAAGTAAAGCCTTTTTCGCGCAACGAATCACAATACTCTTTTATTTGTTCAAAGTGCATCCAACTTGCATCCACATATGATTTTTTTTCATCCTTGAAATGCAATCCTTCGCAGAATTTGTATTCATTCGCATAATCGGAAATTGCTTTATCTGAAATGAACGGGAACATTCTGCATTCTAATGGGCGCTCGGAGTATATTCCGCATCCCGGAAGTTCTTTATTATAAAATTCACAAAAGCCATCTTCTTTTCTTTTGAAAACTATTGCGGGAACGGCAATGAAAAAATTCGGCAAAAACCCATTCACGGATTCTATTGAATCGCAAATATGCTTTGGCATTAAGGTGCTGCTCACAACAATTTTATCCTGGGAATATTCTCTTGCAAAAAGATGCAAAAATAATTGGCAGTGAGTTTCAATGAATTCCTTTTTTGTTTCGCCCAAAAACTTCGCCTGGCGATTGACCTCTTCCGGCAAAGAAACAATGTAATAGCGTTTGCAGCACTCTCCGCAGCGCTGGCACTCGAAGTTCAGCATAATAACTACTTATAGATTAATTCCCCAGAACATTCTTTTAATGCCTAATAGTGGAGAAACACCAGACGAAAATAAGTTAAATTTCTAAAATACGATTTTTAGCTTACTTTTTTAGAAAATGAAGGTTTTAAATTTCACAAAATCCTCTTTGTTTTATGCCTATTAGAACACCATTTGGTACAAGCAAAAGCGGAAGGCGCAACAATAGAGGATTCACTCCATTCAAATATTTCCGCGGAGATAAGAATGAAATATTGGAGTTATCGCCTTCCGAATTGGTAAAAAGATTTCAAGAATTAGGGATTAAATTTAGTGACCAAGAAGGCGGAGAAGATAATGCCAACTATTTTCAGACACAAATACGCAACAATTTAGATTTACTCAATAGAAGCGTCCCTTTAAAGCCGCTTGAAATTTTTACAAAAGACGGGGTAATTTTTTTTCAAATGAAAATAATGCCGGACAGAAAATTGTATATACGACAAGCCCCACTAGCCCATGGAATACACGGAAACCATCAATTACCTTCCTTTGAAGCATTGGAAAAAATATTGAAAGAAGGATTTCTAGGAAATTTTGACCCAAATGTCGTGTTGGATTTAAGCAGAAAAACATCCGGATTGCGTGACAAAGATAAAAGAGTCGGGAAAATAACATTTGGGGACAAATATACTATTGAGTTGATGGCACCTTCTGAAATAACTGAACACACGCATATGCGGCAAGTTAAAACTATGCTGCCTCAATCATTTGTAAGTAAGGCCGCCCCCCAACAAATTTTAAAAGTAAAAATAAAAATAGATAAACGTCTCCCAAAAGAACAAATTGCTGCAAAAAAAGCTTTTTATAAAGAACATTTAAAGGGTTGGCCAATTGCATTTGAAATTGCGGACAGTCTTTTTTAGGGCAAATAAAAGATTTTATAAACGATCTCTAACCCAATAAAACAGCGCCCTCGTGGCTCAGTGGTAGAGCGGCGGTTTTGTAACCCGAAAGGGCAAACTAACCGCAGGTCGTGGGTTCAATCCCCACCGAGGGCTTATCTCCATGCAATGGAGATAACTGTCGCGCCCAACAGCCGAAACTGTTGTTTTACACCAAGATATTTAAAGCAAGAAAACCTAATTTTTGCATGATCCCCGGAAAAAGGAAAATAAATTCAAGAGTATATCCGAGTTCTGCAATTGGAAAAGATAACAAGATTAGAGGCTTAATCCCGGTTGTCAACTTTGGGGGCAAAAGCGGAAGAGACAGTCACAGGAAGAGTTTTAGATTTGAGGATTTCAGAAAACTAAAAGAGCGGGTGGAAAAAGAATTTCCAAAAGAAGGTTACGAAATAACAATAGAAAAAGTTATAACTGAAAAAGGACTAGATGATGGAAAAATCATTAAAATCAGAAGAAACGGAGTAGAAATCGGCAGTTCGGAATATAATACGGTTCTCAGCACAATTTATAAGGAATAAAAGCTAAAAATATTAATAAAAAATTGAAAAAATGTGATATTTACATGAAATCGAAAACTTTGATTATAATCGCTTTGGGTTTAATCCTCCTTGTTTCAGGCTGCACGCAGGAGCAGAATAATGGAACTGCTGATGATACAACGCCAAACCAGGATATTGAAGATGATTCCATGGAGCAGGATGATACAACGCAAACTGAACCTGATGATTCACAAAACTCAAATCCTGGAACAGATAATGATTCGGATTCCGGTAAAATGAGTTCGCCGTATGCCTGCACTGATATTTTGCTCCTTTCCGCAATGCAAAGTGTTTTCGGTTCTGATGCAGAAGTTTTGAGAAAACCTGCCCCATTCGGGAGAACAATCAGCTATGTGAGCTGCAACGTACAGGCATCAGGAACTGCTGCGGTGCAGATAGAATTCCATGAAACAACAACAATGGAGGCTGCATTAGAATCCTTGGAAGATGAAGCCTTGCAAATCGAGAGCCAATTGTTTGATTCGGAAAAAACGGAGGGAAGCATAGGAGCTCAGAGCTATGTTGTTTATTCTACACGAAGCAATGAAACCCGAGTGCTTTTCGTGGATAACGACGGAGCAACGCCGGTATTTGTTATTGTAAAAAGTATTCCGGGAACCGAAGTAACACAAAGCACAGTTACAAGGGTGGCGGAAAAAATAGAGGAATTGATTTAGCAATCAAAAAATTTTCTACAATTAATAATAAAAGTAAGAACGACAATAATTTTGATTTAACCGGTGGAATACGATTTGAGCGAAAAGTACATTCAGTTTGTTGCAAACTATGATGACTGGGTTTCAATAAGAAAACTCACTATAGAAACCGCAACCGACCCCAAAACAATCTCAACTTTTTTGGCGAGCCTGAACACGAGTACGGACAAAAAAGTTGAGGAAAACCTCAGGAAAATTGTTGCACTCGATAAGGTTGATGAAGCACTTGCATCTCTTGAACTTGGAAAAAAAGACACTGCAAAAGCATTGGAAGAGGTTAATTCAAGAAAAGTCGGTTCGGTTATAAAAGAAATTACGGAAAATCTGGAAAAATTATCCAAACCAGAAAAAAAGGAAATCGAACAATTCTGTAGGGTTTATGCAATGAGAAAAGCCCTCAAACAATGTGGGATTGGTGTTGATTATTCCGAAATTGAAATTCCCGGAATGAAAAGAGTAATGAAGAAAAAAGTGTAACAAAAATGTTTGAAGCAATAGGCGCGGAAATAGCATTCAGCCATTATGTTCAAAGCTTTGCAAACTCATCGCTTGACTATTTTTTTCTTGTAATAACACAATTAGGAAACCCTGCTCTCTGGTTATCGCTCAGCGCATTTCTTTATTGGAAAGGCGAGGAAAAAAAATCTGTTTTTCTTTCAACTTCTCTTTTATTCACGAGCGCATTTGTGGGGCTCCTAAAACCAACTCTTGGGAGATTGAGACCGCCTGAAAGTGAATTCATGGTTCTTGTTAGTGAAACCCAATCACAATTTGCAATGCCTTCAGGGCATGCAACAACAATCGCAGGGGTTTTCGGTTATTATTGGGAGAAATTTGCGAAAAATGCAAGAGTGCTGGGATTGTTTATTGTTCTTTTAGTTCTTGCATCAAGGGTTTATTTGGGGGCACATTATATTGGCGATGTAATTGTTGGAGGCCTCTTTGGTTTTTTGATTGGGAGAATTGTGCATGCAATTGAACAGAATTATTCGAAAATAAAATTCGGAAAAAAAGTTTTGCTCGAGGAAATAGGTTTGGTTGCAACTATTGCAATTTCAATTATAATATCGCTCGCGCTCAGAGAATTTTCTTTGGGCACAATATTCTTTGGTTACTTTGCAGGAGTTTTTGCATTCAAGCTTTTGAACCTTGATTCTGAAAAACTTTCCGGGAAAAAACTTTGGTTAAAGGAAATCCCCGGTTTTGCGGTTTTGGGAATTTTGAGTTTTTTTGCACTCAATACAGAATTCATGCCGGAACTGCTTTTCCTTGCGGGAAGTTGGATTAGTTTTGTTTATCCGTTCATTTACCTAAAAGTATCCAAAAAACCTGTTAAATAACGTTTAATAATTTAAGTTTGATTAAATCTTATTCTAAGCCCAATTTAGGGAAAACCCCTCCTTAGCTTAGTAGCTAAAGCGTCCGGCTGTAGAACGACATTACTCCTTTGGGAGAGAAAATAATCGCAAGTGCGGTTACCGGAAGACCCCCGGTGCAAATCCGGGAGGGGGGATTTTAATGTTTTACACTTTTAGACCCTCGACCCACAAATATTAATATATTAGTTTAACTAAGTTTATGTTAGGTGGTGTTATATGGGTAAAACTGTTACAATGAATGTTAAAGTAAAGGACTATACGAATAGAGTTTTAGGAGTCGTAAAAGAAAAATACGGCCTAAAGGATAAAGGGGAGGCATTAGATAGATTTGCAGAAATGTATGGGGATGAGTATGTCGATAAAGAAGTTAGAGAAGAATACGTACAAAAACTATTGAGGATTGAAAAAGAACACTCTAAAAAGCACGGCAATAGGAGAATGAGCGATAAGAAGCTTGACAAGTTGTTCGGGAAGTGAATTCGTGGCTCTCGAATACGACATTTCCGAAAATCTTAAGGAAATCATAAAAAAACTTGTCAAACGCGATCCGCAAAGATCAGAGATACTTTGGAAGAAAATTCGCCAAATAGTGGCTTCCGATGAATTTGTAATTGAACATTACAAAAATTTAAGGCATAATCAAAGCGATCTGAAGCGTGTGCATATTGACAAAAGTTTTGTGCTTACATTCAAATATTACAAAGACAAGAAAGTCATACTCTTTGAGGATTTTGATCATCACGACAATATTTACAGAAAGTGATGTCTTAAAATCTGACAAATAGCCTGAAAATAACCAATAATTTGTAATTCTCTACAAAATTTTTCATCAAACTATAAAATATACAAAAATGAAATATGTCTGGAGGTATCACTTATGGATACATTATTGGCACTAGTAGTAATATTGGCAATTCTCTGGGCATTGGGATTAATAGGTTCCATTGGCGGATCGTTGATCCACTTGTTGCTGGTAATTGCATTGATCATCATAGTATACCGTTTAGCAAAAGGCACTCTCTAAAGTCGAATATTAAGTTTCTTTGGATTAATTTCTAAAGAAAGGGGGAATTGAAATGGTAAAAAGTACACGAGGTGGCAGAATGACTCAGGCAAAAAAACGCGCCGCTAAACGCCCTGGCGGAAAAGAGCCAGTCAAGAAACGCAAAGCAGGTAAAAAAATAATGCGAACCTAATGCTACTGCGCTTTCCAATCAAACAGAGTGAGCATAATACATGCAAATTCCTGCGATTGCTCACTTGGTACTTTTTTTACCCCAACTTCCATAGTTAATCTAATTTAGTTTCCAATCCAAAAAATTCTCCATATTCATTGGCAGCTTCGCGCAAACCGGATTGTTCTTCTTTATTTAATTTTGAAAAAAGTTTTGTTGTAATTAAAATAGATTTTTTTTCAATCGTACGCTTCCACATTCCGGCAATCAATCCATCAATAACAATTGCATGGGCGAATGCAATATATCCACTCGGAGTTGAAAGATTCAAACCTGGCGGAAAGTACAACGCCTTTTTGCTTTTATATCCGATTGTGTACTCATCATAATTCGCAAGCAAATAAACTTTTTTAGAATTCTTTTTTGCAGGAACTTGTTTTGAAGAAAACCAAAATGTTTGATTTTCTACAATTTCGGATTTGAGTGCATTTTTAGCGAGTTCAATTCCTTTTTTTGTTTCCGCCATTGTCAAACCTGACCACCAAACAAAATCATACACTGTTGCCGGCCCATGCGAAGTGAAATATCTTTTAACTAATTCTTCAAGTGCTTTTTCTTGGGAAATTTCTTTTACTTTTGGAGCTCGTTCCTCTATAAGCGCGTAAGTGAATTGTTTTCCTTTTCTTGGACCGCTGCAAATAACAGCATCTAGTTCTGCTTGCGATACAATATGTGCAAGCGCCTGAGTTTGTTTGTGAATTCCGTGTTTTTTCAACACAGCTGACAATTCTGTTCTTGTTAGAAAATTTTCATTTTTCAATGCTTTTGAAATAATTGAATTTGTTTTGGTAAATAATTTTTCATCCAAGCCAAGCTTGCGATTATAATGGCCAAGGATTTTATTCACTCTTGGAGAAGTGAGCATCTGCATCCACTTGATATCTTCCGGTGCAACAAAATGCCAAGTCGGTCGCATTACATGCGTACGTAGAATCGAACCTCTATTTAGTGCTTCATCAATTTTTTGTTCTGAATAATTTTGCAAACGAAGTGAAATCCCCCATTTTGCAGCGGGATAATCTTGCGCTTGTACCGCACCAAGATACTTCACAGCATCGTAAGGATTTTTGAATTTTTTTTCAGAAAGCCCTTGGTTGAAAAGTCGTTGATGGAGAATATCTGCACGATCCATACAAACACAACTAGATCTGATTTTTTATTTTTTATTTTTTGGTTTCTTTTGTATTTCTGCCGCCGCTTCTGTTTCTTTTAATTCTTTATGCGATTTCCAAAAGAAATATCCTATTACTCCAAATGTTATGAGCGGAGAAACATATTGAGGGATGTGGAAACCGAATGCATCCAAGAGCATTATTGTTCCGAGCGCGAAGATTGAGTACATTGCACCGTTTTTCAAATACCTATATTTTTTCACATTTTCAATATTGTGGATTGTGAGTTCTCTAACCACAAATGCGCCTATTCCGTTTCCGATTAAAATAAGCGGAACTGAAAGAGTGAATGCGAACGCCCCTATAACACCGTCAATGGAAAAGGTTGCGTCAATGACCTCAAGATACATTATTTTGCTCATGTCCGACATATTATTTTCTCCGCTTATGAGTTTGCGTTCTTGGGATTCGGCGTTTTCTTTAAAACCGTGAGTTATGAAAAATGCGGTTGATCCAACAATCGCGCCAAATGCCATTAATGCGTTCTGTTGAAGCGCAAACCAAACTATCAGCGCGAGAAGAATTGATACAATAGCAAAAAACCAGATGCCATAATTTTGCACGGTTTTTTCGGCAAACAAACCATAATTTTTTGGTTCAATGAAAAGCCAATGGAGGAAAAGGAACAATAGGAATACTCCTCCCCCTGCAAGTAGAACCGGTTTGGACGCTTCTACCGATTCGATAATCAGCGGATCGGAACTGAATGTTGCTGTAAGGGCTTCAATTGGGCCAAGTGTTGGATTTGCAACCCAAACTATGAGCCATGGAAGCAAACCGCGCACCAAAAAAACTGCTATGAGCAAGCCCCAAACCAAAAACCAGCGCCTTGCCTTTTGCGACATTTTTGAAAGAACATCCGCATTAATTACGGCATTGTCTATCGAGGTTATTGTTTCGAAAAGAACCAAACCTAAAACAGTGAGTATTAGTGGAAAAAAATCAATCATGGCAAGAGAAATTCACTTAAAAACAATATTTAATTGTTTCCCAAGAATTTTTTTCTTTCTTTTTTCGAAAATTTTTCAATGGCATAACGGAGCATTGTTCGGGGCATTTTTTTGGAATTTTTTTCCAAAAATTTTATCAAAACTTTTTTGTCGCGCTTGCCGATTTCGCGGAGCATCCATCCAACTGCTTTGTGGATCAGATCGTGAGTATCATTGAGAAGAATTTCGGAAATTTTTAATGTGTCCTCAAAGGAATTATTTTTGATGAAATGGAAAGTAGTTATTATTGCCACTCTCCTTTTCCAAAGGTTTTCCGATATTGCAAATTTGTAAAGAATTTTTTTGTCGCGGTTGATTAAATACGGACCGGCAATCTTGTCGGCTACACAATCAACCAAATCCCAATTGTTAGTGTATCTTATGTTTGAAATGTAAAAATCGTAAATTTTTTTCCTTTCTTTTACTTCGGCTTTTTGGAATTTGTAAACAAGAACAAAAAGTGCAGCCATTCTTTCTTCGTGGAACTTTGATTGAAGAGATTTTGTTACTTCAGCAAGCGGAATATCAACGAATTTTTTTGCAACAGCCCTTGTTTCAGGAACTGTTACGCCAAGAAAAACATCCCCAAAACCATATTCTCCCTTTCCGGTTTTGAAGAATCTCTTGTAGACCTCAACCTTCTCCCAGGTGGCAAACTCTTTCAGCTCGCTTTGAATGGACATTAAACAAGATTTGGGGCATTGGGTTAAAAACATTCGCAAACCCGGGTGCCGGTGCGGATAATAAAGGTTTTTCGGAGAAGAGTTTCATAATGCACAAAACTTTCATTCCGGAAGAGTTCAGGGAAAAGTACTCGAAAATAATGGGTTCCGAATCTGAAAAATTCTTTGAATATTGCACAATAAAAATTCCGAAGAGCATTTGGGTTAACTCGCTCAAAATACGACCGAGTTTTTTGGTTACAGAACTTCGAAAAAAAGATTGGAAACTTGAAGAACTTTTTCACGAAAATGCTTATTCTTTGAACGGAGTTGAAAAACCCGGGCAGGCGGAGCAATACAAAAACGGTTTGTTCAATTTGCAGGAAAAAAGTTCCATGCTTCCCGCAATTGTACTTGATCCCGAAAAAAAAGATTTGGTTTTGGATGCAACCGCTGCCCCTGGAAATAAAACTCTGCAGCTTAGTTGCTTGATGGAAGGATATGGAAAAGTTGTTGCGGTGGAAAAGAATATACAGCGCTACAAGAGCCTTTCGTTTAATTTGAAAAAATTTGGAATGAGAAATGTAATTGCAAAAAGAATGGATTTGCTTGATGCGAGAAAAAATAATCTTTTTGACAAAGTTCTTTTGGACGCACCGTGCTCAAGCGAGGGATTGGTGAGAAAAGATTTTACCGCTTTGAAGGAATGGAACCAGACATTGGTTTGGAAAAAATCCGATCTGCAGAAAAACCTGATCAGAAAATCTTTGCAATTGCTGAAAAAAGGAGGAGAACTTGTTTATAGCACTTGTTCATTATCTCCAGAAGAAAATGAGGAAGTGATAAACATGCTTGTAGAGGAAGGAAAGACTGAAGTGTTGGAAACTAAAATAAAGAATTTTAAAACAAGAAACGGTTTGACAAATTACAATGGAAAAAAGTATGATTCTTCATTGAAAAAATGTGTGAGAATATATCCGCAGGACAATGATTCGCAGGCATTTTTCATTGCAAAAATAACCAAAACTGCTACATAATAGATTGTTGTTTTCCGAAAACCCATTTAAATCTTTGCAAATTACAATTAATCAGACACTTCTTTAATGCCCGTATAGTATATCGGTTAGTATACAGCCCTGTCAAGGCTGTGGGCCGGGTCCGACTCCCGGTGCGGGCGAATCTCACTTTCTAAAATCACCGCTTCTACATTGCAAAAAAAATATTCAGACAATTACTGGGATCCAGTAGATAGCTTAATATAATAGATTAGGTTTTATAAGAAGGATGAATAGGAATTTAATTTTCATTCTGGCTCTTGTCTTGTTTGCAGGATCGGCTTTTGCGGTGCACACAACAACTGTGCTCTTTCCAAGCGACTCTAATAATTTAACAGGGACTGTCGGAATAAAATTTAACATTACTGATGGCAATTTTGTTGCTGCAACCTATGATGTGAATGTTACGATTGCGGTGAGCACATCTGCAGGTGCATTTACAACTTATTTGGTGCGAGATGTTAATGCGAACGCTTATTGTGGCGCAGCTGCAAATTATGCAGATGTGAACTGTACATACACTTTCGATACAACTACTGTTGCTGATGGAAACTATTTTGTTGATATTAACGCAATTACTCTTTTAACCACAATTGACAGCAACAGCATGACAAATGACTGGAACAGCACGATAGATTCTTCAAATAGTTCTTTTAGCATTGACAACAGTGGGCCTACCATTTCAAGCCCTTCACCAAGCGGCTTTGTTGATCCGAGCGTTACAATGTCAGTAATTACTAATGAGAGTGCCACTTGTAGATATGATTCTTTAGATGTTGCCTATGCCTCAATGGGTGCAGGAACTACTTCAGGTTTAGGAACAAGCCATTCATGGAACCTTACATTTACGGCAGCGGAAGGTTTGAAAACCTTCTATATTAGGTGCATAAACACCCCGGGGGTTACAAGCACTGGAACTACTATATCTTTTACAGTAAGGTCTGCAGGTGGGTCCGGAGGGTCTTTTTGCGGCGATAACATTTGTGATTCTAGCGAGAGCGCAGCAACATGTGCTGCTGACTGCCCTGCTGTGTGCGGAGACGGGACATGCACCGGAACTGAGAGCAAGAACACTTGCCCGGCAGATTGTGGCGTTGGGGTTATTTGCGGCGACAATACATGTGGACAGGGAGAAAACTTCAATATTTGTCCAAGCGACTGCGAAGCCCCTATTGGACAAAAAGTAAGGGAAACTGTTTTGAGCAGGGAAATGAAAGGAAAGCCGACTCCTGATGACATTGCGAGAATTCTGGAAGCCGCAGGCGCTTCTGAAAATGCTGTTGAAAAAGCAAGAGCTGCATTAAGCGAAACAAATGTTCAAAGAAATATAGAAGTGGTGAAGGAAACTGAAAACGGAAAAACAACTTTCACAACAATAATAGAATTGGTTGTCCAAAATAATTCCTGGAAGGATCTCGAAAATGTAACAGTTATTGAGGAAATTCCAAAACAAGTCCTTGAGAACGCAAATAATGTCAAAAGCGCCGTGGAATTTACAATACTTAACTCAGACCCCATAATAGCATTCGAATTTGGAAGCATGAATGCGGGAGACACAAGCTCTGTCAAGTACAGCATTGACAAACAGGTTTCCGAAAGCGACATTGAATTGTTCGCGCCAGCCTTTGTAAGCGGCTTTGCAGAAATACAAAATAGTTTGACATGCAGCGAATTGAATTGTGATGATTATAATCCATGTACTGTTGACAGTTGTGAAAACAGCAGGTGTTTCAATGTTCCAAAACAGAATGGAGAATCATGTGGAACCGGAATGGTTTGCAGATCCGGAGAATGTGTTGAAAGTAGTTCCGTTACAGTTGTAGAACCGCCACAAGACAACACTCTTTTGATAATAATAGGCGGAATAATTATAGTAGCGGTTCTGGCATACTTTTTTTATTCAAAAAAATGATTATCAAGTTTTTTAGTTAAATGTTTATGAAAAATAGGTTGGCATTTATCATATTATTTTTCCTGTTTTTGGCATCTTTGCCCCAAATTGTTTTCGCAGTCTGTGGAAATTCGCAATGTGAGGATGGCGAAAACGCGTGCAGTTGCCCTTCCGATTGCGGCTCCTGCTCCGGAGAAGTTTCCAACAGAAGCTGTGCAACATATTATTGTACCGAAGAAAAAATTTGTGCCATTGAAATTATTCCCAATTGTTGCGGAAACGACTGGTGCGAGGAAAGCGGATCTTATGCCGAGAGCTTTGGGAATTGCCCGACGGACTGCCAACCAACGGAAGTAAACCTCAGTATTTTAAGCCCTGAAAGCGGTTCAAAAATCAGATACGGGGAGGAAACACTTTACAAGGTTAGAGCGGATGCAAATGGGAGAAGCATTGCAGGAATAACGGTCAAGGTAAACGGGCCTTTTGAAACGTTTGAATTGTCCAATGATGGCTTGCATGATGATAACGCATTCAATGACAATATACTGGCGGCTTACAACAAAATTGCCGCGGGAATAGAATCGGGTTTTTATGACATAAATTTTTTCACTTCATTCAGGGGCATTGACGGAAATTCTAGTGTAATAATAGAATTGTATCCCTTTATTGATGTAGATCTTGTTCTTCCGGCCGAAACCGAACTTGGAAACATGATCACGGCAAACGCAAAATTTTCAATAAACGAAAAGCCGGTGAACGCAAACATACATATTTCTTTGGAAAACGAAACCGGAGAGACAGTGGCGGAAAAGTCCATGGAATCGGATGATACAGGAGAAATCATTTTTGAATACAGGACGACGTTTATTGACAAACCTGGAAAATGGATTTTTAGAATAACCGGAAATGACGAGTATGGAAATAGTTTTGATTTAAACAGAATAATCGCAGTTGTGGAGCTCGGTAATATCCCGGAAAGAAAACTATTGCTCTCGAAAACACTAAATGACTCATACGAAGCAGGGGAAAACATTTTACTGGTGGTTAACCTGACTGAAAACGGAGCTCCTTTGGAGAACGTAATTGTCCGGGCTGAATTGAACAAAACCAAGGTAGAATTAAAACACATTGGCGGCAATGAGTACGCGGGATCAATAAAAGTTGAGAGAGTTAGAGAACAAGATGAAAATATTGTTGTCAAGGTATTTAATGCCGGTGGCGGCTTGATTGCGCAAAAAAGTTTTTCGGTAAAATTGAGACTTGGCGAACTCTTGATTGAAGTACTGGAACCAAAAGAAAAATTGTATGAACAGGGCCAAAGAATAGAATTCAAAATAGTGGTTGTGAACAGCGCGAACGAACTTGAAACAGGATTAGAGCCTTACGTGATTTTCAATAGCAAAAAAATTTTTTTGAAGGAACAGAACTCCGGGGTTTATTCGGGAACTTATGTGCTGGGAGAAGGTGACTTTGGAGAAGTTCTGGCAAACTTTTTTTCAGAATCGGATGGAGTAAAAGGGGAAAAATCTGTTTCTTTTTTTGTAACGGAGAAAACACTCTTTTCCGAAACCGAACAAAAGATTCCGGAAATATTCTTTGCAATCGCAATTATTTTTGGAATAGGAATGGCGGCATATGTGTACCAGGGCAAAATAAATATGAAAACCGGGAGACACGAACGCCTCGGCGAGCTTGAAGAGCTTGAAAAGACCGCACAAACAAAATACTTTAGAGAAAAGACGATCAACAAAAAAGAATATAATGAGTTAATGGAGAAATATTCAAAGGAACGAAGGGAGCTAAAGTAAGGTGTTGTTTTGGGCAAATTGGATGATTCTGTAAAAGGCACAAAAAAAGCGCTTACGGATTTTTTTGGCGCACTCATGGGAAAAAAATCGGAAAATTCCGGCCTTGAAACCATTATTCCGGAATACAGGAAAATGAGAAAAACGGAAAGGAAGCACAACATTATCCCAAGCAACGGGTTGTTCTATATCAAATCCAGAGGAGAAACTGAGGAAAAGCCTGATTACAGCATCTCCTCCACAGGAATAGGAGAATTTGACAATCTTATAAGTGATAGGGGGCTTGAAAAAAATTCAACAATACTCCTTTCAGGCGGGGCAGGAACGGGAAAAACCACCTTTACAATCCAATCAATGTACAATTCCGCAATGAAAAACGGGGAAAAAGGAATTTATGTTTCATTTGAGGAGGAACCTGAAAAAATCAAGGCGCACATGAAAAAAAATTTTGGATGGGATTTGAATGCACTTGAAAAAAGAGGGCTTTTCTCAATAATCAAAATTGACCCGGTTGATGTTTCGAGAACCGTGGAACAGGTTTTGATGGACCGTGGAGGGGAGCTAAAAATTGATCTGAAAAAAATAGAGCTACCTTTCAAACCGGATAAAATAACGATAGATAGTTTGTCAGCATTGGCAATTGCATTCAGCGATGAGGAGAATTATAGGAAATATGTTAGGGAGCTTTTTGAATCCTTGGAAAACATGAACTGTGTTGCATATGTTATAAGCGAAACAGAACAAGATCCAAAAATATACAGCAGAACAGGGGTTGAGGAGTTTCTTGCGGATGGAGTTGTGGTTTTATACAATATAAAGAAGGATGAGAAAAGGGAGAATGCATTGGAAATTTTGAAGCTCAGAAGCAGCTCCCATAAAAAAGGGATTGTGCGCTACAAAATTACAGACAAAGGAATTACAATTGTAGACAATTAAACCGCCGGAATTTTTTTCCCATGCGGGCACTTTTTCGGGTTTTTCAAAAGTCTTTTCATTGCTTCCGCGATTTCGTCTGTTATGACATGCTCAAAGCGGCAAACAGATTCGTCATTGAAATCTATTTTCAAAATATCCCTGAAAAATAATTCGGTTAAGCGGAGATTTCTGATAATGGTTTCGGCAATTGCCCTCCCTTTTTTCTCCAATTTAACCCCGTCTCTTCCTGAATACTGGAGATAGCCCTTTTCATCGAGCTTTTTCAGCATTTCGGTCATTGAGGGAAGGGAAACGTTCAATTGTTTTGCAACTTCCGAAGCGTGAATTGGATTGACCTTTTCCTCTTCCAAAAGCCAGATGGCCTTGAGATACATTTCCTCGTTCTCGTGGCTTTTTTCGAGCACTATTTTTTCCGCAAGTTCCACCATACAAAATGATTAACGTGAGCAAACATATTTAAATTATTAGGAGCACCTAATTTTAGTTAGGTGAACCTAAGTGACAGAATTTCTTGAATCGTTTGTAATTATTTTAAGGGAAGGCCTTGAGGCAATTCTGATTGTTGCCGCGCTTATAGCTTATCTTGTGAAGACAAATCATTTGGATAAAGTTAAAACGGTTTATTGGGGCGCGGGAATTGCAATCGTTGCGAGTTTAATTACGGCATTTTTGCTGGAATTGTTTTTTGCCTCCGCAGATGCGCCAAAAGAAATTTTAGAGGGAGCTACAATGCTTCTTGCCGCGGTTGTAATGCTGTATGTGACAAACTGGTTTGTCGGAAAACTTGATTCGGCAAAATGGACGGGTTACATCAAGGGAAAAATGAATGACGCACTTACAAACGAAAATGCTTTTGCTCTGGGAATTGTTTCTTTCCTAGCGGTTTATAGAGAAGGGTTCGAAACCGTTCTTTTCTACAAAGCACTTACTGTTGGAACTGCAGATCTTACAGGGGCTTTTTTGGGCCTCGTAATAGGATTGGTTGTTCTCGCGGTTTTATTCATAGTGATACTGCGCATTGAGAAAAGATTGCCATTGGGAATCGTTTTCGGATTTACAAGTGCAATACTATTTTTGCTCTCGTTAAAATTTGCGGGAAAGGGAATCCACGAATTACAGGAAGCGCATTTAATTCCTGAAACTGCATTGAACATTGTTCCGAGGATTGCCGATCTTGGAATATACCCTTATGTGGAAACTCTGGCAGTACAAGGAATAGTGCTTCTCTTTGGATTGGCAATGGTTTATTTCCACTTTTACGCAAAGAAAGAGAATAAAGTGAGCAAAAGCAGGTGAAAACGCGCCGCCAAGTTAATCAATTTAAACTCTTCTAAACAATCATTCTTGGGGTATTCAAATTGCTTATAATAGGGATAACTGGAAAATATTGCGCAGGAAAAACAACTGTTTGCGAGTATCTCAAAGACAAGAGTTTAAATTGATTAACT
>Ga0209542_10007131_pt1 | contig 21414 bp, 22 predicted proteins | sample RifCSPhighO2_01_FD_184028 | JGI IMG/M metagenome (GOLD analysis project Ga0209542, IMG submission 184028) | Soil microbial communities from Rifle, Colorado - Rifle CSP2_plank highO2_0.1 (SPAdes) (version 2) | ecosystem: Environmental > Terrestrial > Deep subsurface > Rock core/Sediment ... | reverse complement strand
GCTTCCGGAAAGTTTCAAAGGTTCTTTACCGTACACGGGGCCGGCATCGAGCTCCTTCACCATCCGGTGCGCCGTGAGTTTGGTTTCCGTGTGTCCGCGAAGAATGAGGTTCTGCAGCGGAGAACCGCCGCGCCCGTAGGGAAGATCGGTCATGTGGAAATTGACGCACTCAAACGCCTGCACAATTTTTTCCGGCACGATCCACGACCAGTGCAGAAAAAAAACGTAGCGCGGGCGAATGCTCTCAAGGAATTCAGGAGTCAATGATTCTTTCGAGTCGAGGAAATGCCATTCTCCGGAGAGCTTCGAAAGTTCTCTCTCAAAGAGATTGCGGTTCCACGATTTGGAGCCGCACACAACATAGGAAGCATGCTCACTCATGTCGCAGGAATAGTACCCCGAGCTCCGTGCCTACGCGATCTCTTTGAGGGCGGATTCTACGGCAGAGCACACCGTTTCCTGCTCCTCCTCCGTGAGCGTCGGATAGCACGGCAGAGAAACGACGCAATCAAAGGCACGCCGCGTCACCGGCAACTCCATTGCATTTTTCGGAAGCCAATCGGTAACAGGACATTCGGCATGCACGCCGTGCTTTTTCAGTGCATCCACCATTTTTTTGGCAGAAGGAGATTTCATCGTGAGAACGTATCGATACCAAACACGCTCTTCTTTGAAATCGGGAAGTGAAAACACATTTGAGGCGATCGGCCGCAATTTCTGTTCGTACTTCTCCGCGATACGTCGACGAGCTTTGAGCATCGTATCGAGACGCTTCAATTGAGAAAGCGTAAGAGCGGCATCGATGTCTGTCATTGGATCATTGTGACGCCGCGCATCCGCGGGTTCGTCGTTGTACCAACGGAAGGAACGAACGACATCTGCGACATCGCTTTGGTTCGTCAGCACGGCTCCTCCTCTCCCCGCGCCCATGAGCTTTGTCGCATAGAAGGAAAGAATTGCCGCATCCCCTCTTCCTCCCAGGGGTTTCATTCCAAACGCATGCGCACAATCCTCTATGAGAGGAATCTTGAGATCACGAAGCTCATCAACCGGACTCGGGCTCCCGAATGTGTGCACCACAACAATGGCTTTTGTTTTTGAATTCACATGGGAACGAACGGACTTCGGATCGATGGTGAAGTCATCCACATGCACATCAACGGGAACGGGGATCGCGCCAAGCGCGAGCGGAGCGTTCGCCAAAGCAACACAGCTGTAGCCAGGAACAATCACTTCATCACCCTGTTTCACCCCTAATCCCTGCAGCGCGAGACGCAGAGCGCTTAAGCCGGAACCCACACCCACGGCATGCTTCACCCCTGCACGTGCGCAGAGCGCTGCTTCGAGTTCGAGGACTTGCGGCCCGCCCGCCCATTGGCCGCTCCTCACGACATCGGAGACTGCCTGCACTTCTTCCTCGCCGAAGGTGAGACGATTATGGGGAACGTTCACGCATGCAGCATACCACTGCCTCAATCCTCAGACTCCTTTCGTCTTAAGAATAAGTGATGGACAGGAACGCCATGCTCCTCGCCCTCTTCCTCATCTGTAAAACCAACCTCCCGGAATGCCTTCAGGGATTTTGCATTGTCGGAACGCACCGTCGCGCGAATTCTCGTGAGATCGCTCCATCGATCGAATGCCCGCTCGCAACCGAGACGAAGTGCATGCATTCCGCGCCCCTGACCCTGAAACTCCGGCAAGAGGTAGATCGAAACGACGGCAGCTTCCCCCTCGCGATCAAAACGGAGAATACCCATGGCTTCGCCTGTGAGAGTCTCCACGATAAAAAGGAGATGATCACTGCTCCCGAGAACTTTCGTAAACCACGCAGTATGTTCTTCGCGGGTAACCACATGCTGCGCTGCGCTCAGGGCGATGACCCAATCCAGATTCCGCCAGCCAAAAACCATGTCGAGATCATTCTGGTGCGCCAACCGTAAGCGGACATCCGCCTTTTGTGGATGATGCGGCACGTTCACTGAGCCGGTATGCTACCATGCGAACCCCCATGAACGAACGAAAAGACTGGACTCGCATTGCCGCCTACTATGACCATCTGGTTGACCAGTATGGGCACGATCCGCGTGCAAGCGATGCAGCAAAGCAAGAATCGCTCGATGTGCGCTACCGCGCGCTCGCGGCTGTCATGGATCTTAAAGGGAAGAGTGTTCTCGATGTCGGGTGCGCCATGGGCGATTTCGGCGCGTACCTCCATCAACATCACCATGTGGGGGCATACCTCGGCGTAGACATCGCGCCGCGCATGATTGAGGAAGCAACCAAACTCCATCCGCATCTCGCATTCAAAAACATAAACGTCCTCGATATGGAGGAAACGGAACAGTTCGACATCGTCTTTGCGGAGGGAATCTTCTATCTGCTTGGGGATGACGCAGAAGAAAAAACAAAAACACTCGTGAAGAAAATGTTCGCGCTCAGCAAGGAGGCATTCGCCTGCTCCGCCATCAGTTCGTGGCACCCGCACCAGGACCCTTCGGAGTACTACGTTGATCCCGCGGCATTCATCGAATGGGCGCGCACTCTCACCCCCTACCTCACAATGCGCCACGATTACCACCACGGAGACTGCACCTTCTACCTTTACCGCTCCAAGCGGTAACTTGCCCATGATTCTCACGGCTCACCAACCGGTGTATCTCCCTTGGCTTGGACTCTTTCACAGGATCGCACTCGCCGATACCTTTGTCTACTTCGATGCGGTGCAGTACCAGACGCACGACTTTAACAGCCGCAACAAAATCAAAACCCCTCAGGGCGAACTGTGGCTCACCCTCCCCGTGCAGCGCAAAGGGTATCACGGGAAAAGACTGTGCGAGATCGAACTCGACAATACTCAGCCGTGGGCAAAAAAACACTGGCGTTCCATTGAGCAGAACTACAGTAAGGCTCCGTACTTCGATTTGTATGCCCCGTTCTTCGAGGAGACCTACAAACGAACATGGACGTACCTTGCGGAACTCAATGAGTACATGCTGCTCTGGTTCCTTGAGACGCTTGGCATCACGAGAAAATTCCTCAGAGCATCGCAGCTCCAGTTTGAAGGAAAGAAATCGGATCTCGTGCTCGATATGTGCAAGAAGGTCGGAGCCGACACCTTCATTTTCGGATCACTCGGGGCGCACTATGCAGAGCAGCAGGAATTCGAGCAGGCGGGGATTTCGCTCCTGTTCCAGAACTATGTGCATCCTACCTATCCGCAGCTCCACGGCGCATTCATCCCGCACCTCTCGATCATTGATCTCCTCTTTAACTGCGGTCCGCAGAGCTTAGGAGTTCTCATGCAGGGGAATGTGCAGAATGTCACAGATGCCTTACGCGCGGCTCAAAACAACGAACTGCAGGGTGGTGCACAGGACCGGAAAATTACGCTGCGCGCGGTGCTGAAGGAAGACTGCAGGCTCATCTGGGATTGGGCGAATGATCCCGCCACGCGCACGGTCTCCTTCTCGCCGGAACCCATTCCATGGGATGAACACACGGCATGGTTCCATGAAAAACTCAGCGATGAACGCTGCCACATGTACATGGGGCTGGACGGGAGGGGGTTTCCCGTCGGTCAGATTCGCTTCGACTGCAGCAATGGTGAGGCGCAGGTGGATGTGCATATTGATCCAGCGAAACGCGGACAGGGATTCGGCACGCGCCTGATCCTTGCCGGTACTGCAAAACTCTTTGAGGAAACGACGGTACACACCGTGCATGCCTTCATCAGAAAAGAAAACGCGGCGTCCATCCGCTCGTTCACAAAGGCGGGGTTTTCCCCGCAGGGGTCACAGATGCTCCGGAATGCCGAGACGATGCACTACATCCTGAAGAAGTGATTACACATCCATCCATGTGAGTGCCTCATTCTCTTTGAGTTCCCGCCTGAGTTTTCTCCCGAGGAACCACTCAAAGAACTCCGGCGAGACGCCCTGTTCGCCGCGCTTCCCTGTGATATCGCCTTCCGCAAGAATCTTCCCCTTTGGAAGCGCCCTGTTCGCCGCGAGATGGCGAAACCATTTTCCGCGCTCCTCCAGATCCACAGTGCTTGGCCGGAGTGTTTCTTCTCCGAGTGAAGCATGCACCATGCGCATGGTTTCAACGTAACGTTTAAACTCGTCCGGCTCTTTGGAAATCGCATGGTGGTGCCCGGGAAGATCCCGGCGGACAGTCAGGCGCTTCTCCAGGAAGACCGCGCCGAGGGCGACAGCCGCAATATCCATTTCATCGGTGAGATCTTTCGAAGAAAATCCAACGGGCGCCTCAAACGCATGGCGCATGTAGGGAATCGTCCGCATGTTCACCTGCTTGGGATCGCTCGTGTGATAGCAATGGACGAGGAGCGCCTGCTCGTTCCCCTCCTCCTCCATGAGCGCAATCACCCTCGCGACATCGAGAAGATTCACGGGACCAGTGTCGATGATCATCGGCTTCCCGAGCCTCGCAATCCTGCGCCAGAGCGGAAGATCGTTAAAATCCCATGAGCTCAGCTTATAGGCAGCAAGCTGGAGCTCTTCGGCCCAGAGCACGCCCGTGGGTGAATTCACGGTGGAAAAGAGAATGACGTTCTTTTCGTCTGCATACGCTTTGATCTCCTTCCATTCGGAGAGTGAAAACCGAAGCTTCATGAGCATTTCGTACATATTCTCGGATTTTTCGCCGTGCACGGTCTCGTAGGAATACGTGACCGAACGATCGCTCATGATTTCATCCGGAAACCAGAAGATGAGCTTGATGCCATCCGCCCCGCTCTCCGCCACCACATCAATGAGCTGCTTCGTCATCGCGACATCGTAATTGCAGGTCACGCCGCATTCCGCAACGATAAAGAGCGGACCCCCCTGCTTAAGAACACGGTTGCCGATGCGCAACTCCTGCTTCATAGATCGAGCGGCGAGGAAAGCGATTGCCCCGCATCCACCGTGAGCACCTGTCCGGTGATATGCCGCGATGCGTCGCTGCAGAGAAAAGAGACCACCGGCGCAATATCTTCGGGGGTTCCGAGGCGCTTGATGGCGCATTCATTCAAAATTTGGTCCCGAACTGGCTGCGGCGTTTTCTTCTGCCCCGACGATTCAATGAAGCCGGGGGCGACCAGATTCACGTTGATGTTGAATGCTCCGAGCTCAACCGCGGCTGTTTTCACAAGGCCGGAGAGGCCCGCCTTCGCCGCATTGTAGCTCGCAGTCAGCGGGCGACCGCGCTTCGCATTGATGGAGCCGATACAGACGATCTTTCCCTCCTTCTGCGCACGGAAGACAGAACTTGCCGCTCGCATATAATTAAAAGAACCCTTGAGACAAATATCCACCACCTCATCCCAGGACTCCTCACTTATCTCATGGAGCAGTGCATCGCGACCCACACCGGCGTTGCACACGAGCGCATGGAGCCCGCCCAGCTTCTGCAATACTTCCTTCGTGACTTCCTGCGCCCTCGCAAAATCACGGACATCCGCCTGAACGGCAAGCGCACGTCGTCCCGCCTTCTCTATCGCCTGCACAACCTTGTCCGCCGCAGTACGGTCCTCGAGGAATGTGAAAGCAATATCCATACCGTCATTGGCAAGTTTCATGGCAATGGCTGCGCCAAGGCCGCGGGACCCGCCGGTGATCAGGGCAACGCGCTGCATCTCTCCCATCATACCACCGAAGCGGCTCCCCGGGCGCCGAGCGCGATGAGAAGTGCCGCTCGTCCGTCTGCAAGAGAACAAGCGGGAGCTTCCCCTTTCTCGACCGCCTGAAGGAAGTGCTCGATTTCGAACTCGTATGCACGATCATCCTCCCAGCCCATAGAAAGAGGAATGCTCTCCGCGAGCTTTCCGTCGCTTCCGTAGACATCCACTTTCTCCGCATGAACATCCCATTCGATTGTGCCTTCCGTGCCGACGACTTCGCACGCGCGCCGGTTGTTTCGCTGGAGGAAATTGAGGTGAATGCTGGAGACCGCTCCGGTTTCGTGACGCAAAATGATTTCCGATATGCCCTCCACGGCGAGACCGATGGATGTCGCAGGCACGCTCACGGCGCTGATGAGTTTGGCTCTCCCAAAAAACCAGAGCGCGAGATCGATTTCGTGAATGCAATCGAGAATCGCTCCTCCCTGTTTTGGATCCGCGCTGTACCGTGCACGGTAGTCGCGACCGGGCTGCCAGAATGGGAGAAATGATCCTGTGTGGATGCGTGCAGAAAGCACATCACCAATGCGCCGCTCACTGAGAAGCTTTTTGATTGCAGCCGGACCCGGATGGAAACGCATATTGCACGCAACCATGGCTATGAGGTTTCGCTCCTTCACTTCCCTCTCCAAATCTTCGATGTCGGCAAGAGTGTGAGAGAGCGGCTTCTCGATGAAGAGGTGGCACCCCGCCTGCGCAGCAGCGAGCGCCTGCTCCTGATGCAGGATGGTTGGGGAACAAATGAATACGACGGAAGGTTTAAACGCAGCAAGCGCCTCCCCAAAATCAGAAAAAGGGAGTGCTCCTGTTTTTTCCTTAAGCGGAATTGCGCTCGCAGGATCAAGATGCGGATCCGCGAACGCAAGATTCTTGAGACCGAAGGCACAGAGATTCGTAATGTGCCTCCTGCCAATGGAGCCGGCGCCGCTCACAAGAACTCGATAGTCAGAATGCATCATTGCGCATAAGCCTGACACACCTTCTCTACGGCCTCAATCACATCCTCTGCATCCTGATCGGTCATACCCGAAAACAAGGGAATGGAGATGATCTGCTCATAGGCAGCTTCCGCCACGGGACAGAGTCCATCACGCACTCCGAAGCGCTGCCTGTAGTAGGGATGCGTATGCACGGGAATATAATGGACGTTCACGCCGATATTCTCTTTGCGCAGCGCCTTAAAGAACTTCTCGCGATCGGCGGTGCATGCATTTGACTCAAGACGGAGAACATAGAGATGGTACGCATGCGAAACATCCGGCTCCACCCGCAGCGGATCAACCTGCGCGATGGATGCAAACGCCGTGTCGTAGCGCTTTGCAATATTCTGGCGGCGCTTTGTCCACTGCGATACATGCTTCATCTGCGTCATACCGAGCACGGCCTGAATGTCCGTCAGCCGGTAGTTGTAGCCGAGCTCTTCCATCGCATAGAACCACCCGCCTTCCTCGTGCCGTTGCCTGTGATCCGAGGTAATACCATGGTTGCGGAACCGGCGCATACGCTCCGCGAATTGAACGTTATTGGTCGTGATCATTCCGCCTTCTCCCGTCGTCATCGGCTTCACCGGATGAAAACTGAAACAGCTCATATCCGCGAGCGATCCGACCGGACGTCCCTTATAGGAGCCGCCGATGGAATGACACGCATCGGCAACGAGCACGAGATGGTGGCGATCCGCAATCGCACGGAGCGCATCATAATCGCACGGCTGTCCTCCGTAATCGACGGCGATGATCGCTTTCGTTTTTGCGTTGATGAGCGACTCCACTTTTTTTGGATCGATGAGCAGCGTCTCGCGATCGCTATCCGCAAAGACTGGCGTCCCCCCGCAATAGAGAACGGCATTCGCCGTCGCCGCAAAAGTCATGGCGGGAACGATGACTTCGTCTCCTTCCGTAATGTTGATGGCATGCATCGCCGCATGGAGCGCAGCCGTCCCGCTATTCACCGCCACCGCATGCTGCGCACCGGCGAACGCCGCAAACGCCTGCTCGAATGCGGGAATAGCAGGCCCCGTCGTGAGCCAGTCGGACCGAAGAACATCCGTAACGGCGCGCACATCCTGTTCATCAATGCTCTGGCGGCTGTAGGGAAGCAGTTTCGCGCGGACTGGCGTTCCCCCCTCAAGCGCCAGCTGTTGCCGCTGTTGTTTCACGACCTTTGGCATGCGATCCACTCTCGCCGCAGAGCTTCTGTAAATCCCCCACCGTGAGCCACTCCGTATTTGCATCGCTCGTGTAGCTGAATCCCTCGGGCAGCGGCTTTCCCGCCCAGCGCTCATATCCTCCGGGAGGATCCTCCGGTTCGATGACAAGGTGCTCGCCGACATCCACCGAATGCCGCGCCTCATCCACCGAAAGGAGAGACTCGTGGAGCTTCTCTCCGGGGCGAATGCCAATGACATCGATCTTGCACTCCGGCGCAATCGCCCTCGCGAGATCCGTGATCTTCATACTCGGAATCTTGGGAATAAAAATCTCCCCGCCTCCTTTCCCCTCGCCGTACCGCTCTTCGATCGCGTGGACCACGAGCGCCACACCCTGTTCCAGCGAAATCCAGAATCGCGTCATGCGCGGATCGGTGATTGTGATCACCCCTTTTGCGCGCTGCTTTAAGAAGAGCGGAACAATGCTCCCTCTGCTCCCGATCACGTTCCCGTACCGGACGCAGCAGAATCGCGTGCCTCCCTTTCCCGCATACGCATTCCCCTGAACGAATATTTTCTCGGCGCAAAGCTTCGTGGCGCCGTAGAGATTCACAGGATTCACGGCTTTATCGGTACTGAGCGCAACAACCCTCGTCACTCCCGCATCAATGGCGGCATTGATGACGTTCTCCGCGCCGATGATATTCGTCTGCACAGCCTCGAAGGGGTTGTATTCGCAGGCGGGCACATGCTTGAGCGCCGCCGCGTGAACGACAATATCCACTCCCTGCATCGCGCGCTTCAGGCGGGCGCCATCGCGGACATCCCCGATGAAGAAACGAAAATGCTTCTCATCGAACCCGCGCTCCAGAAGATCCATGCGCATTTCGTGCTGTTTAAGCTCATCGCGCGAGAAGATGATGAGCTTTTTAGGCTTCTTCTCCTTCAAAATGATATTTGTAAACGCCCGACCGAACGAGCCTGTGCCGCCGGTTAAGAGAATGGAGAGATTTGACCAGTTCATAATTATTGAAAGAGGAGAGACCAGCTTGCCCCGCCGTAGTCCCGCGAATGCGGGACGGAGGGGGGTCCATGACCGACAGAGAATAGGCTAGAGAGTGGAATTTGACAAGAGTAATTTACATGATATTATATCTATCGTTATTTTGATTCCTTCTCTCTATGCCAAATCAGCCATCCGAAAATAGCCCTGAACTTCCAAAGCAAGCGCCTGATCAGGCAATAGAGCAGACGGATATCGTTGATACTGAACAGCTTGCCAATGCCATTCTTACAGGATGCGCGAGCGGTGCAAATATCAGCGACCATCTCGCAAACCTCGGAACACTCAAACCCGATCAGAGAGAGACCCTGCAAAGACATATCGGCACGTTGCTTGCCGAGCACTCTTCCATGCTCACAGAGCCTCAGCACTGGATGACGTTACAGAAGGTGGGACGCGATGTGTACATAGCAATTTTACGCCATGCGTCGGAACATGCCGGTGGTATGAACAAATTGACCATCGGTACCAAGCTTGCCGATATTCTCCGAAGAGAAACGGATAACTCAAAGAAGATCGAGTCCCTCGATGAGGCGGAATCGATTCTCATCAATGCGATCGACGAAACCGACGAAATGAATGAGGGTCCGGAAAAAATGCGCGCCCTCAGCTCAGCCTACTACACCCACAGCTTTATATCATTTGGCAAAGCTGAAATGACCGGGGCAGGACAAGAAGAAGAGCAACGCAATCTTATCGACGACTCACTCACCCGCCTCGACATAAGCAAGCGCTGCGCAGAGCAGGCAGATGATCATGAGGGCGCTGCCCAATCCGAGATCCGTTGGTGCGCAGTACACATCGATATGAATATCGGCAATATGGCCGATCTTGTTCCCAAGCTCGATGCCCTTGCAAAAAAGCTGCAAGGATCAGCAAGCACATGGGGCAACAGGTTCCTCAACAACGCTCTCACTCGCCGAGTGGAAGCTTCTGCCAAATGTAGCCATCCTGAGTGGGAATCCTTCTACCGCGAAACCATGGAGCGCCCGGGGTTTGAACAGCAGCACGGCGGCGCTGAGAACTTAAAGAAGTGGAAGGAGAAGAACTGTCCTGCGGCTCTGCGCAAAGAAGAGGGGCTGGAATAAGTATTATACTATTCAATTGAATAGTATAGTATTATTTTCGCTCTTAGAATTCGCTTCCGGCGAATCGGAATGAATAGAGATCCGCATCGCGAAGAACGAATCGCAGTCGTACGGGCATCCCCTCAAGGCTTTTGAGTTCTGAGCGCTGTCTCCATGTGACGACACGCTCAATTTCATCACCATAAAATGGCTGTGAGTCTTCCAGGGTATATTTCTGGATCGGCTGTCCGTAAATATCCTGAATTTCAACCTGTACGCTTCCTGCAGCGGAGGTAGCCGCGTTTATTACCAGTTGTGAGCCGGAAAACACGAGAGGCTTTGTCACAAATTCTCCCCCTTCATATGGAGCTCTCATGGATGTAAACCCGTCAGTGCGTATGGTGAAGCGGCGCAAATGAGCAGAAGAATTCTGCGTGTAATGCTTAACGACATACAGAGACAGCTCGTCATCTGCTGTAGGCACAAATCCCCAGGAGGTCCCATTACTATGGTCAGACCAATTTTCCATGTCTCGACCCGGGCGAATGAATGCATCCAGCGAGGGGCGCCTGAAGTGAATGCCATCGCGACTGGTCATGAAAAGGGTATCGGAAGCTCCTTCGCGATGCTGCACATACCGCATAGGAAAGGAGAAATATATCTCAGGGGAGCGGAAGTACGGTATGACATTGTTGGTGTAGAGCTGCTCAATTGGCGCATTCTCAATTTTGATAAGTTCAGATGGTTCCCACGTAATAAAATCCTTCGATGAAGTATGGGCGATTGACCGAACCCCTCCAATCCACACACGAAAATATGCCATGTACTCCTTGCGAAGGTTGTCCCAAAAAACAATATTCTGTGAATCAAACGTCATAAGATTTTCCATATCTTCTTCCTTCATCAACGCCACAGGACCCATTTTTTTCCAATGTATTCCATCATATGAACTGAAGGCGACAGGGGGCATGCCGCCGATTGCTTTGTATCGTTCCTGAGAATTCACAAGAGGATTGGCATCGAGGAATGGAGAAAAATTATGCGATTCCCGCGATTCCGATTCTCCTACCCAAACAATATTATTTTCGCTGGATCCCCGAAAAGAATAGAGACCAAGTGATGGTCTTTTCCAATGAATCCCATCGGGGCTTTCCGCATATCCCGTCATTTCACTATCGTCGTCAGGACTGCTGCGATAAAACATGCGATACGTATCATTTTCTTTCCAGACGGTGACATAATAGCTGACACCAGCCTCCCAAGGCTGATCGAACTCAAGAGCAAGCTCACGAGGCTCAGGATGATGCATGGTGAGCGTAGCTCCGTTTATTCGATCTATCAGTTCATCATCGGTAAAGAGTTGCAGGCGGGTGCCAATAGTAATCGGAGTTTTTTGGAACCATCCAACAACTTCATTTTTCACGGCGGTTACTTTTTCCAAAGGGGTCATCCATTCTTTCCAAAAGCGCGCAGCTTTTCCCTTTCTCTGTCTGGGGAGAAAAATTCCATTCATTGTCGCCCAATCGACATTCGTAATCGCAACATCCTCACAACTCATCTCCTCCAATTTGGGACACGAGTATTCAAATTCTCTTTTCAATAATAGGTATACGGATGGTGAAAGCGTAACAACACACAGCATAACCAGAAGTGCCCTGTGCCAAGCAGCTCTCTTTTTCATATTTTCACATAAAGTACACCTCAAATGTGAGGTGTTCAATATGAGGTGCTACAGGGAGCATTTACCGCCGTGGAAAGTGCTTCACGTCAGCTGGCTAAACGCATTCGGCTCCTTCGCGCCAAACAAGGGCTTACACAAGAAGAACTGGCAGCCAAATGTGGAATCAGTATCAAACACCTCCAAAAATTGGAAAGCGGCAAAGAGGATCACGAGCCACGTATAGGAACATTGGAAAAGCTTTCCCAAGGATTCGGCATTCCTATTTGGAAGCTTGTGAAGTTTGATGGCAAAGTTGAGTGAATAGTACGACATCATCAATTTGCCATTGCGAGGTGTTTCACTTGCATTCTTTGGTGTACTTCTGTACACTCCCTGCCAAGATCCTGAAGTCTGATCTCACCTTCTCGTTCATATCATGACCACGAAAAATTTTTCTATAATGCGGAGTATGTCGTCGCAGAATATCATTTATACCTTCATTGACGCATCCAATCTGTGGCAGGCACAGAAAGTGAAGGGCAAGTTTTTTGATTATGAGAAATTGAGAAATTTTATTAAGGAAAGATTCGAGGGTACAGCGATAGAAATTTTCTACTACACCGCGTATCCCGCGGATGGAACGAGGGGCTTCAGTTTGGATGGAAAGCACAGATTTTTCACGTACCTAAAGAAAGGACTTGGTTTTACCGTGCGCAAGAAGGAATTAAAGCGCATCACCGTTACAACCAAAGAAGGAGAGGCAATCGAGGAAAAGGGAAACATGGATGTGGAAATGACCATTGATGCGATTCACCATATGAAAAAGTATACCACGGCAGTCTTATTTTCCGGTGACTCGGATTTTTTGGCATTGGTTACGTATCTGCGAAGAGAAGGAAAGAAGGTGTACATCTTTTCCTCGAAGAATAATGTTTCCCAGGAGTTACGCACCGGCGGAGATGGCTATTTTGATGTTCTCGATATCACAGAGGATATATGGGGTAAAGAATTACAGCATCGTGCGGAAAAAAAACATTAAAATAACCCTCCTCGCGGAGGGTTACTCTTGGATGTAAGACCCTTCCGGTTGGGAAACCGGAAGACTAAAACAGTATACATCTATGATGAATAAAATCAAGGTTTTTTACCGCTATAAGAACTAATGCAAATAGTCGCGGTCATCCAAGAAATTCGTCTTCTGAAGCCACAGTTCTTTGAGCACTTTCAGGTATCCGGGCGGTTCGGGGAGATTCTTATGTTTGTACAAGCGCTCATGCACTTTGGGAAGGTTCTGGTAGGAAACCGCGGGCCATAAATGATGTTCGATGTGATAGTTGAAGTTGATGCGGCATAAAAAGAGGCGCTCAAACAGGGTCGCACGAACGGTGCGGTAGAGCGGAAATTCCGTCCCGTGAAAGTACGTTCCATGACCGCATTCAGACGGGAGGGGGTGATGTTCGACCGCGGAGCGCAGTTTGGCAAACAATGTCCCGACTGTCGTGAGCGGAAGGAGCCACAGGAACAGGTACTGCCAAAAGCCCCACAGCATAAAGAGAAGAAAGATTATGAATTGCACGAGAATCACCGCGGCGAAATCGGTGACGTAGGTCTTCTTCTGCTTATCTTCGGCGAGCTTTGTCTTGTGCCGCAGGAGGACGCTGAACACCTGGAAAAAATAATCATAGCCGGAGATACCGAGGAAAAGCTCTTTGAGAATATGCCAGTGTGAAAAATCCCGTTTATACATTTCCTTCGTGTCGTCTTCAGTACTCACATAGAGATGATGGTCCCAGTGCCGGTCGATGTAGAAGCGGAACGGCAGCGCGCCGGCGGCTCCATAGATCCATGTGCCAAGAAAATCATTCAAACGCCTGTTCTCGGGGAATATGAGCCTGTGCGCGAATTCATGGGTGATCAGATTGATCGCATGCTGTGCGCCGCCAATGAGAAAGAATGCAATGATCCATGAGACCGGATTGTTCCAGAGGGCGACGAAAAGGAGCGAAAGTGCGATTTGCACCCATGGTCCGAGAAGATCGCAGATGAGCCTCAATGTTTTCGGTTTTCTCCATGCTTTTAATTCCTCCGCCGTAAAGATATCCGGCGGATCGACAGTCCCAAGCGCAACACTCGAAACGATATTCATGCCGGAAGTATAGAGAAGAGATATACTGCGGGCTATGGACCAGGCAATTTACGACCATCGATATTTTAAGAAAATGCGCGCCGGCGAGAATTTAAGCAAGGCAGACAATGACCGCTTCTTCGAGGGCTTTGTGAAATTAGCAGCCATTCAAACGCCCGATACGTCGATTCTCGATGTCGGCTGCGGCAGGGGCGATCTTTTAGCCTACTTCGCAAAGTCCGGTGCGAACAATGTTTTTGGCTGCGATTTTTCGCCTGCAGCCGTGGAACTTACCCGCGAACGTCTGGCGCCTTTCCTCGGAGAAAGCACCGCCCAGAAAAATATTCTCCTCGGCTCGGCCACGGACAGGAATTTGTTTGCCGGAGGAACCTTTGACCGCATATTCCTCACGGACGTTGTGGAACACCTGCCTCAGCGTGACCTTGAACTCGCTCTTGCGAACATCCGGCACTGGCTGAAGCCGGATGGAACAGCAATTATTCACACCTTCCCTACCGCAGGAATCCATCAGCTCTTCCGGAGATACCTCAAGCTTCGCGGCGATCATTCCGCCCTCGGAAAGCTGGATGCGATCCACTGTAATGTTCAAACCGTGCGGCATTTTAAAGAGAATATTGAAAATGCGGAGCTCACTTCCACCAAACTCTGGCTCCAAAATGATTTTGTGCTTTCCTCGTCGGTGTTTCAGGGGATGCATGCAGGCATCAGGAAGCGCGTTCTCGCTTTCTTCTTTGAACGTATTCTCAGCCAGCCATTGATTCGATCGCTTGTCCGCATATGCGGTATGAGCGAATCTGTTTATCCATCTATCTATTGTATTTGCACACGAAATTCGCTCACTCTCGGAGGGGGGGTGAAGAACGCATAAGAGAACTATACTATTCAGTTGAATAGTATAGTATCATTTTCGTCCGAGTGAACTCCTCAGCGGCAACCACAGCGCCGCAATACATGCTGTTCCTCCGAGTCCAGCGATGAGAAATGCGCGATGAATGTCACCTCCTTCCATGATGAGCCCAAGGAGAGGACCGATAATCGCAAAGAGCGCGTGAATCGTGAAAAGCTGCAGGGAGATCACGGTCGCACGGGTCGTGGAATCCGTCATGCGATTGAGCACATCCATCACAACCGTCTTCAGCATTCCCCACGATCCGACACCGATAATGAGGAAAATGAATCCCGTATAGATTCCATCCAACCCAAGCATCATGATACTCGAGAGAATGAGCGGGGTCATGATGAGGAGAAGCGATCTGTCGCTGAAACGGCGGGTGGCGATCGTTGCGAGCAAACTGCTCCCCGCCATGCTTATCTGAAAAATCGCGTAGAATCCTCCAAAGAATACGAGCGAAACCCCGACTGCCTGGAGGTACGCTTGCGAAGAGAACGCGAGCCAGAAGATGAGTGCGCCAAGAACGCCCTGGAAGAGAAGCAAGAACCAGAGATCGGGATGTCGCATGCAGCTCCTGAGTGTTGCGATACTGATCCGCTCGCCCGCGGTGTGCACGGGCGGTTCCTTGAGAAATAGCGATACCAAAAGATAGAGCCCCACAAAAGGAATCGTCGCAAGCACCGGGGTCTGCAGATTCCGCAAGGCAAGAAAACCTCCCACGACGCTTGCAAGCGCCAGAGTGCAGAACTGAAGTGCATACTGCCGTCCAAAAACCGTTCTTGAACGCCCCTCTTCTTTAAGAGCTAGAAGTGTGTCGTATGTGAGCGCGTTCATGGCGCCGAATTGCAGGCTACGAAATATGCCACGAAAAATTTCGGAGAGGAAGAACTGCCAGAACATTGTGCCGAATGCCAAAAGGAAAACGCTTGTGATGAGCGCAAGCGCAGAGAGAATAGTGACATTGCGCCTGCCCCACCGATCCGCAAGGTATCCCGCAGGGATCATGAGGAGAATGATTGCAAACGAGGCCGCGCTCTGCACAAGGAAGAACTCTGTGAGGCTGAGACCGCGCTCAGTAAAATAAAGAACGAGAATCGGCTCGTGGAATATCGCACTCTGCGCAATCGAGAGTGCATAGAGCTTCCCGATATTCGCGCGCAGGGAGGGCAAGACTTAAGAACGGGAAAGTATCGCTTTGAGCACCCTCTCCGCTCCCATGCCATCCACGGTTGCTTTTCCGGCATCGGACATTCGTTTTCGTGCTTCATGGTTTTCGATAAGTGCAAGAATGCTCGCTGCAAGCGATTCCGGAGGAATGTCTCTATACCACCCGGCATTCACTGCCAGCTTCCGCACCCCAAGTTCCCGCGCGATGCCCGCCTGATTTTCTGCGAGGATGCCAGTGATGAAAGGGAGCCCCATAAAGAGGAGTTCCCAGCTTGTGCTTCCTGCTGCGGCAATCGCGATATCAGCTTCCGCCATGAGGGATGGCATATCGGTAACACTCCTGAGGAGAGTGATCCGATGCTTCGATCCCGCAGCAATTTTTTTGAGTGCATCTTCATGCAGGTTTTCGCTACCAGCAAGCACGGTAATGGTGAGCGCATGCGTATCGATCCGATCAAGAGCGTGCAGAATGGGAGCGGTGGCATTTCCCGGATCCACGCCGCCGAGCGTGACGAGAATATTGGTTGCAACATCCGGAATCTTTCGCGCTCGATCCCCATATTCTACAAATTCTTTCCTCAGGAGCGCGTAACGCGTCCCGAGGAGAAGCGCTACATCAGCCTTATCTGCATACATCTCCTCCGTCGCATCAATGTTTTGATTCAGAAGGATATCACAGTCGTACGCAAGCAGGTGCGCATAATCATCCACCATGAGGACACGATGACCGGCACTGCGCAAAGCAGCTCCATACGCAGCGTCAAACACATAACCGTCGGTCAGAATCCACTGCGCATCGTGATCATTCGCAATTGCGATCGTCTTCGCCGCATCATTCGAACTTCCTCGTTCTGCATCGATGCGTATGACCGTCATCCCTTCATTCTTCAGTCGCTCAATGAGCGGCGTTTCCATCGAAAGAACAAACAAGGGCTCATGCCCTTTTTTCCGACACTCCTGCGCAAATGCCAGGCATCGCATCAGGTGACCCGTGCCGATATCGGCACTTGCATCTGTTCGGATGAGAATAGACCGCTTCATGGATTAAGCTCCGAGAATACCTCTTCAACCGCTTTGAGATACCGCGTTACATGCGATTCGTTGTGCGCAAAGGTGGGATAGAAGGCAGTATCCGCGAGGAACCCTTTCGTCAGCATCGCACGCGTGAACGCACGTTGCGCTTCTTTGGAAACATCATCCGCGATCCCAAAATGGCTTAAGGGAGGAATGCCACCGACAGTGATCGAAAGTCCGGCGCTCTTCGCGGCGCCTTTCCAGCCTTCCTGCACGAGAGTTCCGATGCGATTGAGGTGTTCATGGACCTTGTGCTTCCGATGCTTTCGGATGGTGGCGATTGCGGCGACGGGACCGGTGCGCTCCGACCAGTACGTGCTGCTGATAAAAGTTTTCTCGGCGCCCGCCATTGCAGATGCGCGTCCGATGATTGCCGCCATGGGATACCCGTTCCCCATAGCCTTTGCGAAGACAGCGATATCGGGCTCGGTGCCAAGCGTGAGATGCGCACCGCCCGTCGCGAGACGGAATCCAGCGGAAATTTCATCGAAGATGAGAACTGCGCCAATGCGATCCGCTATCGCACGGACTTTTTTGAGGAATTCATCAGTCGGGGCATGATCGCGGATAGGTTCCATCACAATGGCACCAATGCGATCACCTTCCCTCTCCACAATCGCATTCAGCTCCTCAATCGCGTTGTAGCGAAATGGGAAGATGGTACCGCGCAGTGCTTGCGGAACTCCCGCAGGCTCGAGGTTCGCTCTCAAATGCCCCGTGAGAGCATCGCGCGAGACGAGGTTTGCGGCAAGGTACCAATCATGCCAGCCGTGGTATCCGCAGCATGCGACGACATCCTTGCCGGTCGCCGCTCTCGCAATGCGAACAGCTACCGCCATCGCCTCGCCGCCCGTGCGTGCAAAGCGCACGCGCTGCGCCCATGGGTGGAGTTCGCACAAGAGTTCCGCGAGTTCCACCTCCTCGGGGCAGTTGAGTGTCGACATGGATCCCGCATCGATGGCGGATTTCACCGCGGCATCGACATCCGGATCCCCCGCACCCAAAATGCAGGCTCCGACGCCGTTCCTCGTCATATCGATGTACGTTTTCCCGTCGAGATCCGTCACTTCTACTCCCTTCGCTTTCGTATAGTAACTTGGCCACCCTTCGGGGAGGTAATACTCCGGCCGCTTCGTGAGAAGCTGTGTTCCACCGGGGATGAGCGCCTTTGCCTTCTTGTAGAGATCCCGACCTTTCATCGGAGATCATGATACCAGCTTCCGTTTCGCCCCGAGTGCGATCATGAGAGCAGAGACGCCCTGGGAAAGGGGCGCAGCGGTCTCTTCCCCCCGTGCCACCGCATCGAGAAAATGACGGATTTCCTCTTTGTAAGGAGCATCGCGATCTGCGGCAACAGGAAAGGATTCCCTGAGCGCCCCGTCGGCACCGTAGAGGAGCACTTTCGCGGCGGCATCTTCTTGCGGCGAAGCGCCGGGCGGACTTTTGAGCTCCCACTGAATGGTCCCCTCGCTTCCGATGATTTCGCACCCGCGCCGCCACGTTCGCTGCACAAACGAGAGGTGCACGCTGCTCAATGCTCCCGATGTGTGACGCAGAAGAAGCTCGGCGAGACCATCCACCGTGAGACCGATGCTCGTTGCAGGGAGAACAGAGGCGAATTCAAGTGAAGCTGCGCCAAAGTACCAGAGCGCAAGATCAATTTCATGAATGCAATCAAGTAACACGCCTCCCTGCTTCGGGTCCGCGCTGTAACTCTCTTTGTACGGCACCGCGCGCCGCCAATGGGGAAGAAAAGAAGCGGTGCGGATGCGCGCGGAAAGGACATCGCCAATCGCACCCTCCGCGAGAAGTTTTTTGATGAGTTGCGAGCCGGGGTGGAAGCGCCAGTTACAGCCGACCATCGTGACAAGGTGATGTGCCTCACATTCGGAGAGGAGTGCATCGATGCCGTCGGGTGAATGCGAAAGCGGCTTCTCGATGAAGAGGTGGCAGCCGGCGCGAGCAGCTAAAGTCGCCTGTGCGATGTGGAAAGCAGTTGGAGAACAGAGGAAAACGATCGTCGGCTTGAATTCTGAGAGTGCTTTTTCGTACTCCGTGAATGCCTGCAGAGAGCCCTCCTGTTGCAACGCAGAAAGTCCCTCCGATGGAGGACCGGGATCCGCGAATGCGAGATCAGTGACCCCGAGCGCGCGGAGATTTTTGAGATGCCGCACGCCGATGGAGCCGGCTCCGCTCACAAGAACCCGGTGCTGTGCGATTTTCGTCGTCATGCTTTTTTGATCATGTGAATCTTATCGTGGAGCACGCCGTCGTGATTGATACCGTTCTTCTCTATGTGATCAACGGTAAAGCCGCATTTCTCGTACACACGAATCGCCGGCGTGTTCTGCGCAATCACGCCGAGGCGCATTTCACGAATGCCCAAATCCTTAAAAGCGAAATTGGTAGCAAGATTTGTCGCCTCCGTGCCGACCCCGCGTCCCCAGAATTCCTTGTCCCCGATGAGGAGACCAAGCATGGCCATGCGCCCTGAGAGATCAACGGGTTCAAGCTTCACATTGCCGATATGTGCGCCTGCCTGTCCGGCAGGCAGGCCTGTCTCCTTCCAAAAAACGCCGAGGAGGAGCGCCTGATCGCTCTCCCATTTTTCCCCGATGTAGGCGCGAAGCTTCGGAATCGTCATGGAACGGGTCTCCAGATACTGATTGACGACGGGATCATTGAGCCACGATGCGTAGCGTTCCGACGCATCATCGGGAAGGAGTGTGCGAAGGAAGACATGTTCGCCTTCAATGCCAACCTGCCGCTGCGAGAGTGACGCAGAGTTCATCGATGAGAAGCCTCATTGCGGGTCATGAGGAATTCCGCCCAGAGGAGATCGAGCGGAGTATCGATATCCACCGATCGTTCCGGAGGAATAAAATAGGGAATGGTTTTGGATCCGCAAAAATCACCCTCGCGAAGAAAAACTTCCGTACGCGCAAAGAGAACGGAGCCATCGATATAGTAGAGCTTCTCAAGATCCTGCGAGCGTTTGGTGAGACCGTCTGTCGTAAAGAAACTTTTAAGCTCATTCCCCTTGACGCTCATCGCCGCCTGCGGCGGCTCGTCGTATGCAGCGACGCTTGGGACATAATGCGCATCGCCTTTCGAAAAAATGGCAAAGGCAGCACGTACATCCTCCGCGCTGCAGAGCGGGCTTGTCGGCAGCATGACAGCAAACGATGGGTACGATGATCCCTTCTCCGCACATGCGCGCAGAACCGAGGCACAGACATGCGGCACGCGCGCCGTGTCCGCCGCAAGCTCCGGTGGACGCTGTAAAAGCATGTCCGCTCCGCTCTCCTTCGCAATCTTCAAGATTTCATCATCGTCCGACGACACACACACGGCATCAAAAACACCGCTCTGCTTTGCAGATTCAATAACATACGCAAGTAACGGCTTCCCGTGCAGGAGCGCGATATTTTTGCGGGGAAACCGCTTCGATCCACCGCGCGCGGGAATGATGCAGAGAGGTTTCATCAAAAGAGAGGCTTCTGAGGCACATGCTGATTGATCGCGCACCACTCCGGATGGTCCTTGAGCACATCGATCAGTTCGCGCCACGAAAAATTGTGATGACCGAAGTGATTGTAAACCGCCCGCACGAACGCGAGATCTTCCGGCGTATCCACCGTCCACCGGTGCCGCGAAAGATTCTCCGCGTGCGTCACGGATCCGATGCGAAATTCCTGTGGATGGCAGTAAATGTAGCGCGTGACATGCTCACGATCCTCGGGGTCGTTCACCGTGCGATCCAGCTTCTCAAGAATATCCCTGCCAAAGACTTCCACATCCAGACCGCGGGGATACGTCCGATCGAGCACGTTGGTCGCATAATCGCACTTTCCTTTCATAAACTCCTCGATGACACTCCCGATAATCTCGGGATCAATGAGCGGACAATCTGCGGTAATGCGCACGATAACATCCGCATTGCTGGAACGCGCCGCATCGGCATAGCGTTTGAGCACATCGTCGGAATCGCCGCGGAAATACGGAATCCCCTCCTCGCGGCAGAAGTAATCGACCATGTCATCGGGAACCTTATCGGTCGTCGCAACGAGCACTTCGTCGAGGCGCTTGCAGGCGCGCGCGCGTTCCACAACATAGAAGAGGAGCGGTTTGCCCAGAATGTCCGCGAGAACTTTGCCGGGCAGCCGCGTGGAGGACATGCGCGCCTGGATGATGGCTACGGTCTTCACATGCACATGCTATCAAAAATCCTCAATGCGCGTGTATGTTTCCGGCCTTTCGGTGCCACCCGAATTTCCCTTCCATGAGGGTTGCAAACGCATCCCCTGCGCGCCGTGCGTTCTCCTCTTCGGAGAAACGCGATACCCCCCTTCGGGAGAACTCGAAGCTCCCCTCGACCGATGTCTCCTCGATCGCCTTAAGGAAGAGACGCATATCCTCTCGTTTTGGACAAAACCCTTCGGCGAAGATGGCATGCAACGCTTCCCGACAATCTGACGTTCTCCGTATCATGAAGACGCCCGGCGCATACTGG
>Ga0209542_10007128_pt1 | contig 21419 bp, 20 predicted proteins | sample RifCSPhighO2_01_FD_184028 | JGI IMG/M metagenome (GOLD analysis project Ga0209542, IMG submission 184028) | Soil microbial communities from Rifle, Colorado - Rifle CSP2_plank highO2_0.1 (SPAdes) (version 2) | ecosystem: Environmental > Terrestrial > Deep subsurface > Rock core/Sediment ... | reverse complement strand
AGTTTCTTTTCCTTCAGTTTGACCATTAAAAGGAAGGAAACAAGCTCCTTCCTATTATTGAATTTGTAGGTTAAATCTTCTCGGTATCTTAAAAAATAGGGGTGCAATAATTTCGGGATACTACAGGATATATTTAAATGCATAACCTTTATTATCCTCAATTCTAAAAAAGAAAGAATGCTTAAAATAATATTAAAAAACACAGTCTGGCTAACTTTAGCAGAATTAATAAACAAATTCACTGGCTTGATTATTGTTATCCTCCTTACAAACTACCTGCCTGTAAGCGATTTTGGTAAGTATAGCTTTGCATTTGCCTTTGTTTTAATTTTTGGCATTTTAGCGGAATTTGGTTTCTCCACTTTTTTAACAAGAGATATTGCTCAGAACCTAAAGGATAAATCTAAACTTAAAAAATATCTTTCAAACATCTCAACTCTTAAGATCTTTCTTTCAATTTTAACATTTTTCTTAGTGTTTATTGTAATAAATATCTTTCCTAAAAACCACGGGTTAAAGGAATTAGTATATCTCGCAGCAATCTGGGTCCTAATAAATTCTTTTATACAATACTATGAAGGTTTATTCAGAGCGTATGAAAAAATGTATTATGAAGTAATTATAGTCTCAATAGCAAAAATATCTCTTCTTGTTTTAATCTTTTTAGCAGTCATTAAAAAGCTTTCGTTAAACTTTATAATCTCTTCTTATTCTATCGCATATTTATTCGCACTTATAGTTATAATTTTAATAATACAAAAAAAATACTCAAGATTCTCATTTAAATTTGATTTTGATTTCTGGAGGTTCGCAATTAAAGAAAGTTGGCCTTTAGGTCTTGCATTTGCCTTAATAACTATCTATTTCTATTCAGACACAATATTCCTTGGTATTTTCCAATCAAATAAAATAGTAGGGATTTACAGTGCTTCATATAAAATAGTTTTTTTCTTAGAAGCCTTTAGAAGATTGTTTGCTACTTCTTTATATCCTTCAATACCAAAACTTTATCACACTTCAAAGCAGCATCTTAAAGAATTGATATTAAAAACAGAAAAATTGTCAATCACATTTGCAATTCCCTTAGTCTTTGGAGGTATTTTATTAGCAGAAAAGATTTTATTATTAATCTTCCCAAAAGAATACGTCGCAGGTAAGTTAGCCTTTCAAATATTGCTTTTAGGGTCTTTACTGATGTATGCTAATCTTACATTCCCTCAATTTTTACATGGTATAAATGAACAAAAAAAATACTTATTTGTTATTGCTTCTGGAGCAGGCTCTAATATAATCCTAAATCTATTGTTAATCCCAAAATTTTCAATGATAGGGGCAGCAATTGCCACAGTTATTTCACATCTTTTGGTTTTCATAACCGCTTATTATTACACAAATAGGTTCCTTAAAATAAACATCTTTAAATTCTTCTTAAAACCAATAATTGCCTCTCTAATTATGGTCTTACTATTACACATTCTTGGGTTAACAGTAATCCCCTCGATAATATTGGGATTTATTATTTATCTAACAATGATGCTAATAATAAAGGGGGTCTCTATAAGGGAAATAAAAGGTTTATTCGGAAAATACCAAAATAATCCTTAACAAATTTTATAAACCCCATTATCACCTCAATTTTTATGGGATCTCTGATAGCAGGAAAAAATTTTAGAGGGGTATTAAATGACCTAAAAAGAAGACCAGAAGACGCAGCCAAAGATTTAGGGGTTCCAGTTGATACAATACATAAAATTATACAAGATGAAATACCAATCTCTCTAGAACTTATAGAAAGGGCTGAGAAAGCTGGCTGGCCCGTTAGTGTAAGAGATTTTTGTTTATTAAGAGATAATGTCCCTGAAGGTGTTAAGATTATGACTTCTGAAGAATCCGAAAAAAGTAGCAGACTAATGGAAAGAGCTGGAAAACCCTATTATGAGTATAGGGATACCGCAACAACAAGCAATGCATTTTTTAGACCTGAATGGATAAAAGAATTGTGTATAGTTGACAATAACGATCCAGAAAATCTCAAGGTCCAATGGAACAACGGTCATTTTATGCATCAGTTTACATATTTTATAGGCCCTGTTAATTTTTACTATAGGGGTGAAAATGGAAAAAAACAAGTAGCTGTTATGGATACAGGGGATTCAATGTATATAACCCCATTTGTTCCCCATACATTTACAACAAGAAATAACCCGGAGGGAAAACTTGGATTAATTTTAGCTTTAACCTTTGGAAATAAAATTATTGGGGATACACAACAGGAATTTTTAGCAATAGGTGAGGAGTTAGCTGGAAATTTTGTTTTGGATACCTCAACAAGAAAAGCCTATTTTTCTTCCCTTCTTAAGTCCCATATGGGATCTGGAAGCATTTCTCTCGAAGAAATAGCCAAAAGAACAAATTTTTCTAATGAGGTTATCTCCTCCCTTTTAGATGGAACAAAAATCCTCGGATATTCAGATATAGGGGTATTGGCGGGAGCATTAGGTGTTAATACAAAAGATTTACTGCCACCAGACATTATTGAGAAAAAAGTTATTGTTCAAAGATATCAAGATGCTAAAAAATGGCACTTCGCAACCGATAAAAAATCTTATCTTCTTACTGAACTAGCCCATACAAGAGATTTACCAAACTCAAAAGCCATAGAGTTAAATATCCTAGGATCATATCCAGAAGAATTAGAAGTAGGGTTGCACCAATATGTCTATAACATAGGGAATAATCCGATAGTGTTAGAATGGACTAACAAAAGGGCTAAATATTCAAGAAAGATTAATCATGGAGATTCTTTTTATATGAAACCATTTATACAACATCGTTATTCTGGGGAAGGTGGAAAATTACTCATATTAAGAATTGGTGGGAGGATTGTTGGTGAGCCTCAAATAGAACTTTCTAATCTAGGTCAAGAAGGAGCGCTTAGAGCACTTGGAGAAAATGAAATGTGGTTTAATCCTGAGGGCAAAAAATGAAAGCAATAATCATTGCAGCAGGAATGAGTAAAAGATTAAGGCCCTATACAGATAATTTTCCAAAATGCTTATTGAAAATTAATGGCAAATCAATATTGTCACATACTCTAGAAGTGCTAAAAAATAACTTTATTAATAATATCTCTTTAATAAGGGGTCATGCAAAGGATAAACTAAATATAGGGGGATTAAAATACTATGAAAATCCTGATTACCGAAACAATAATATACTACACTCTTTAATATACGCAAGGGAAGAAATAGATAACACTAATGAAGATATCGTTGTTTCTTATTCTGATATAATCTACGATGATCAAGTTCTTAAAGATTTAATAAACTCAAAATCACCAATATCTGTGGTTGTGGATACAGAATGGCAGGATTATTATAACGGCAGGACAGATCATCCAATTGAAGAAGCAGAAAATGTAACCTTTGATGATAATTCACAGATAAAAAAAATCGGCAAAAATGTATTGATAGGTGATTCAACAAACAATCACGGCGAATTTATAGGCCTCTGGAAGTTTACTCCAGAAGGAGCAAAAATATTTTTAAAACATTTTGATAGGTTAAATTTAGAATTAAAAAAAACAGATCAATTTCAGAGTGCACGAGAATGGCAGAGAGCATATATCACAGACATATTCCAGGAGATGGTAGATAAGGGTGAAAAAATAAATTGTATTCGGATAAAAAAAGGATGGAAGGAATTTGATACTCTTCAGGATTTTTTAAGAGCGGGAGGGGATCACATCAATTTAAACAAAGAACAACACAAAAATTTCAATGAGCTATTAAATAAACCCCAACCAATAGTTGCTGTAGGCGCCCATGATGCAATTACTGCCAAATTGGTAGAAGAATCAGGATTTGAAGCAGTGTGGGCTTCAGGTTTTGCGATAAATGCCTCTAGAGCATTACCTGATGCAAAATTAACAGATATGTCCGAATTTCTTAGAAGGGTTGAGGATATAGTTAATGCGGTAAACATTCCTGTTATAGTTGATGGGGATGATGGGTTTGGAACTGCAATACATGCAGCGAGATTAGCTGAAAGATGTTTTAATATAGGGGTAGCTGCTTTGTGTGTAGAAGACAATGTTTCAGATGAAAAGAAATGTAGCTTTTATGATTCAGGAAAAAGAAATCTTGTGCCTATTCAAGAATTTCAAGGTAAATTAAAAGCAATTAAATCCAGAGCACCAGATCTAGTCTTAATTGCAAGAACAGAATCTTTTATAGCTGGTTATGGTTTGGAAGAAGCCCTGAAAAGAGCAAAAGCATTTGCAGAAGCAGGAGCAGATATGATATTAATACATTCAAAAATAAAAACACCCGATGAAATATTTGAATTTGCAAAAAATTTCAATCTTAATATTCCTTTAGTTTGTGTTCCCACAACATATGACACTACAACAGTAGAGGATTTATCACAAAACAAATATAAACTAGTAATCTTTGCCAATCAACCTCTAAGGGCCGCAGTAAAATCCATGAGAGAAGCACTCAATACTTTAAAGAAAAACCTACATGCCTCATCTTTAAATCAGTTAATAGTTCCAATGGATGAGATCTATAAACTCACAAGGGTTGAAGAACTTAATATAGAAGAGGAAAGATTTATACCAAAAGAAAAACCAATAAAAGTCATTATTCCAGCAGCTGGCTATGATCCAACTTTACCTATGGCAAAAGATCTTCCCAAATGCATGATCAAGCTTAATAATAAAACCTTGTTTGAGCATCAAATAGACCTTCTTAAGCAGTTTGGAATAAACAATATAGTAATGGTTAGGGGATTTAGAAAAGAACTGATTAACATAAAAGGACCAAAATATTATGATAATGAGGAATATATTGAAAAAGGCCTTATCCACTCATTAAAATGCGCAAAAAATGAGTTTACTGGTAATGAAAAGATATTGCTTTTATGGTCCGATATTCTCCTTGAGCCCCACATTATTGAAAGATTGTTAAAGCAGGAAACAGATATAACCCTAATAGTAGATCACTCTATATTAATAAACCCCAAGAGATTACATAAAAAAACAAAGAAAATAGAATTAGTTAAAACTACTTATGCCCCTTCAATTGTAAATGATAAGCTAATAAACTTGCAAAATAATCCAAACTTTATAGAGGACATTGGTACAGAAATTCCAAATGATGAAGCTACCGGTGAATTTATTGGGGTTACACTTCTATCAGAGAAAGCAGCAAAGAAGTTTTACAATTATCTTTCAAATCTTCCTGATCAGAGCGAAATAGGAAAAGAATCTTACCCAGAATTCATTAAATATATAATGAAACAAGGTGAAAAAATAAATACCATGGGGGTTTTGAGTGGTTGGTTTGAATTGCATGACTTGGAAGATTATCAAATCGCTATGAACATAGGGCCAGAGCTTGAAGCAAATGATCAAGGCTGAAGATTTCTTGGTTATGTTAAAAGAGAATAAGATATCCTTACTCACAGGAGTTCCATGCTCTTTTCTTTCAGGCCCGTTAAGTTTAGCATTAAACGATCAAGAATTACATTTAATTGCAGCACCTAATGAGGGTTCTGCTTTGGCAATTGCATCTGGTTATTATCTTAGTGGGAAAAGAGCAATAGTTTATTCCCAAGAATCAGGGATTGGAAATTTAACAAATCCCCTTTGCTCTTTAAACATTCCATTTAAAATTCCTTTAAAATTATTAGTAACTGGTAGGGGTTATAAAATTGAAGATGAACCTCAGCACAATGTTTTAGGGCCAAAAATAAAAGAATTCTTCTCTTTATTTGATATTGAAGTAGAAGAACTTCCAGATTCATTAGAAGATCTGAAGAAAAAACTGTGCAACGAGAATTTTTGCTTTATTGTTAAAAAGGATCAGATTGAATCCCCTAAAGAAAAAAAAGAAATAAAAACTAGAATCAACGAACCAAAAATTTATGAAGAGAAACATGATGACCTTGAATTATCAAGGTTGGAAGCCATAAAATTAATATCCGAAAGCTTCCCAAATGCAGCAATTATAGTAACTACAGGAATGGCCTCAAGAGACCTTTTTTGTGTTTCAGATAAGAATAACAATTTTTATATGCAGGGATCTATGGGGCATGCTCCCGCTATCGCCCTCGGTTTAGCTCTTGCAAAACCAGACTTAAAGATAATAGTAATAGATGGAGATGGTGCCTTGCTAATGCATATGGGAATACTATCTACAATAGGTTTTTATTCTCCTAAGAATTTAATCCACATATTGCTTGATAATGAAGCTTATTCAACCACGGGATTCCAGCCAACAACATCAAAATCAACAAAATTTCATCAGGTAGCTGCTAGCTGCAACTATAAAAATACCTATCTTATATCAAAAAAGGAATCCTTTTTAAATGCTATTAATCTGGCTTCTAATCAAGAAGGACCAACTTTTATCCATTTAAAAATAAATAATATAGAGTCAAAATCACCAAGAATAACAACAAAATATACCTTTGAGGAAATAAAAAACAATTTTATGGAGTTTATCAAAAATGCAAAAGAAAATGTTTGAAGGGGAAAATGCCATATCTCTATTAGCCGATAGTCTTCATGAGACATTTTCTAATGGTTCAAAAATAGCTTTTTTTAAAGGTAGATCTTTTGATAGAAATCCAAAAAAACAAAAATTATTAGATGCACTGAAAGGTTATAACGTTCGACATCATTTAGGTAGCTCAAACCCCGACTTAAACGCAGTTGAAGCTGCAGTTGGATTCTTAAAAGAATTCAGTCCGGACCTAATCCTTGCAGTGGGGGGTGGTTCTGTAATGGATCTTGCAAAAGCAGGAAATATTTTCTTAGCAAATCCACAAGCCATTTCAAATAACGCACAATTCTCTTATAAGGGGTTATACTTTGTAGCTATTCCTACAACAGCGGGCTCAGGAACAGAGGTTACACCGTTTTCTTCACTAAGAAACCAAAACGGGCTAGCGAAGTTTTCTTTTGTAAACGAATTTTTGATTCCAGATCTCGCAGTGTTATGGTATCCTTTAACATTTACCTTGCCCCCCTATGAAACAGCGATTACAGGTCTTGATGCCTTAACACAAGCAGTAGAAACCTACTGGTCAAAAAATGCGACAGAGCCTACTAAAGAAGTATCCTTAAGAAGTATAAGATTAATAATGGGTAGTCTCCCAACTGCTTTTAAGGAGCCTAGAAACGATGAAGCAAGACAGAATATGTTATTAGCAGCAAATCTCTCAGGTCAAGCCATCGCAATTGCTAGAACCACGATATGCCACGCAGTCTCTTATCCATTAACATCAAGATTTAACATCCCTCATGGTCACGCTGTTTTTTTAACATTACCTAGCTTCTTAGAATTTAATGCTTCTTATCTTGATCAGAACGGTGGCGAAAGGCTTTATCAAACATTAAATGCTGAAACTGCTGAACAAGCTGCTGACAACCTCCGAAGTTTAGGAAGAAATCTTAATATAGAACATAGACTCTCTAAACTAGGGATAAGTGAAAGGGATATCCCATTAATCTTGGATAATGGTTTTAGACCGGATCGTGCCCAGAATAATCCTGTAACAGTTACGAGAGAAGATTTAAATAAAGTTTTAATAGGGATTTTATAAAATGGTAAAATATACGGTAGATGATATCTATTTCAAGGCTGTAAAGAAGATTGGGGGTATGTGGGAACAGATAGTAATGGCCCCACCATCAGTAAGAATAGTGTGGTTTCTAGCAAATTTCACAAGATTAACCCCTAACAAAGTAACTGTTATCTCTTTCTTAGTCGGTGTGATCTCTGCAGTAGCTTTTTATTTGCATAACTATATCATAGGTGCAATTCTATATGAGTTGTCTTTCATGATTGATACGTCTGATGGAAAGCTTTCAAGGCTCCTAGGGAAATCCACAAAAACAGGGGTTGTATTTGATGGCATGTTAGACACGTTAAGACTGTTTGTAGTCTCATTAGCTCTTTCATTTTCGTATTATACTCTTACAAATAATCATCTAATCTTTGTTTATATGTTTACAGCAGTATTCTTGATAATGTTTTTCGCTTTTACTAGTTTGTTTATGATGTACAGATCAGGGCCCGATCCAGAATTAGATAAGAAAATGAAAATTGAATCTAATGTAAAAGATCTGAATAAAGGTCTAATTGGTAAGCTTAGGAATTATTTAAGGGAAAGATGCAGGACTGATTTAATGTATTCAAACATGGAGCAGGAAGCAATAATGTTTTTCTTTTTTCCAATATTAAGCGTTTTCTTTGGATTAAACTTTGTTGAATACGGGTTAATTATTGGAATAATAACAATGTCTTTATGGATTTTATTCAAATATTACAGATTCTTTAAAAAATATTGGAATCTCCCCTATGATAGAAAGATAACTCTATCGACCACAACAGACTCAAGAAATCAAAAAGAAGGTGACACACTTATCTAACAATTATTTGAAGAATCTAAATCGTAGGTTGAATAAAAGGAAAATCTTTTTTATCGATGCTCCTGCTTCGTTCAAGAAGTCTTTTATGAATAGTTTCTAACAAACCAGGTTTAAGAATCCTTTGTTTTAATGCTAAAACAGTCCATGCAGGGCATAGTGGATCCTCACGACGCTGACTATAATTATTAGGGTTATCATTCCTTACAATAAGCCCTGTAGCATAATCAACCCTCGAATACGCAGACCTTACAGCGCAACCCCCCCCACATAAATCTTCAGCATTAAGATCGCAAAGATTCGGAGAACAAACATAGGCACCATGACCCTGATTAAATTCTGTCCGATAGTTACGCATTCTATCCCCCCTAACAAGTCCAACAAGTGAAAACTCCGGATCTTCTAATACATTCCCAAAAGTATACTTAGGGGTAACTTCCTTTGGTGGAGATTCTGAACAAGAGGTTACATCCCCATTTGCTCTTATATGGAGACCTGCGCCTCTTGCTCTATTACAGGTTTTATCATAAGGAAAAGCTGCATGTGGTTTCCATTCTATACCAAACATTTCTTTATCAATGTGTGCAAGAAGATGATATAAGACAAATACATGTGGTGAATGAATTCCAGCTTCTTGGTCCTCATGTTCGGCTTTTCCACAATAATGGACTGGAACAATTGAATGATCCCACCTATTTTGCATAACCCATATATGAGTATCCACCATATTATCAAAAGTGGTATGATCCAATACAGAGTTAACAACAAGTCTTAAATTAGAACCTTTTTGCCCATAACCTGCATCTTTAAGGTGTCCATATCCTGCCTGCATTTTTTTAAAAGCCCCAACCTGGTTAACACGAAAATCCTGAAGCTCTTTTATTAAAGTATCTCCTTTTGTACATAACCCCACCCCCCTATCAGCAAAGCTTTGCGCAATTTCAGGAGTTATCAAGGCAACATCATCAAACGTGAGTTTCTTTGGTCGCTTTGGACTATCTTTATAAACCTCATCTATCATATCAACAACTCTGAAGAAATGACCCCCCCTTTTCCCCTTTCCTAATTGTGGGTCTTTATACAATAATGGTTCGCCACCAGTTAAGACAAAAAGACTTACACCTAACTCCCTTGCCTCATTAGTAAGTCTTTTAAGAACTTCAAATGGTAAATAGGCTGTCTGGAAAGGATCGGATTCAGCATAACAGTATGTACAAGAAAAGTTACATCCTCGTGTAATCATGAAATCTAGTGAAGTTAACTCCACATTCCCTTCTTCTCGCAACTTCTTAATTTCGTGGGGGGCGATACCACCCATACCTGGATGTAAATCAGTTACAGATCCTCTTATAGATCTTATAGCTTGGATATCTTCATGCGATAGATCATATACTTTTTCTCCGTCTTTTGGAACAGCTAAAGGTTTTGTAAAAATTGGTTCTTTTTTAAATAAATCAGGGTAAAGAAGAGCTTTTAATCTATTAGTTATTGGAACCCTGATTGTAACTTCTCTTTTTGGGGTAACATCTAAAACAGGTAGATTCACTGATTTTGCCATACCCTCCAAAAATTAAAAGTAATATTTATAAAGCAAGTATCAAAAAAGATACCTATGGATTGTAATTTACTGTATATGCAACAACTACTTGGCAAAAAATGGAGCGTCTTTATCTTAGAAGGATTATCCAATAAAAGAGCACTAAGTTTTAATCAATTGCGTAAACGGTTGGGTAAAGTAACAAATAGAATCCTTTCAGCAAGATTAAAAGCACTGGAAAAAAATTTTCTTGTGCAACGAAAAATCATCCAAGAAAAACCATTACTAGTGTCATATAGTTTAACAAAAAAAGGAGATGATTTTGTAAAAGTAATCCACACTATAAAACGATGGGGGGTAGAATACCGCCTAGTTCCTCAATATTGCACATCTACTGACTGCAATACCTGTATTAAAAATAAGCCTGATTTGCGATAAACTTTTTAAGTTATTACTATTACTACAACAACTACATTAATCTTATAAATCTTTAATAAGAGTTTCAATAGATGAAACTAGATGTTGGTTGTGGAACAGATAAAAAACAGGGTTTTACAGGTTTAGATATCTCTAAATTACCTGGTGTAGACATAGTAGCAGACATCCAGAAAAGCATTCCATTAAAAGACAATTCCGTTGAAGAGATTTATTGCGTTAATGTTTTACAGCATATCCCTAATTGGAAAACCTCTCTAAAAGAAATGCACAGAGTGTTAAAAGTAAGGGGGATTCTAGAATTATTGGTCCCACATTTTACTCACAATAGAGCCTTTAACCCCTTCCATAAACATCACTTCTCCCTACATTGTTTTGATTACTTTGATCCTAGATCTGAATTAGCTGCAAGAAGGTATTATTACACAGAAGGAATAAGATTTGTTATAAAAAAAGTAAACATAGAGATAAGAAAAAGCAAGATTTTCTTCTGGACTTATTTAATCAATAGATTAGTCAACCTAAACAAGAGAACTCAACATATATGGGAATCTTGGTTTTGTTTCATTTTTCCAGCCTTGAACATAAGATTCTTTCTTGAAAAAAGACCCTCTGATGAAAAATTCACAAATGAAATAAGCAGTAGGTATAGGAAGAAAAATGACTAAATTTAAACTTTCAGAATTTAAAACACCGGATAAGCACATGCATCTTATCTGGAGAAGGTTCGTAGTTGACCCAGTATTCAAATTCCCAGCTTATTTTATAGCAAACTTTACAAAGATAACCCCAAATCAGATTAATCTTATAACCTTAATCTTAAGTATTATCCAGTTTTATTTTTTCTACAAAGGCAGCCTTCTTTTAGGGGCTATATTTAATCAGCTTTCTTTTGGCTTTGATCAGATAGATGGTAAGATAGCAAGATTAAAAAATATAGTTACAAAACAAGGAACATTAACAGATGCATTATGTGATAAATCAAGGGTTTTTCTCGGCGTCTTAGGATTAATCATCTACTTTAAACAAGATGTAGTCCTAATAGGATTATTAACAGCATTCTTATTCGCAAATATGATGCATGATTTTATAGGCCTTTTCTTACTTTATCGTGTCAATCATGTTTTTAACAAAGAGTTTATCTTAAAAGAATCTGAAGAATCTCCCAAACCCTCAAAACTTAGTTTCTCAACACAAGAGCAGGAAGCCATAGTATTCTTCTTTGCACCAATTTTATATCTATTTTACAAAAATTCAATTTATTACATTATTGGTTTAGCAGTTATCTTAATGGTTTTATACTTAACCTTAAGAGTAATTAAAACAATTAAAAGATATAACTATCATAAGGTTTAAAAATATGAATAATAAGGAAAAATAAAATGTCAAACTTTGGAGAGATAGAGGGAGTAAAAACAAAGAAAATAGTTGTCCATACAGATGACCGTGGAAATTTTATGGAAGTTTTAAGAAGTGATGAGAATCTATTAGAACAATTTGGTCAGGCAGCATTATCAACCACTTTACCCGGGGTAATAAAAGCATTTCATTGGCATAACCGACAAGATGATTTATGGTATTGTTTGTCAGGTAATGCGCAAGTTGTTTTGTATGACCGAAGAAGAGACTCTAAAACCTATGGTAAAACTCAAGTTATTTATGTAGGAGAAAACTCAGAAAAAAAACTATTAATAATCCCGAAAGGAGTTGCACACGGTTACCGGGTTCTTGGTAATACTTCTTTAATAATGTTATATTTTTTAACAGAACCCTATAACCCAAAAAATCCAGATGAAGAAAGGATTCCATTTGATGACAAAGAAATTGGTTTTGACTGGACAACTAAAAACAAATGAAAAAATTATTAATTATTGGTGCTTCAGGTTTTCTTGGAAAACAATTAATGGAAGATGCTTCTAATGAATATGAGGTTATTGGAACCTATAATTCCACACTAAAGGATGGTTTATTGCACTTAGACATAACAAATGAAAGTGAAGTAAAGGATTTTTTAGAAAAAATTAAACCAGATATAACTATCTTATCTTCAGCACTAACAGATCTAAAACTATGCGAAACAAATCCGGATTTATGTAAAGTGCTAAACATAGAAGGTGTAAAAAATGTCGCTAAATATGTCAATGGATTTATTGTTTTTTTATCTACAGATTATGTACTCGATGGTGAAAAAGGAGATTATAAAGAAACAGACAAAACAAATCCAATTAATGAATATGGAAAAAGTAAATTAGAAGGTGAAAAGATAATATCAAGATTAAAAAAATATCTAATAATAAGATCCTCCTCACTTTACACCTCAGAGGAAGATAACCCTAAATTCATTAACATGATGATAGATAAACTAAGAAAAAATGAAAATATTAAGGCTGTAAATGATATAATTGCCTCGCCTACGCTAATAGACGATCTTTCTAAAGCTATATTGACACTAATTAAAAAGGAAAAAACAGGGCTTTATCACGTTGTTGGTGATACTCAAATATCTCTTTATAATGCCGTTTTAACAATCGCAGATGTATTTAAATTTAATAAATCTTTGATCTCTTCTTGTTCAATAAATGATTTCCCTCCCACCCTAAGAAGGCCAAAAAACACGTCTCTTAATATAAGTAAGCTAAAATCAGAAGGCATTAAAATGCACTCTTTAAGAGAAGGTCTTGAAATAATAAAGAATAAACAATCATAAGGTTTTAAAACCTTTACAATCCTAAGATTCTATGCAATTTTCGGAAGATTTAGGTATACAAGGACTATCTAAAGATCTAGAACAATGTAGGATATGTTCTAGTAAATATCTTCAGACTTATCTAGACTTAGGCATTACCCCCCTTGCAAATAAGCTTGTAAAACCTGAAGAGCTAAACAAGGAAGAGCAAAGATTTCCATTAAATGTTAAACTATGTAAAAATTGCTTTAATTCACAGCTTGGGAATGTAGTTAATCCCAAGATTTTATTTACAGAATACCCTTATAGATCATCGATATCTCAACCGTTTATAGAGCATTGTAAATCTATGGCAAAAACCGTCAATGAAAAATATCAATTAAATAAAGACGACCTTGTTATAGATATTGCAAGCAATGACGGTTGTTTATTGGAAGCATTTAAACCTTATAATGTTAGGGTTTTAGGTATTGATCCTGCTAAAAATCTCGCTGAAATTGCCAACAAGAAAGATGTAGAGACTCTGCCAGAATTTTTTACAAAAGAAGTTGCAGAAAAAGTTGTAAACAAATATGGGAAAGCAAAACTGATTACTGCAACAAATGTATTTGCACATGTTGATGACTTAAACAATTTTTTATCAGGTGTAAAAACATTATTAAGCCCAAATGGGGTTTTTATTATTGAAGTTCCACATAAAAAACATTTAATAGAAGAAAACCAGTTTGATACAATATACCACGAACATTTATCTTATTTCTTGGCAAAACCCGTTAAAAAGGTATTATCAAATAATGGTTTAAAATTAATAGACCTTGAAAAAATAAATATTCACGGTGGTAGTTTAAGGTTTTATTCGGCAAAAAAAGAAAGCAAATTGAAAATAAATAAGCCCAATATAAATGCCGTTATAGATGAAGAAAAGGAAAAAGGCCTATATAAATTAAAAACCTATAAAAATTTTCAAAAAAGAGTCTTAAACTTAAAAGAAAACCTGAAAAACACCTTAACAGAATTAAAAAAACAAAATAAAAAGATAGCCGCTTTTGGAGCTTCAGCCAAAGGCAACACTTTACTAAACTTTTGCAACATTGATAATAAAATAATAGACTATATAGTTGATGACACCCCTGAAAAGCAAAATAATTTCTATCCGGGAACAAAAATTCCGATACTACCTTTTACAAAATTAGAAAGTGACAAGCCGGATTATCTAATAATTCTTGCATGGAATTTCGCAGAAAAAATAATTGAAAAAACCAAAGATTTCAAAGAGCAAGGCGGAAAATATATAATCCCAATTCCAGAAGTTAAGATAATCTGAAAGTGTCTTTCGTTGTGTCTTCATCTTAAAATTGTTTCTCTCCAAATCTTCCAATTAGCGCATCAAAGCTGCCTTGAATAATCCCGATTGCACCTTTTAAATCTCTTCTCAAAATGATTCTTTTGAATATTCCCACAGGAACAGCTATAAAATAAAAGTAAGGGTAAAAAAATAGTTTGTCTGTTCTATTTGCGCAATTCTTCATAAATAATACCCTATTTCTTGCAGAATAATAGTAATAAACTTTTGAGTTAGGCAAAGAAGTCTGTCCCTTATGCCATACTTTGGCAGTTGGAACATACATTATTTTATATCCTTTATTTTGTAGTTTTAATTCAACCTCCAAGGGTTCATAATAAACAAAGAACTTTTCATCATAACCCTTTACCTCTTTCAATAGATCAACTCTATAAACAATATCTCCCCCCCAGATATAAGAAACCTCTTTTATATTTTCAAATTGTCCTTTGTCTTCAGCTTCACCAACATCACATTTCAAGGCTCCTATTTTCCACACGATACTTCTTGCAACAGTCTGTAAATAATTTCTTCTTGCCTTATCATAAACTTTACCGCCTGCAGCAGCAACTTTATTGTTCGCTTCCATAATCTTAATAATTTCTTTCAAGAAGTTTTTATCGAATTCTATATCATTGTTGAATATTCCTAAATATTTGCACTTCATCCCAATTGCAATTTCTAACGCTTGATTATTAGGATAACAACAACCCGTATTTCTTTTATTGTCTATAAACTTGATTCCTTTTATTTTGCTTAATACTTCTCCCTCGCTTTCAATTCTGGAATTACTAATTAGTAAAATGTCAAAATTATCATACTCTAATTTTTTAGCACTCTCAATAAATTTTAAGGTCTCATCCAATCCTTTATAGTGTATAGTATAAACTAGAGCCTTCGGATTATTAGTTTTTTTAAAAGATTTTACCATTTAATTTCCCCCCCCGCAGTCTCTTTATATCCAGAGATTGTCGTCTTTAAATAATCTATAGGTAAAACTATAGCATAAAATAACAACAGCCAATTTAGCACATCAAATATTGCAGCAAATAACATAGCATTAAAAGCTTGCGGTCTGAAAAATTCAATTATATATTCTAAAAATCGGTTCTTATGTCTTAGAACAGTCTCATTTGAAATTTTCTTAAGCATTTCAGTTTTATTATTTAAGGAATAAATATGAAACCTTTTTAATCTCATTATCTGGTCCATTAGCACAAATAACACACTAATAAATCCAGCATAAATATAAATTAAATCTTGGAACCTTGTATAAGCCCCAGCAATCAACCCACCAATCATCCAAGCCAAACTCAAATGATTAGCGCTTATATTGGTATATAACAGCAATCTTAAAGGATAAACTGAGATCCATCTGACAATTCTCATATTGATTAATTCATCTCTACCTGTCTTACAATATTGTCTTAATTCTTTTATACTAGGCACTTTTCCCATCCAAATAAATCCTAAAAAATCAATTTAAAAGCCTTATGAACTCAAAAATCTTTAAACATCCACACCCTTTACAAACCTCATTAATGTAGATTTTACTAAATAAAAATTTCTAAATCTATAAGGGATTCTCCATGGCTGTTTTAAATATCTTATTGCAGAATAAAAAAATGAAGCTCTTATTATTTTTTGGTTATATCTCTGAACCTCTTCAGGTGTAAATTCATTGGTTTTAATTAATCCTGCCTTTCCGCTTAAGCTTTGCCCTAAAGCCTCAGGAGTTACCTCTTTTGTTAAATATCCCTTCTCAGTAACCTCTTTCCATAATCTTGTCCCATAAAAAGGAGTAGCATGCATCGCTCCCCCAACTATAACATTATATTTTCTCATTAGCCTTTTGGCAAAATCAACAGTTTCCTGTAAATTAGTTTTAGTCTCGCCAGGGAATCCTAAAACAAAGAAAGCAACAAGTGGCATCCCATGCTTCTGGCATAGTCTTGCAGCATCCTCAACTTTTTTCAAGTCCATTTTCTTGTCAATTATTTTATCCAAAACTTCCTGGTTGCCAACTTCTGGCGCAACAGTTAATCTCCAGCAGCCGGCTTTTTTTAATTTTATAATTAGTCTCTCGCTTAATTTATCAGCCCTTACTCCATTTGGCGTATCCCATCTAACATTTAATCCTCTTTCAATTATTAAGTCGCATATCTTCTCAGCCCTTTTCATGTCTAAAGTAAAATTATCATCCTCTATATGTATCTGCTCAACCCCATATTTTTCAACCAGTAACTGCATATGATCCACAACGTATTCAGGTGAAAAAGCTCTCCATGCCTTCCCACTTACTAAATGTATTGCACAAAAATTACAATTCTCAGGGCATCCTCTTGAGGTTATCATTGTCATTGTTCTATAATCATCCTTAATCCTATAATGAATTCCTTTTTTAGGTAGTTCTAAATACCAATCCATGTCAACTAAATGATAAGCTGGAAAAGGTAGTTCATCCAATTTAAAATTCCACTGTCTTGGTTTGTTCTTGATTACCTTGCCGTCTTTTTTATAAGCGATTCCATCTACATCTTCTAATTTAATATTTCCTTCACACCACTTGGCTAAATCTAAAATTGTATTTTCACCTTCACCATAAACGCAAAGGTCTATTTCAGGTTTGTCTTTTAAAATCTTAACAATCTCATCATTAATAACAGCCCCTCCAACAACAATAGGCATTTTAGGATTTACTTCCTTGACAATCTTAGCAATATATAACACCATATCTAAATGAGCATTAAACTGACCAGAAATTCCAACAATATTAGCGTTAGATTCTTTTATCCGTTGCTTTAATCTTGCTTTGGGTATTCCATACATTATTTCTTCTTTGTTGGATTTATGTGAAACGGATTCTTTATCACCTAAATTATCAATTAATTTTACAGTATAATTATTCTTTTCTAAAAATGATGCCATTTGTAAAATTCCTAAAGGCACAGAAGCATCTACTAATGGGCTTATGTATCCTGACATTGGCCTTCTTGTTTTTGGCGGCACAATAAATAACACTGTAGGTTTCATTATTTCTCATAACAAAATTCTCTATATAAGCATTATGAAACACTAAAATTCCTACCCTAACTAAAATATAAAAATGAGTGTGGAATTTGGTGTGTTCAAAGAGATAACCTGCTTTACCAATCTCTTTGGCATCAGAGTTTATTTTGCAACTTTATTCTTTAATATCTTCCTATAGATGCCTAAAATAAATCCAGAATATTTAACAGCAGCGAATACAGGATAATAAAACAAAAATTTTAAGTTTTTTTCATCTTTAATGGTTTTAATAACAATCAAAAAAGGAACCAAAATCCATAAGGTTGTAGTAAGCAACAAATTGATTATTGAAATCTTTAATACCAAACTTTTATAGCTTTCACCAATCCACCTGTTTTGGTAAAAAACTTCTTTTAGAGTAGCTGGATTTTTATGATAGCAAACTGCTCCTTCAGATAATCTAGGTCTTACTCGTAGTTTCTGATATAATGTTTGGTCATCTGCATATCCCATGCTTGGATCAAAGCCGCCAGTTTCTAAAAATTTATCTTTTTTAATTGCCCTGAATATAGCAAAATCCCCTTGAAAAGTCGTGATTCTTCTCCCCCAGCACCTAGCCCAGATATTATCTTGATTTCTAACAATCTCTTCAGGATGGTTTGTTCCTATTGTGTCTCCATTTAAAATTGGTTTTATTAATCTTTCAATATAATCTTCTTTAAATTCCATATCAGCATCTACAAATACTGTAATTTCTCCCTTGCTTTTGCTGACCCCAAAATTTCTTGCAGCCCCAGGCCCTTTATGATCCTGTTTCAATACTTTTATATCCTTATACTTGCTTAAAATCTCTAAAGTTTTATCCGTGCTTCCATCATCTACAAATATTATTTCAAGAGGCTTATAGCTTTGATTTATTAAAGTTCTAACACAGCCTTCTATATCTTCTTCCTCGTTATAAGCCGGGATTACAACACTTACAATTGATTTCTTTTTAACCATAGGTTTAACCTAAAACTACAATTTAAAAAATGTTTGTATCTGTAGTCAATCATATATCTTTGAATATATAATTTGGAAAATCTTATATATCTACATTATATACTTTTTTTATGACTTTCAAATATCACGAACAGGAAACTGAATTCACCTGCGGCCCAGCAGTTATGCGAATGGTTCTAAGTAATCACGGAATTGATAAAAGAGAAAAGGAGGTAGCAAAAATATTAAGAACCAATAAAGTTCGTGGCACATATCTAAGAGAGCTTCCAAGATTAGCAGAAAAATATAGGTTAAGCTACGTCGTTAAAAGAAATTCAGACATTAATGATTTAAGAGTTCTTGACAAGCTCAACTTCACTATTATAGTATGCTTCTTTGACATGAAAAGCAAGGAAGGCCATTTTGCAGTTCTAAAAAAAATAACAAAAAACAACATATACTTCTGGGATCCTTATTGGGGCCCTCATCGTAAATTTTCTTTAGTTTATTTTAATCGCATCTGGTGGTTGGGTCCAAGCGACGAGCCCGACAGAAGATGGTTATTTGCAATTAAAAAATAGCGATTAATAAGCCTTAAAAACCCGTTATAATAAAATAATCTATGGTAAACTTAAAAAGATTATCTCAAAGAAAACAAACACTTTACTTTATACTAGAAGCACTAAGAAAACCTTTCTATAAGCTATATCTAAAAAGAAGAAAAGTTTCATATGGAAATAGTTTAAATATTTTTGGCAAGCCTTTAGTAATAAACAGAGGGATAATTAATATAGGAATGAATTGTAAATTAATATCTTCTTCAAAATTCTATGGTCAGGGCATTCAACCAGTTTCTCTTTATACTTTAAGTGAAAATTCAAGAATTGACATTGGAAATAACTGCACTTTAAACGGAACATCGATAAGGTCTGCTTCTCATGTTTCAATTGGTAATGATTGTGTATTTGCACCAGATGTTAAAATTATAGATCATGATCATCCTTTGTCACCTACAGAAAGGCATACCACAAATTATCTTTCAGCACAAATAATAATCGAAGAGAATGTATGGGTCGGTTATAATGTTGTAATTCTAAAAGGTGTTAAAATAGGAAAAAACTCAATTATTGGCGCAGGTTCTGTTGTTGTAAAAGACATACCAGAAAATTGTGTAGCCGCAGGAATACCTGCAAAAATAATAAAACAAATTGAGTAGGAAATTATTTAAATAGATTTTTTAGCGTAGGCTCCATGGAAACTTTAAAAGATAAAGTAGCTTTAATAACCGGCGGCTCAAGTGGGATAGGTAAATCAACAGCTTTAGAACTAGCAAAAGAAGGATGTAAAGTCATAATTATTTCAAAAACAAAAAGTAAATTACTTAATGCTTTAACAGAAATAAAAACATATGATCAAGAGGCATCTGCGGTAGTCTGTGATGTGAGAAACTATGATCAAGTTGAAAAAGCTGTTTCTGGCATAATTTCAAAATATAAAAGAATAGACATTTTAATTAATTCAGCAGGCATTGCAATAAGAAGATCTTTCAAAAATACATCATTAGACGAATTAAAAGACACGATCGATACAAATCTTCTTGGAACTATTTTTGTAATAAAAGCAGTATTGCCTTACATGATCCGTGAGAACAATGGTTTTATCGTTAATATAGGTTCAATCGCAGGATTAATTGCTATCCCAGAACTAAGCATCTATTCAGCATCAAAATTTGCAGTTGTTGGTCTCACTCAGGCTTTGAGTTATGAGCTTAAAAAATATAATATCAAGGTTTCAATGATAAACCCTGCAGGAACAGATACACCAATATTTAATCATGAATCCTGGCAAACTGATACTTCAAAAGAAAAACTAATGTCCCCTGAATATGTTGCAGAGCAGATTGTTTTAGCTATAAAAAAGAATAAGCCTAATGTTGTTCTTCCATTTTCCCATAAAATAAAAACAGCCAGTAAGAGAATATTCCCCGGTATTTACGGTTGGTATATTGATAAAAAGAATAGAAATGCATAAATCATATAAATTAAACTTAAGGTCTTTTTATAGATGAAAATATTAGTAACTGGTGGAGCAGGTTTTATTGGAAGCAATTTTGTCAGATTATTAATCAATAACTCAGATCATGAAGTTGTAAACTTTGATAAATTAACTTACGCTGGAAATTTAAATAATCTAAGAGACATTGAGAACAACAAAAGATATAAATTCATTAAAGGAGACATTTGTAATCCAGAAGAGATTAAAGAAGCAGTTAAAGATTGTTCAGTAATAGTTAATTTTGCTGCAGAGTCTCATGTTGACAGAAGCATCAATGATCCATCCACATTTATCAAAACAGATATTTTTGGTGCATTTACATTATTAGAAGAAGCAAGAAAAAACAATCTACAGTTTGTTCAGATAAGTTCTGATGAAGTATATGGCCAAATATTAGAAGGTTCATTCACAGAAACCTCACCTTTAATGCCCAGAAATCCATATTCGGCAAGTAAAACAGGCGCAGACAGGTTAGCCTATTCTTATTTCTCAACTTATGGATTAAAAGTCATAATAACAAGGTCATCAAATAATTTCGGCCCATATCAATACCCAGAAAAAGTTATACCCTTGTTCGTTACAAATCTGTTAACTGGAAAAAAAGTCCCTGTCTACGGAGCAGGAAAGCAAATAAGGGATTGGTTATATGTAGAAGATAATTGTGAAGGAATTAAAGCATGCATGGAAAAAGGAAGATCAGGTGAAGTCTACAACATAGGTGGCGGCAATGAACTTCAAAACATTGAATTAACAAAAAATATATTAAAAGAATTAAATTTAAATGAAGATAGAATTGAATACGTGGAAGACCGAAAAGGCCACGATTTTAGATATAGTTTAAACTGTGATAAAATTAAAACCGAATTAAACTGGAAACCAAGAAATGAATTCAAAAATGCTTTAAAAAAGACAATTAACTGGTATCAAGAAAATGAAG
>Ga0209542_10007127_pt1 | contig 21422 bp, 17 predicted proteins | sample RifCSPhighO2_01_FD_184028 | JGI IMG/M metagenome (GOLD analysis project Ga0209542, IMG submission 184028) | Soil microbial communities from Rifle, Colorado - Rifle CSP2_plank highO2_0.1 (SPAdes) (version 2) | ecosystem: Environmental > Terrestrial > Deep subsurface > Rock core/Sediment ... | reverse complement strand
TATGATGCCGATGCCAAACGCATTCTTTTGAATGCTTCAGAGCCCCTAGCGTTCAATACCACGGTTCCATTGCTGCGGCGATTAAAAGAAGACAGGCGTTGTCGAGAAATCTTGTTTCTTACCGACAACGTTTCTGGAAAAAAGTTTTCGGAAGACGGCGCAATGGGATTTGCCGATGTTCGAGACCAACACAGCAATTTGAATAGTTGGACTGTTGGGATTTTGGATGACCTTCTTACGGTTGCGGAAAAAGATGGCGGGTTTGACATCGCGATAGTGTCTTTTGACATTAAAAACTCGCCACAGTCGCTTCTTGCTCATGCCGCAAGAGGTTCTTTTGGAGCAAAACGTCTTTATTATGTTACCGGAGGATGGTCTGGTATTGGGAGCAATCCGCTTCTTTCGCAGAGCAGAACCCTTGAACAAATTGATGGAATTTTTTGCAACGATCATCTTGCTTCGCTTGCCATACAGCAAGATTTGCCCGATTTTTCAAAAGACAAAATTTTTGAAACGGGGACTCCCTCGCTTGATGGGTTGGAGCTCGATAAAGTTGATGAGTACGATCGTGACGGACGCGCAAAGCTGGGCATTCCCGATAACGCGCTCGCTATTCTTTACAGCGGAGGTATTCAAAAAGTATTTGCCGATGGCGCGGGGTCTCGCAGAGATATTGAGCGGCAAACATTTGTTGATACGGTGGATACCATAGCGAGCGTTGCTCGTGCGCATCTACGGCAACAATACGCCATTTTGGTACGTAGACATCCGCGAGAGGATCAAAAGGAAAGTGGACAAATCTACGATATAAGCAAACTCAACATCCCTGATAATATAAAAATTATTCCAGCTCACAACGATACATGGAAAAATGGAAACGAGGTAGCTTCAATGGCGGATATTTGTGTATCGCTTCAGGGAACCGATTCTTTCAATGCTCATTTTCGTGGGACCGAAGGCGTGCTTCTTGGGTACAAAGGAGAAGGAATGGGCGAGGAACTTCAAGAAAAAACCTATGGTTCTTTGATGGAAAACATTCGGCAAGGTGGCGTGATAAGGGTAGTTGATTCGCCTCAAGAGTTTGCCAAATGGCTCGGCGGCCTTACGCGAGCAGAAATTCGTAAAACAAGTGGAGTTGCTAAACTTATCGACCCCACCGGTTCTATGCTGGATGCGATATTCAAAAAATAAAGTTCCCTAAAACAGGGAATTTTCTTTTTGTTTTGAAACACATTGACGGAAGTGGTGGTTGTATGGTAAGGATAAATACATATGCCTAATTTGGATTATTTAAACGAAAAAACGGTTTTGGTAACTGGCGGAACGGGTACGTTTGGCCGGGCTTTTGTCGATAAATTGTTAAAAGAAAGCGCGGTTAAAAAAATTATTATTTTCAGCCGCGATGAGTTTAAACAGCATGAAATGCAGAGAGATTTAACGGAACACGCCAAACGGCTCCGTTTTTTTATTGGTGACGTACGAGACCTCCCTCGACTCGAGAGGGCCTTTGAGGGAGTGGATATTGTGTTTCATGCGGCAGCGCTCAAGCAAATACCCGCAATTGAATTTAATCCCTTTGAGGCTGTAAAGACAAATATTGTGGGAAGCCAGAATGTTATTGAGGCGGCTTTGAATAAAAGTATTGACAAGGTTATGCTTATTTCCTCGGACAAAGCAGTTCATCCGATCAATCTCTATGGGGCCACAAAACTTGCCGCAGAACGGTTATTTGTTGCTGGCAATGTATACTCGGGGGACACTAAAAAAACAAAATTTAGCGTGGCGCGGTACGGCAATGTCATTGGAAGCAGGGGTAGTTTAATCGAAATGATCGAAAAACAAAAACACACCGGAGTAATCAGATTAACCGACAATAGAATGACTCGTTTTTGGATTCCCATTGATAAAGTGCTCAATATTATTTTAGATGCCGCACACAAGATGGACGGAGGAGAGATTTTCGTTCCCAAAATGAAAAGCATGTTGGTGTCAGACGTAATTAAATATTTAGCTCCACAATGTAAGATTGAAACCATAGGAATACGGCCTGGGGAGAAACTGCACGAGGCATTAATAACCGAACACGAAGTGCCGCGAACAAAAGATATTGGAGATGTGTTTGTAATCTACCCAGAATCTTATCAGCACGCGCTCCCATGGCTTAGTCAATACCCCGCGGTAACAGCAAACTTTCATTATACTAGCAATCATTCTGAATTTTTGGTTTCCGCTGATCGCGCGGGCGAGGTTTTGCTTAGTTAATTCTTTATGATACCATGCTCTCATCAATGTATCGATGAAAGAGACGTTGATGCTGTCCGGAGGGTATTGAAATCGGACTGGCTTACGCAAGGACCAAAAATAAAAGAATTTGAGATTGCGTTGGCGAAATATTGTGAGGCAAAGTATGCAATTGTGGTCAATAGTGGCACCGCGGCTCTTCATACCGCATATTTTGCGGCCGGTCTTACAAAAGGCGACGAATTTATAACGACACCACTTACCTTTGCGGCAACGGCAAATGCGGGGCTGTATTTGGGAGCTAAGCCGGTTTTTGCGGATGTTGATGTACATGGGAACCTTAATCCCGACGAAGTTGAAAAAAAAATGACACAACATACCAAATTAGTTTCCGTGGTGGACTATGCAGGGCACCCTGCGCAATTAAACGAACTTCGGGCCATCTGCAAAAAACATAAGCTTGTTTTGGTGGAAGATGCATGCCAAGCTCTTGGCGCCGGGTATCGCGGTAAAAAAATAGGGAGTATATCGGATCTTACAACATTCAGTTTTCATCCGGTGAAATCAATTACTACCGGAGAAGGGGGAGCAATTCTTACGAACAATAAAAAACGGTACGAAACAATGCTTCGTTTCCGGACGCACGGAATTACAAAAGACAAAGCTTTGTATAAAAACAAAAAAGAAGGCGATTGGTATCATGAGATGCATGACTTAGGATTTAATTATCGCATGACGGATACCCAAGCCGCTCTCGGCATTTCACAGCTAAAAAAACTTATTCGTTTTATTCGCGCTCGAAAAGTTATTGCCGAAAGATATCACCGCGCTTTCGCGGAGCTTAAAAAATATATTATTTTACCATTTGAGGATGCGGGGATACAATCCGCGTGGCACTTGTATCCCATACGGTTTAAAGGAGATTTGACAAAAAAACGAAAAGAAATCTTTAGCGCGTTGCGAAAAGCGGGAATTGGAGTTCAGGTGCATCATATTCCAACATATTGGCATCCTTTTTATCAAAAGCTCGGATATAAAAAAGGATTATGCCCTAGGGCAGAAGATTTTTATCAATCAGAAATTTCAATTCCTATCTATCCAGGTTTAAAAGTTAATGATCAAAATAGAGTTATTGATATTCTTGTAAAAATTATAAAAAATGAAGTTATATCACAGGCAAATATGTAATGGTAGTTTGATACTCTGATAGTACAATTAACGTTACAGAATATTATGGGACGGGAACGAGAAAAATTCTTTCAAAAATTGCCTTCGGTGCTCACGAGCAACCCCGTAGAGGTTGTTCAGATTGGGGAGAGAAAAGTTGGAAGGGGCCAGCCGGTTTTTATTATTGCAGAGGTTGGTTCCAACCATCGCGGCGACATTGAAAATGCCTTTCGATTCATCGACATTGCTGCTGACTGCGGCGCTGACGCGGTAAAATTTCAACATTTGAAGCACAACACTATCGCGGCTGATACGGTTGTGTATGATTCGTGGCACGGCAAACCAATTGGCGAGCTCTCCGATTTTTATAAATCCGCCGAGCTTCCGTATGAATGGACGGGGCGCCTCGCAGAGCATGCCAAGAAAAAAGGTATCATCTTTCTTTCAACGCCCTTTGACGAAGAGGCGGTTGATGTGCTTGATGCGGCAGGAGTGCCTGCGTTTAAGGTTGCTTCGTACGAGCTGACTTCAGATGTGTTTCTTGCCTATATTGCACAGAAAGGCAAGCCAGTTATTCTTTCAACCGGAATGGCTTATTTGGAAGAAGTAGCGCATGCTGTGCGAGCGATTCAAGAAGCGGGCAACAACGATATTATATTGCTTCATTGCGTGTCTTTGTATCCTCCGAAAAGTTTTACGGAGCTCAATCTGCGAGCAATCAAAACGTTGCGAAATGCGTTTGGGCTTCCGGTGGGATATTCTGACCACTCGCGGCCGCCGTATGTGGCAGCTCCGCTGGCTGCAGTGGCTCTGGGAGTGTGCGTGATTGAAAAACATTTTGCCGATACACAGAGTGGCGGAAGCAACGACGACCCCAATTCTCTTGAGCCCAATGACTTTAAGCGAATGGTTGCAGAAATACGCTACGCCGAAGAAGCGTTATCCGGCTCCGGCATCAAACAGCCGGTATCTCGTGCAGATCACGAAGGAGACGAAGTGTTTGACCGCTGGGCGCGGCGATCATTATATGCAAAAAGAGATATTGAGGCAGGAACGGTCATCGGAGAAAATGATGTGGTACTTTTGCGGCCCGCGGACGGGATTGAACCACGGTATTTTCCTCTTATCATTGGGAAGAAGGCTGTTCGCAATATCAAGGCGCGCGCGCCTATTATATGGGACGACTTGTTTCAGTAGCAAAATAGTGGCCAAATTTTGGCCCCGTTTTATTTGTTTCAAAAATGGAAATTACCAAAAAATTTGTATATCAAAAAACAGGCGCGGAGCATGTCGGCACCGTGATTGATACCAAAAACGATTTTGATGTTATCGCGTGCAAACCATGCGGATTTAAGCACGTGATTCCTATTCCTTCTGACGAAGAATTGGAAAAACTGTACGAAAAAGAATTCTATTCTAGCGCAAAACCAAAGTATTTTATTCATTATGAAGAGGACTTGCCATGGTGGATGGCAACATACCGCAATTACTACTCGTTGTTAGCGCGACACACTACAGGAAGGCGGTTATTGGATATTGGTTCTGGTCCCGGTTATTTTTTAAAGTGCGGCAAAGAATTAGGTTGGGATGTGCTTGGGTTTGAGCCCTCTAAGGATGCCACGGAATATTCTAGGAAGCTTGGTGTGGAGGTCGTAAATGATTTTTTTTCCGGAGAAACTATAAAAAAATACGGAAAATTTGACGCGATTTATATGAAAACGGTCATTGAGCACATAGCAGACCCATTGAGTTTACTCAACGGTGCCATCCGTGCGCTCAATCCCGGCGGTTTGCTTTGCGTGATTACTCCAAATGATTACAACCCGCTTCAAGAAATTGTCCGCAATAAACTGGATTTTAAACCGTGGTGGGTTGCGCCACCGCAGCATCTTAATTATTTTGATTTTTCGTCGATGCGAAACATTTTGGAAGGACTAGGATTGTCTATTGTTGAGTCGCTCGGCACTTTTCCTATGGAATTTTTCTTACTCTCCGGGATTAACTATGTAGGAAACGATGAGGTGGGGAGGCGGTGCCAGTTGCGAAGAAAAACATTTGAATCAAATGTGTATGCCAAAAATCCAGAAATTTTAAATGATATATATCGATCTCTCGGTGCCAAAGGAATCGGCCGTGAATTTGTTTTAATAGCCAAAAAACAAATGTCATGAACAAGAAAAAAGTGGTTTGGGTCATTGGCGGCGGTCAGTTGCAGGTTCCGCTCATTGAAGAAGTCCGCAAACTTGGCTTGAGTGCATTGGTGACCGATAGAAGTCCGCAGTGTGTTTGTCGAAATCTTGCAGATCTTTTTTATGCGGTAGACATTTTTGATATTGGCGCCAGCACCGATCTATTATTTAGGCTTCTTTCTGATGGAATGCAATTGTGTGCCGTTATTGCCGCCGGTATTGATGCAAATGTTACTGCGGCGGTTTTGGCGCGTATTGCCGGCTTACCTGGCGTACATCCATACGCCGCAGCAGTATTGCACAACAAAGCAATGTTTCGCAAGTTTTTAGCCGAAAACAATCTTCCACATCCTCAATGGGCGGAAGCGCGAAACGTGTATGAATTAAAAAATGCGATTCGGCGCATCGGATTTCCGCTTATTATTAAAAATGTTGATAGTTCGGCAAGCCGAGGAACACAAAAGTTTTTCAAGCGGCCGAATGACAACAAAACACTTATTGAAGCAATGGAAAGTGCAAAGGTATACTCTTCAACAAAGAGCGCAATTGTAGAAGAGCTTCTTGGGGGAGCAGAACAGACCGTAGAAACACTTTTTGATGTAAATGGAAAATTTTGGCCCTGCTTTATTACGGACCGGATTTTTGATCCCAAAAGCCCCTGGGCTGTAGAGGTTGGTTTGCGGCAGCCAACGGCGCTTCCGGAACACAAACAAAAAAAATTATACCGGCTTGTAGAAATAACAGCTCGCAAGCTTGGTCTTACCATTGGTGCCGCCAAAGGGGATACTATTTACACCAAACGCGGCCCCATGTTGCTTGAGATGACCTCTCGGCTTTCCGGCGGTTTTGATTGCCAGTATCTTGTTCCGGCGGCAACCGGAAAGAATATACTAAAAGCCGCGTTGCTGACGGCACTCGGAAGATCGTTCTCACCACAGCTTTTGGTTGATTGCAAACATCGTGTTGGACTTACGGGCTCCTTGTGGCCTCAATCCGGAAAAGTTGTATCCATTTTAGGAATAGGAAAAGCGAAGAAAATTCCTGGGATTGAACATGTTTTTATGTGCTATAAAATTGGCGAAACAGTTGTTCCTTATATTGACGGAGCAAAGCGCGCTGGTTATGTTATAGCGACCGGCAAAGACGAAATACACGCGCAAGAAACATTAGATCGCGCCTTGCGCACCATTCAAATTAAAACTAAACCATAAATTGTCTCGATGAAGAAAAAAATGCTTATCTATGGCGCCGGGGCTATTGGTAGGGGATTTATGCCATGGGTTTTTCCGCCCTCAGAGTTTTTGTACTATTTTGTTGAAATAAACCCGCATATTCGACAACTATTGAACCACCGCAAAAAATTTCAGACACTCAAAACCGTAGGCGGTGCCTACGAAACGAGAGGTGTTGTCGCAGAATATTGTTACGCGCCCGACGAAGATTGCACAATTACTCCCGCGGTTGACGTAGTTGTTCTTGCGGTCGGACCGCGCAACGTGCTGTCGCTCAGCGAAAATTTAAAGAATATCACAGTACCCATTATATGCGCCGAAAATGACGCGTCAGTTCCAAAACTGGTAACCTCAATGACGCGAAACAAAAACGCGGTGTTTGCCATTCCCGATGTTATTACTTCAAATACTGCGCCGCCGGAAATACTTACGCACGATCCGCTGACCACTGTGAGCGAGGACGGCGTATGTTACATCGATGAAAGGGTTTCGTATCTTGGCGGCAACGCCACCTATGTTTCCTCGGAAACATTAGAAAAAGAATGGAAAGCAAAATTATATCTTCACAACACACCGCACTGTATTGCCGCTTATCTTGGTTCTTTCGTCGGCGCGTTGTATATTCACGAGGCCATGCAGTTTCCGAAGGTGCGAGCTGTCGTCGCCGGCTCTATGAACGAAATGCGCGCAATGCTGTTGAAACACTTTCAGCTTGACGAACAATTTGTTAACTGGTATGCAGAAAAAGAACTTAAGCGCTTTAGCAACGCGCTATTGTGTGATCCGGTGAGCCGTGTCGCGCGCGAGCCGTTTCGGAAACTTGCGCCCAATGAACGTTTAATCGGCGCCGCAGAACTCTGTCTGGGTTCCGGTATTATTCCCGAGCATATTATGATCGGCATCATGGCGGCTTTTTATTATAATAACTCTGGTGATAATGATTCAAACATTCAATATCTGGTTCGCGCCCTTGAACCGAAGGACTTTCTTAAGGTCGTTATGCAGTTGGGTGAGAACGAAGCGTTGGGAAATCTTTTGTGCGATCGATGGAACGGTAATTTAGCAACGATAACGAATATGAAGTGACTGAGCGGGAACGAAACTTAGAAAGCGCAATTACCGCTGTAGTGGCAGCTGGGAATATTCTTGCACTATATCGCCAAGATGTTTTTCATAAATTTCTGACTACCAAAGAATCGTTTCGCGATATTGTGACCGAGATTGATCGTTACGCGGAGACAAAAATTGTCGAAATTCTTTCTACAGCAACTCCGAATATCCCCATTTTAAGCGAGGAATCGGGAGTTATTGGGGCGGGTCATCTCAAAAACATTTTTTGGGTCATTGATCCGTTGGATGGAACGGTTAATTACGTTAATCACATACCACTTTTCGCTGTTTCTATCGCGCTTATAGAAGAACAAGAGCCGGTTGCTGGCGTGGTTTATAACCCGGCACTCAATGAGCTTTACTATGGCGTTGAAGGAGGGCATGCATACAAAAATAAACAGAGAATTCGGGTAAAGAACGGAGAACCAAACGAGTTATTGTTTGCAGCCGCGTTTTCAGGAAAAAATTATAATCCTTCAGAGCGACAGAACGAATTTTTGGCGTTTGGAAAAATAAACGATGGTACGCGCGGATGTTTGCGGACGGGCTCTGCAGCTATGAATCTTTGCTATGTTGCGGACGGCAGATTCGGCGGATGTTGGGGAAAGGCAAACAAATTGTGGGATATCGCCGCGGGACTACTTTTGGCAAAGCTATCAGGAGCTCGTGTTGGGTATCGTATTGTTGATAAAGACAAGCGCCTGGTAAATTATGTCTCCGCCGCACCTACGGCATGGGACTTTGTTACACAGGAACTTGATCTTGATGTATGACGATGAATTTTGAACCAAAAACCATATTGATTGTTGTTATAGGCGGGGGGCTTAAAAAGGAAAACGGAGTGTGGCGGACGACTTATTTTGATGAAGGAGATGCGTTTGGATTTTTGGGCGACCACCTGCGTGTAGTGGCCGCGGCAGATATGTATAAAGATAAAATTAAGAAAGGCGAGGCCGTAAGTATATTAGCAGCTGGAGGAATAGGGCGCTCAAAGGACCCCGATCATCCTACGGTTTCTTCCGTGCTCAAAAAGGAGCTTACCGTGCTTGGTGTGCCGGATGATAGCATTGTCACCGAAGAAAAGTCGGGATCAACATTTCAACAACTTGAAGCAGTAGCGGAGTACATTTCCAATTTTAATGATGCTGACATCATACTTATTTCGAGCCGCTTTCATTTGCCTCGCATTGAGGCAATGATTTGTTACGCAAAACAGATGAGCGTTTTACTCGATAGGATACAAACAAAAAATCTTTCTTTGGTTTCCGCAGAAGATTTTTTGCTTAAGAACAATCCTGAACAATGGGAGCATGTTATTGAAGAGGCATATAATAGTGAATTTATGAAAAAGCGCATTTCTCTTGAACAACAAGGCGTTTCCCAGATTAAATTGGGCACATATATTTTTAAATAAAACTAATATGGAAGCCAATAAGAAAATTAAAACAGCTATGGTTGGGTTAGGGAAGATTGCATGGGTTTATGAGGATGACCCATTGGTTGGCAAAAGCGATGATTTCCCAACCCATTTCAAGGTTTTAAGAAATCACCCACATTTCCGATTAGCTGCTGTGCAGGATAACAGCGCCGATGCCAGAAAAAAATTCTCAAATAAATTAAAAAACATTAAATTAAGTGTAAAGATTTATGATGACTGGGAAGAAATGATAATACGAGAAAAACCAGAGCTCTTGGTTGTCGCGAGTAATACAGAAAGCCATGTTGAAATTTGTAGTCGCGCGATCGATCTTGGTATAAAGAATATTTTATGCGAAAAGCCGCTTTCATATTCTTTTATAAAGGCGAAACGATTGGTCAAGAAAGCGGAAAGGAATACATGCGCGGTGTTTGTAAATTATGTTCGAGCTTTTAATCCGTCTTATATAGAATTATGCAAAAAAATTCAACAAGGATTTTGTGGTGGGATCCAAAGTTTTGATTTTAAATATTCAAAGGGAATTTTTAATAACGGAACACACGCGCTTGATTTGCTCATCAGGATGTTCGGCGACGTTGATAACGTGCTGGGGTTGAGAAACCCAACTTGTCCGGTTCGTGTGATTGATCCAACGGTGAGCGCCGTTCTCAAATTTAAAAATGGTATAAACGGCTACATGTATGGTTTAAATAATGATTTTTATAACATTTTTGAGTTAGATATATTGGGAGAGCGATGCCGAATTAAAATATCTTCCGATAAAGCATTGTTATCTGTTCGCAAAAACATCGCAGGGTGCAATACATTGGTTACGGCGCCCGATAAAAATTTAATTGACACCCGCAAGGGTCTTTATCCTGTTTATGACAACATCTATATGAGCTTTTGTTTGGGAGATGAGACAGTAATTAGGTGTTCCGGCAGAGATGCTCTCAAATCTTTGGAGATCGCGGATAAGATAGTACGATCTATTAAAAAGAAAAGATAATATGAAAAAAATACTAGCCATCAATGGAGGAAAACCGGTTTTACAAAAACCGTTTTCCCCTGTTTACAATATTGATAAAAAAGAAATCGCCGCGGTAAATAAATTACTAAAGGAAGGGCCGCTTTCGGATTTCATTGGCGCGAAGGGCGATTATTTTTTGGGCGGCAAAAATGTTAAAAAATTAGAAGCGCTATTTTGCAAAAAGTTTAATATCAAACACGCGGTTTCATTTAATTCCGCTACTACCGCCCTGCACGGAGCTATTGTCGCGCTCAGTATCGGGCCGGGAGACGAAGTGATAGTTTCTCCCTATACCATGTGCGCCTCGGCAACGGCGATTTTAATGAATGGGGCAGTGCCGGTTTTTGCCGATATAGACGAGAAAACATTTTGTATGGACCCCGTTTCGGTGCGCAAAAACATTACTTCGCGCACAAAAGCGATTATGGTGGTAAATATTTTTGGTGGGCCGGCGGATTTTGATGAATTATTAAAAATCGCCAAAGAATTCAATTTAAAAATTATTGAAGATAACGCTCAGGCGCCCGGCGCAAAATACAAAGGCAGATATACCGGAACCATCGGCGATATCGGAGTATTTAGCTTCAATGCGCACAAGATGATACAAAGCGGAGAGGGCGGCGTTTTGGTTACCAGTAATAAGAATTATGCTTTTCGGGCTCAACTATGCAGAAATCACGGGGAGATTTACGCAAATCAAGACCCGCATTATAAGGCAGGGCCGATCATTGGCAGTAATTATAGAATGACAGAATTGGAGGCCGTGATTGCCTACGAGCAACTTAAAAAACTGGACTTTTTGAATAAGAAAAAATTAGAACTCGTTAAATATCTTACAAAAAAACTTTCGGGAATCGACGGCCTAGAATTGCCGTATGTCCCAAAAGGATACCTTCACGTTTTTTATGGATACCCTATTAAAATAAAAGGAAAAAAATTGGGTATTTCCAGAGATTTATTCGTACGGGCACTGGCCGCGGAAGGATTCCCTATGTCTGCGGGATACCAAAAGCCGCTTTATTTGTTAAGGGTATATCAGGAAAAGAAGGTTTTTAATCAAACCCATTTTCCATTTGAGGGCGGTCATTATTCCGGAAAAGTAAATTATGCAAATGGTATTTGTCCCATAGCCGAGCGTATGTATAGAAAAGAAGTAATTCTTCACGCAGTTTGCCAACATCCAAGAACAAAAAAAAATATTGATTTGTTTGTGCGAGCAATTAAAAAAGTTTTGGACAATAAAACAGAACTGGGTTTTTGAATCAAGAATTATGAATCAAGGAACCAACAAAAAGATTTTGTTTTGCGCTTTTGATGCGGGCGGCGGCAATGCTGTTTTTCCGGTTGTGAAGGAAATTATAAAAAATAAAAAGATTCAAACACAATGCTTAATCGGCGGACCTTCAAGAGAAATTTTTAAAAGAGCAAAAATAAAATATATTGACGCCGATTTGCTCAACGACAAAGAATTAAATGTCTTTGTTACGAATTTTAAGCCAGATTTTCTTGTAAGCGGTACGAGCGCCGGACCCACTTTCGATAAGAAAATTTTGCCAACATTAAAAAGCGTCAGAACAAAAACAATGTATATCCTTGATTATTGGGCTAATTACTGGGAACGATTTTCGGGCGCAAAAAGAGATTTTAAATATTTGCCAGACACAATTTGTGTGATGGATAAGAAGGCAAAACAAGAGATGATTACTGACGGATTTCGTTCCCCGATGATTAAAGTAACTGGGAATCCATATTTTGATTATTTTCAAAAGAATATCAAGAGTGGCGTTGCCGATACATCAACTATTCTCTTTGTGTCCCAGCCGTATGTTGGGGAAAAAGAAAAATTCGGCTATGATGAATTTGAGGCTCTCAACGATATTTTGGAAATATCGAGCGACTTCCTGCCCGGTCGCAAAGTGATTATCAGGCCTCATCCCAGGGAGAACAAAAGCAAATTTGATGGATATTTGGACGCCGGCGTTACAATAGATAATAAAACGTCAATTGAAAAATTGTTGTCTCGCGCCGGCCTTGTTATAGGAATGAACTCAATGGTTCTTTTTCAAGCGGCCATTGCTGGCAAAAAAGTTATCAGTTACCAGCCAAATTTAAAAACAAAGGACTTTGCGGTTAGCAACGAGCTGGGTTTGAGTAAATTAATAACAAAGAAAAAAGACCTTAAAGTATTGTTGCAAAAGTATTTTCATGGCAAATTTCCAAAATCAAAAAAAACTAAAAACATTATTGTACCACACGCAACGAAAAACATTATTGATATTATAACTAAGCATTATATCCAACATGGAAAAGATAACTAAAAAAATACTTGCCCTCGTGCCGATAAAAGAACACTCAAGCAGGGTGCCGGGCAAAAACCTGAAGGATTTGGCTGGCAAACCGATGATGGCGTACATCCTTGAAACCCTCCGGAATGTTAAACGATTGGATCGTATTGTTGTTTCTACAGAGTCAGATACGATTACCGATGTTGCAAAAAAATATGGCGCCGAAGTGCCTTTTCGCCGGCCAGTCGAGTTGACTTGTGACGATGTTAAAACCGTTGATGTTGTGCGGCATGCGGTGAAAGGGCTTGAGAAGCGGGGTTATGTTCCCGACTATGTTTTGCTTGTTTATGCAACCTCGCCGCTTTTAAGACAGGAGAGGATAGAGCAGGCGATTGATATCGCTCTCGAGAGAGATTCTGAAACTGTATTGAGCGGAACATATGATAGAGGCCATTACTGGAGAGAGGAAGAGGGAGGGTGGTGCAGGTTTTATCCGCTTAAATTAGTCAATAGCCAGTTTCAGGAGCCGCTGGTTAAGGAGAACGGAGCTATATGTTTGGTTAAAACTTCTCTTTTGAAACGACAGTTGGGCGGTAATAATGCCGACGTGTTAATTATGGAAAAAGATGAAAACATTGATGTAGATTACCCGGAAGATTTTGCAAAAGTTGAGGCCATTTTGCTTCAACAAAAAAAACAATGACGGATTTTGTTTCTTTTGAAAAAATAGGTTTTCAACAATGGGATGAGTTTTGTTTGAAATCTGACGGTGCGTGGTTTCGACATTCCAGTCCGTGTTTACAGTTTTGTTTACGTCTGAATCATTTAAACAAAAACCTTTCTTTCGGGATTGTTGATGGAGGCGCGTTATTGCTTGTTGTACCACTGATCCAGCAGCCGATTGTAGAAAAAAGGGACCTTTTTGAGTTTGCAATGGGCGGGGATCCCACCCCGTATCCTGCGATAAAAAACGATTTGCCGGATTCAATATCAACTCGGCTCATTAATTCTGTTTTTGAAAAAATAAATGAGCTTGCAAAAAACAACTCTGTTGTGTATTCGAGATTTTTTATCGATCCTCTATCTAAAATTTTTGTTTGCGGCGCTCATCGCGACAATCCTCTTTTGAAATTGGGCTACAATAATATTTCTCTTACTGCGAACATTGTAGATCTGTCTATCCCAGAAACGGAGCTTTTCCATAACATCAGGGATGGGTATCGATACGACATTAAAAAAATCTCACAATCGAATTTTGTAATTGATTTTTTTGATAAAACCAGTATTGGCGACGAAATATTTAAAATATACAAAGATATTTATTTTTCTTCGGCTGGGAAAGAAGTTGGAACAAAAGAGCGTTGGGATGCGACGTATGAATTAATTAAACAGGGGAATGCTATTTTGGCTCTCGAAAAGAACGAAGAAGGGGCATACATCAGCGGGGTCATATGCTTTATCTATAAAAATAAGGCCTATTATGCGTTTGGTGCAACAGCTTCGGATTTTAAAAAGATGAATGGCATCGGCCAATTGTTGCAATGGGAAATTATAAAATATCTCAAGGCGCATAATTTCGAACATTACGGGCTGGGTTGGAATTATTATCCAATGATCTCCGATGATGTCTATTCTCCAAAAGAACTGAATATCTCGTTCTTTAAGTCTGGTTTCGGTGGTATTATACATCCGCTCATACGAGGAGAAAAATTTTATGATGCCGATTACTTAAAGAAAAGAAAAAATAACTTGGCGGAAAAATTTATTGAATATTACATGAGAACCTGATCGTCTATGATAAAACTCATAAAAGAGTTCGTAATAAAAATACTCAACCTTTCAGAGGTTTTCAGGGTTTTGAATGAATCATACCGTGGATATAGAAGAAAACTCCTTGTGCTAACCATCTTGGGTTTTTTGACGGGTTTTCTGGAGGGAATTGGAATTAACATTTTAATTCCGGTCTTTTCTTTTTTTACCGATGGCGCGCTGAACGGAAGCGATTCAATTTCAAGAATGGTATTTAATATTTTTTCTTATTTACCTTTTGACTATAACCTGACATCGCTTTTGATTCTCGTTGCCTGCGTGTTTTTGGTGCGGGCTTTTGTGCAGGTTATTTCTTCTTACATTGCTCATACGACAAGATTAAATTACAAAAACAATTCTGTTAGGCGATTTTTAAACCTTATTTTTTACGCACAATGGCCACATCTACTCAAACAGAGGCTCGGATATATTCAAACTACCTTGATGCGGGATATCCAAGGCAATTCCGATATGATGACCTTTATTGGTCAATTTATTATTTCAATTACCAGTCTGTTGGTTTATTTGGCGTTTGCGATCAGTATTTCTTTTCCAATTACGGTGATATCTCTCGTGGCGGGAGGTATTTTGGGGGTTTTTATGTTCCCTCTGGTACGGAAAAATCGCGCGTTGTCGGAAGAAGGAACTTCTACGGAAAAAAACATTTCTAGTTATTTAATAGAAAATATCTGGGGCGCCAAAGTAATCAAATCTTTTGATGTGGCCGATCGGGTTATTGAGCAGAGCATGTGGCACTTTGATCTTTTAAAGAGATTAAATATTAAGATTGTATTTCTGCGTTCTTCTTTTTCTTTTTTTGTTCAGCCCCTCGGTTTAATATTCATTTCCGCGCTCTTCGCGTATTATTATCAAAAACCGGGGTTTAACCTTCCATCATTTATCGTAGTGGTGTATTTGATTCAGAAGATATTTTCATATCTTGAAATAGCGCAAACGTCGTTTCACAACATCAACGAGTATATTCCCTTTTTAAAAAATACCACGAATTTTAAAAAATTACTTGAAAACAATCACGAGGATTGGAGTGGCACGGGGCCGTTTCGTTTTCAGGACAGGATCGAATTGAGTGGTGTCTCGTTTTCTTATAAGAACGAAGCTCCTGTTTTGTCGGGGTTGGATATGTTTGTTAAAAAAGGAGAAACTATCGGGCTTATCGGTCAATCTGGCGCTGGTAAAACTTCTATCGCCGATTTGTTTCTCCGGCTTTTTGTTCCGAATCACGGTACTCTATTGCTAGACGGGGTTGATGTATCGAAAATAGAATTGCGCAGTTGGCGAAAAAATATTGGCTATGTTTCGCAGGACGCTTTTTTACTCAACGATTCAATCGGAAATAACATTAAGTTTTATGACGATGATGTGACCGAAGAACGAGTGGTTGATGCGGCGAAGCGCGCGAATATTTACGACTTTATTTTAAAACAAAAAGAGGGCTTCGGCGCTATCGTGGGTGAGCGTGGAGTGATGCTTTCCGGCGGACAAAAACAAAGAATTGCCTTAGCGCGTGTTCTTGCTCGAAACCCCGAGGTTTTAATTTTAGATGAGGCAACCAGTTCTTTGGATAACGAATCAGAAGCACTGATACAAAAATCTATAAACGATTTACGAAGCAAGATTACCATACTTATTATTGCTCATCGCCTCTCAACAATTTTCAACGTTGATCGGCTATTAGTTCTCGATAATGGGAAAATTACAGAAGAAGGCACTCCATCTGATTTGCTGAAAAATCCGGATTCTTATTTCCATAGAATTTATCATTTAAAGAACAATGACCAACTTTCTTGATATTTTTTGATCTCTCCTGTATTATATAAGCTCATGAACAACAATATATATAAATCCATTAGTTTATGGGCCATTAAGATTGGCTTGTTTTTGGTTCCTTTTATTCCTCTATACGTATCACGCTCGCTTTTTTTCCCGTATATTACGGGCAAGGCATTTATTTTTCGCACGATTATTGAGATAGTGTTTGCCGCGTGGATTTTTCTCGCGATTTTTTATGAAGAATACCGCCCGCGCAAAAGTCCTCTTTTGTGGGCGATTTTGATATGGATTTTGGTTATTTCTGCTGCAACGCTATTTGCCGTAAATCCGTTGCGCGCGCTGTGGTCAAATTTTGAGCGCATGGAAGGACTGATTACATACCTGCATTTAACTGCGTACTTTTTAGTTTTGACTCACGTGTTTCGTAAAAATGATTGGCTTATTTTGTTTAATATTTTTCTTATTTCGGGTCTTTTCGAAAATGTTTATGCGCTCTTGCAAAAACTTGGTTATTATGCGTCACCACAGGGAGGATTTCGCGTTGATGGTACTATCGGGAACCCGACATATCTTGCTGCGTATTTAACATTTATACTCGCGTTTTCATTGTATTTGCTCTTAGAAAGTAAAAATTACGCAATAAAATGGATATACGGAGCGTCGTCTTTTTTTACTCTCCTTATTATTTATTTTACTGCAACCCGTGGAGCTATTTTGGCGCTTTTGGGGGGTTTTATAGTTGCAGCGCTTGGTTACATTATGTTTGCGCCAAACAAGTCGCCCAGTATTAATTTGTATAAAAAAATTATAGCAGCAGTTTTGTGTATTTTTATCGTCGTCATATCTGCCATCTGGCTACTTCGCGCGACAAGTTTTGTTACAGAAAGCCCCATTCTTTCACGGCTTACTTCGCTTTCATTTACAGAACGCACCATTACATCGCGGTTTACCATTTGGAGTATGAGCTGGGAAGGAGTAAAGGAGCGCCCAATTCTTGGTTGGGGACCGGAAAATTACAACATTGTCTTTGCAAGATATTTTAATCCAGAGTTGTGGCGGCAGGAACCGTGGTTTGATCGTTCACACAACATTGTTTTTGATTGGCTTGTTAACGGAGGCATTATTGGATTTATTGCGTTTTTCGGGATGCTCGCGGCCGCTTTGTATTCGTTGTTGCGTTGTTACAAAAAAAACATTGTAACATTTGAGATGGGCTTACTCTTGACCGTTATGCTGTTCGCGTATATTTTCCAGAATTTGTTTGTTTTTGATAACATCGCGACGTATATAGGCCTTTTTGTGGTCCTTGCTTTTATTGATAACTTACTCAAGAGCGATAACGATGCTGCAAAAAACAGCTTGTCATTAGTGATGTATCAACCATTCGTTCTCTTAATAATGATGGCGCTCGCAAGCATCGCTGTTTTCTTTGTAAATATTCAACCACTCCGCGCAAACCTTAACCTTCTCGGCGTCCTCAAAGTACAAGGAAGCAATCCTCAACAAGCGTATGATTATTACGACAAGATTTTTGCGAATGGTTATCTTGGCCGAACGGAGGCGAGAGAACAATTTGTTCAATATGCTATGTCGGTGGGCGGATCAAATCTTGACGCCGCCTTTAAAGACAAAGTATTGCGGCGCGCACAACAAGAGGCCGAGGCAAACACCATGGAACATCCTCTCGACCCTCGTTCTTATTTGTTTTTGGGAGCATTGTATTCGCGTCTTACTGCGGCCGATTCTGCAACACAAGGTCAGTTAATGGATAAGGCGCTCGAAGTTTTTAATAGCGCACTTAAACTTTCACCAAAAAAACAGCAGATTTATTTTGAACTCGCCGATGTATATCTAAAAAAAGGAGATTATGTCAACGCGGTACGTGTTGCGAAAGAAGCATACGATTTGGACCCAAGTTTTACCAGCGCGCGAATGAATCTTGCCGCAACTCTTATGCTGGATCATAAGCAGGAAGAAGCTGATGCTATTTTAGCACAAGGATACGGCACGGTATCGGTGCCTGACAATATTTTAGTACAGGTTTACTCGCGTCTTACAGACCAATACCGCGCAGAGGGGAATAATGAGCGCGCGTTGTTTTACTCAAATCGTCTTACTGATGTATGGCGCGCATTCATACAAAAAGACCCGGACAACCTTGAGCACCGCAAGCGTTTGGTTTTGGTGTACTTGGTTATGGGCCAGCAACAAGAAGCGCAAGAAGTGCTCAATGAAGCGTTATCGTATAAACCTGAATTTCGTTCTGAGGTAGAGGAATTTATAAAACAATTACAACAACAGTAAATTATCTGCCCGTTCGGCGGGCAAGTGTCGCCGTGGTTTTGAGCATTATCGCAAGATCGGTAAGCAGAGAGCGATTTTTAATGTAAAAAAGGTCATACTGCAATTTTTCCGGCGCATCTTCTACCGACGCATCATCTGCCATGTTAATTTGCGCCCACCCAGTAAGTCCGGGTTTAACCAGAAGACGAATTTCGTAAAACGGGATTTGTTTTTTAAGCTCTGCGACATATTCTGGCCGCTCCGGACGCGGTCCAACAAAAGACATCTCGCCCCTGAACACATTGATAATTTGAGGCAACTCATCAAGATATGTTTTGCGTAAAAATTTACCAACTTTTGTGTGACGCGCGTCATCACCATTGCCTTTTGTACCATCGAGCATATCTGCTCCTTCAACCATGGAGCGGAGTTTGATGAAATAAAACGACTTCCCTCCTTTCCCAACCCGTTTTTGGTAATAAAAAACGGGTCCTTCTGAGTCAAACTTAATTGCTATTGCTATCAACGGCAGAAGTGCCAAGGAAGGCAACAAGAGTAACCCCGCGACCAATATGTCCAATAGGCGTTTTATAACTTCAAATGTCCGTTTGTTGATTTCAATAAGATTTTCCAAAAACCACGCTTCGTTTATAATGGACACCGGTATTTTGCCTGTTACCGATTCGTAAAATTCCGGAAAGCTGATAACACTGACTCCCATAGGCAATATTTCGTAAAATGTTCTTACCAATTCTTGGTTTGCAAACACCGATGGTTCAATAACCACGATATCCACATTCGATTCTTTGATGATGCTTTCTGCATTACCATGATTGAATTGGCCGAGATGTGCCGCGCTTATTATGTGGTATCCTAACGACGGACTTTGAGACAAGCGCTTTGAGAATTTTTGTATCTCGGCTGTTGATCCGAGAAAGAGGATGTTTGTTTTGGATGTGTGGGACGAAATCCACACAAATACAATGCGCCACAGAGAAAGCAGTACCAGCGCAATGGCCGCATTGATAAAAAGATTTGTTTTTGGAGTGATTTTAAACGCAGGGACAAAATAAAAAATAAGCATCGCCAGCAATGTCCCCATTGCTAATGGCCTAATTACTATTTGAAGCATTTGTATGCGCCGCGCGGTAAAGCGCTCCCAATCATACACGCCCGCGCTATAAAAGACCGCTATCCAGAGCACATATACGAGGAAAAACGGGAATTTATGCAGTTCCCACATTTCCCCTATGTTGTCAATAGAGTCTGTGTGGAATAGCGGTGCGCGATAGCGAAAAAACAGTGTAAGCCATAAGCTTGCGTAAAGCAATATGATGTCTCCCAGAAGAAGGATAAGCTTTCGGAAAGCGATTTTTGGCATAACGAAGCGGTTTTAGTTATCCACAGATAGCATGTTTGCATTCGCAAAAAGGCAAGCACATAATAAAGGAAAGGGTTGTCGACCCCTCTAAAGCTTTGTTTATTATTAGTTTTTTATTAGCTTATAAATACCTTTCCTTCATATGAGAAAACTCTATGCGAGCAGATTGGTTTCAGTTGCAACAGCGAGTATTGTTGCAACATTGGGTGTTGTCGCGCTCACATTTGCCGCAACAACGATTAGCACAAACATTAATACTGGCGGGACTCTTACTGTTTCCGGAGCATCAACGCTTACGGGATCCCTATCAACTGCCGGGTCGCTTTATGCATCAAGCACATTGAACATTACCGCAACGAGTACATTTACTGGCGACGCTCTTTTTTCAAAGGGCGTTGGTATAGGAGCTGACAATAGCGTTGCGAAGACAATTTTGATTTCTGGATTATCAACAGCGCCGGACAGCTCGGAGGGGCGGCTTTATTACAACTCTGGATCAAAAGCATTGCAACTTTACGACGGTACCCAGTGGGCTAATGTTGCGACTTCAACTGGTGGCGCCGGTTTAGATGTTAGCGGAAGTAGATTACAATTAAATAGCTTAAACAGTTATCTTACGATTGGTACAACAACCCAACAGGGTCTTTCAATGTTAACACTTGAAGCCACTTCTACAGCTGGAATTCCGCTGTCTATTGTTGGATACAATGGTCAAACCGCGAATTTATTACAATTTCGCAATTCTTCAAGCGTAAATTTGTTTTACATTAACTCAAGCGGAGGACTTGTTTCTACCGCATCATCAACAGTCGTTGGAGCGTTTAATGTAAGCGGCCCCGTTAACGCATCTTCAACGTTGTTGGTTAACGGTCTTTCTACGCTCACCGGAGGCTATGTTTCTGGTGCATCGTCTACCGTTGTTGGTCCACTGACGGTTACCGGCAACGTTAATGCCTCTTCAACACTGGTTGTTGATGGCAATGTAACTCTTGGTAATGCTGCGGGAGATGCCATTGTACTGACCGGCAACGCATCAACGACAAATGGACTTACGGTAGGCGGAAACTTTATTGCATCAGCATCATCAACGGTATCCGGTAATTTTAACGCTTCGGGAAAAATCAACGCAGGGGCAACATCTACCCCAGTGGCCGAACTTGGCGCAATTGGTACTGCTACCACAACACTTTATATGCACACAAGCGCTTCTCTTACCGGATCGTGTATTCAAATGGTGGCATCAAACGGATCAGTGTATAGAATGTGGATCGGTGCCGCAGATACATCAACAACTACAACAAGTGGCCACAACGGTCTTGTTGCCATATGGGAGGCAGGAAGCTGTAAGTAATGTAATACGGCATTATATTATCTTTTTAACATTTACATAAATGCCTACTACAAGAAAAATCATCTATTTCTTGGGGGTTCTGGCTTTGACGCCACTAGCGGTTTTCGCGGCGTACAACGATGTTACGCTCGGCTCA
>Ga0209542_10007126_pt1 | contig 21426 bp, 28 predicted proteins | sample RifCSPhighO2_01_FD_184028 | JGI IMG/M metagenome (GOLD analysis project Ga0209542, IMG submission 184028) | Soil microbial communities from Rifle, Colorado - Rifle CSP2_plank highO2_0.1 (SPAdes) (version 2) | ecosystem: Environmental > Terrestrial > Deep subsurface > Rock core/Sediment ... | reverse complement strand
CCACGATTTTACCAGTGCTTGATAAGCTAAAAACTGTGTATAAGTTATGGCATGAGTATCATGAGAAAATTCCTAAATCACAAAAATATTCTTTGGGTAATAAGATAGACTCTATCTTTATAGAAATAATAGAAATGGTGGTATCAGCAGCATTTGCTTCAAAATCAGAGAAAACACCCTATATAAAAATAGCTATAAGAAAACTTGATACGGTGAAAGTACTTATACTAGTTTTATGGGAAACTAGGTCACTAAGTGATAAAAAATATATAAATTTATCAGAATTGTTGCATGAAATAGGCAAGAATCTGGGAGGCTGGTATGGGAAAGTGAATAAACAGGAAAAAGAAAACTCTCCTACCAAAGCAGGAGAGAAATAAAGAGAGTTGCGAGCACGGCAGACGGGTTGTTGGCATTCCAGTCGTTGTCAAGCCAGTTGTAGTTCCAGCACCACTTGTCACCGTTCCAGTACAAATACAGCACATATCGGTTGCCGTTCGGATTACGCAGAATTGCATAGAACGCTATCTGTGCCACCACCCCTTGAATACTCTCAGGGTTGTATCTTATTCGGCATCATAATGCCCTAGCGTCCTATACCAAGTATCTTCATTTTTTATTGAAGTGTCTACATATATCACTCTATTTTAAACCGTGGTCAAAAATATTCTGGACATATGGATACTGGATTCGGTGGCAGATGATCATAATCATCTACATATTCACCTACTACCATTTTCAATTTTAACATAAGAAAAACCCCGCGCAGATGCAACGGGGCTGGAAAGTTTATAGCTATACTTTACCTTAACTTTTTTATGCCGGAGGGCAAAGTTCAAAGGATCATAGGAGATCAAAGTGAACAATACCTTAGGGCTGACTTTCGAGCACGGCAGACGGGTTGCTGGCAGCCCAGCCGCTGTCAAGCCAGTGGTAGTCCCAGCACCACCTGCCACCGAACCAGCACAAATACAGCACAGAGCGGTGGCCGAACGGATCACGCAGAACTGTTCCGTTAAAGAAGATGTGGGTAGTGTTACCATTTGTCTTCTCCTTCCACTGAAGTGGAATCAGACGCTGGTTTTCCCAAAATGTTTGGAAAACCTTTGCATCTAGACGGACATGACCTGCCTCCTTGAGACGAGCGAACTTAACTTCACCTTTGATCTGACTTTCGCCAGACTTAAGGCTAGTCTCAAACCGAACTCTGGTAAGATCCAGTTCAGTAAGAGCCAATGAGCGACTGTCCTGTTCTTCCTCACCCTTGAGTCCATCACCATCAATCGGTCCCTTCCAGATTGTCCAACCATTGCCGAGACCTTTGAAGGTGGCGGGGTTGAAAGGTTGAGAACGATCAACCGTGATGATCTTGGGTTCACCGATCACGAGTTCCGCGCCATTATTCAAAAAGGCGAGAAACTGTTTGCTTGCCCCCACAGGATCACGAATAATACGATCCTGTAGTCTTGCGGCGTCAAACCGAACTTTCGTCCAGTCGGTATTTATCGCAAACGCCGCCATGATCTGATGAGACTGTTCTGTCGATGTCATTTGTTTTTCTTTCTTCTTTTACTACGTTTCTCCTTCAACAGTAGAAGGGTTCCGGTAGTATCTGTGTACATTATACACCCAAACATAGCATCTTGTCAATAGACTAATATATGGCTCTAAACAAGGTTTTTACATCCTCCCCGGCACTTTTATGCCTAGCACCCAAAGTCCATTTTTCATCACTTCTCTAAAGACTTTCGTCAGAGCCAGACGATAAGCCGAAAGCTGGTTCTCTTCATCTATGATTTGATTTTGGGCATAATAAGAATTGAAAGCTCCGGCGAGCTCTATAAGATAAGTGGCTATATGATGTGGAGCATATTCAGATCTTGCGCGATTTATAACTTCTGGAAATCTCACCAGTAATTTTTCTAATATTTCTACTTTCTCAGGCAATATTTCCACCTTTTTTATTTTGCCGGCTTTTTCCAGAACCGCGCTCGCACGCACAGTAGAATATTGCAGATAAGGTCCAGAGTCACCCTCAAATGACACCGCCTTTCCCGGATCATAAATAATATCCCCTCCTATAGCTTGGCGAAGTATCGTATATTTTATTGCCGCTATCGCCACATTATTTATTATTTCTCTTTTTTCTTTTTCATCGAAATCTTTACCCTCCATTTTTTTCATCACAAGATTTTCAAACTCTCCCAGTAGCTCTTCTGCCGCTACAACATTTCCCTTTCTTGAAGACATTTTGCCTGTAGATGGACGTAAGATGCCGTGAGAAAGATGCTTCGTCTTCGAAGCTATTTCCGGCTTGATCTGATATATTGCCCTTATAATAACCTTGAAATATTCACTTTGTTCATTTGCTGTAATCACTATAGATTCATCTAGGTTTTTATATTTTCTAAATTTGGCCTGTGTAAGCCCAAGCTCCTTGGCCTCATATGTTGGCAAGCCTTCGGAAGTTATGAAGACTCTAGTATGTACTCCACCCTTAAAGACCACGGCCCCGTCACTTTTTTCAAAGACCCCCTTAGCCATAAATTCCTGCACAATTTTTACCCCCTCCTCCGCCACAGAGCTCTCAAAGAAAAACTCATCAAACTTTGTGCCTAGTTTTTTATATATTTTATCAAAATAATTTAGGCTAAGTTTTCTGCCTTTTTTATAGACGCTATTGACATTTGAATCTGATTTTTCAAATATCTTTTTATTTATTTCTATTATTTCTTCTTTAGCCTGCGCGTCTGTTTCATACTTTTCATTTCCCATTACATACATTTCTCCAAGATAGGTTATGTCATCTCTGTATTTTCCGTCCTTGAGAATTGCCCAAACAGTTTTTGCCACATGCAGTCCTACATCCCCTTGATAGCAGGCGCGTATGACTTTAGCCCCAGAGAACTCCACGATTCTGGATAATGATTCTCCGATAGCATTGGCCATCAGGTGACCGATATGAAAAACTTTGAAGGGGTTGGGATCGGTGTATTCCACCATTATCTTTTTTCCTTTATCTGTATCTGCTCTGCCAAAGTTCTCCGGATTTTTTGAAATCTTTAGTATTTCTTTGGCAAAATATTGATCTTTTACCTTGAAATTTATAAATCCCGGACCAGCCACAGTTATATTTTCTATATTTTCTGATTTATTTTTTCGGCATTCTTCCGCTATTTTATCTGCAAGAGAGCGTGGTGGTATGCCCAAGGCTTTTGCATAAATCATAGCGACATTTGAGGAAAAATCTCCATGTGTAATATCCTCTGGATGTTCTAGCTTTACCACAGGATTCTCTATTCCCGCCTTTTGAGTGGCTTTTTCTAGAAGTTTATGAATCGCTGAAATCATAGAGGTATTTTAGCAGATATTTGACTTTTTTAATATATTTATTATAGTGTTGTTGTAAGGGCAATTGGGTGCTGTTCCGGGTGGGAGGTCCATGTACGGCTGGGCCGAGCCATAGCGCGTGTGACCTCACCGACTGCGGGTTGGCAGTATCCCAAGACTCGGTTCCTCAACCAGATCAGTCCTTACACCCGGCGGGCGTCATTGCTTGCCGGGGTTTTATTTTCGGAGTACCCTATCTATTCTCTCCGCTATCTTTTTCATATCCTTTTCCTTTTTTCCGCGAGTAGTTTCTGCTGCAGTGCCTAGACGGATACCGGAAGGATCTACTGGCGTTCGAGTCTCTCCAGGAATAGTATTTTTATTTACTATTATTCCCTCTTTTTCTAGCCTATCGCTCGCCTCTTTTCCGCCAACGCCTTTTCCATTCATCCATGTGTCCATGAGTATGAGATGGCTGTCCGTTCCTCCAGAGATTATTTTCCAACCTCTTTTCATAAGTTCATCTGCAAGTACGGTCGCATTTTTCTTTACTTGATTGGTGTATTTTCTGAAAGCTCCCGTAGAAGCTTCGCGCATAGCTACTGCCACAGCCACGATCTGGTTCATGTGGGGGCCACCTTGGAGACCTGGAAAAACCGCTTTATCTATTTTCTTGCCTATTTCTCTATTATCTATTTTTGAAAAAATAAGAGCGCTTCTTGGACCTCGTAGAGTTTTGTGAACTGTGGTGGTCACTACATCCGCGTACGGAAAAGGCGATGGATAGACTTTTCCAGCCACCAGTCCCGCTATATGAGACATATCAACCATAAATATTGCCCCGCAGGAGTCAGACACTTCTCTAAGCTTTTTCCAATCAACCTCTCTAGGATACGCTGTATATCCTCCCACTAGGATAGCCGGCTTTTCTCTTATGGCTATTTCTTTTAATTCATCATAATTTATCATTTCTGCATTTTTATCCACCCCATATGGCACTTGTGTCCAAAACTTTCCAGTAGCCGAAACTTTATGCCCATGAGTGAGATGCCCTCCTTCACCCAGAGACATTCCCATGATCTTTCCCCCCTGTGGCACTAGAGCTAGATAGACGGCAAGGTTTGCAGGAGACCCCGATAGAGCTTGGACATTTACATGCCAGTTTTTATCACTCAAACCAAATAGCTCCAATGCCCTCTCTTTACACAAATCCTCCAATTTATCCACATTTTCATTTCCCCCATAATAGCGCTTCCCCGGATACCCCTCCGCGTATTTATTTGTAAGCTCCGATCCTAGAGCCTCTAGAACATCCTTTGAAACATAGTTTTCAGAGGCTATAAGATTTATAACGCTTTTCTGGCGTTTCTTTTCGGCATCTATGAGTTTTTTTATTTGAACATCTTTCATGCTGGAAATTGTAGTTTTATTTCAATATTCCGTCAATCACCTTAAAAAAATCCTTTTTCACTTTCTCAAACGGCCTATTGGCATCTATCACAACATGCTTAACCTTCTTGAAAAAATTATCATAACCCTTCCTCAATCTCTTATGAAAAGCCAATTCTCTTTCATCAAAATGATTCCCCACAAGCAAGACTTGCGCGTTTCTGGTAGCGGCGCGGCGTATACCCTCCTCGGCGTCCACATTCATATAAATATACAGATCGGGAGTTTTAGATATTGCTGATCTCAAATGCCAAAATAATTTCTCCAAATGCCCTGCCTCCTGAGCGTGTATTTGGTAAGCGTAAGACGAGGCGTCGAAGCGGTCGGTGATAACATGTTTTCTCTTTTCCAATGTAGGTTTTATGAGCTTATCCACATGGTCAAATCTGGCGGCAAACATAAGGCAGATCATGGTCTCGGCTTGGGCATTTTTTGAAAGCGGATGCTTGAGAGCAGACTCTCGTATAGCTTCCCCAAATTCCGACCCTCCAGGTTCTCGGGTTATATGAATAGCATCGCCTAGTTTTTCCTTGAGGGCATTGAGAAGTGATGATTTCCCAGAACCTTCTCCGCCTTCTATGGCGATAAAGAGGGGTTCACTAGGTTTTGCCCTTTTAGATTTTCTTTCTTTTTTGATTTTTTTTACTGACATGGTGGGATTGTATCATTATTTGCATATTTGTAGTATAAATATACATGGAAAAAATGTATAATAAAACCTATGAGAAACTATAACGCCCTTCTTCAAGAAATAATGGATACAGGTGTTGACCGACAAGGCAGAAATGGTTGGACACGAGGAATATTCACCAGAGAACTCCGCTATAAAATGAGTGACGGCTTTCCAGCCACAACCACAAAGAAGCTCGCTTTCCGAAGCGTGGCCGCAGAGCTATTCTGGTTCATGTCCGGTTCAGATGACAATAAAATCCTGCAAAGGCTTGGGTGCGAGATTTGGACAGCCAACGCCAATGCGGATTATTGGAAACCAAAATCCAGATTTGAGGGAGATTTGGGAAGAGTTTATGGTGTTCAGTGGAGAAATTGGAAAAGACCAGACGGTGGAACGGTTGACCAGCTGAAATCAGTGATTGAAAGAATCAAAAAGGATCCCAATGATCGACGGCTTATTGTGACAGCCTGGAATCCTGGAGAATTGGACGAGATGGCGCTTCCACCCTGCCACATGATTTTCCAGTTTTTCGTGACCAATAATACTCTGTCACTTCATATGTTTCAGAGAAGTTGCGATATATTTCTCGGAGTACCTTTTAACATCGCTTCTTACGCTCTACTACTTCACCTTGTGGCGCAAATAACCAACCTTGTGGCAGATGAGCTCATACTGACTCTGGGAGATGTTCATATCTACCATGATCATTTTGAAGCAGTAAAAGAACAGTTAGCTAGAGATCCCTTGCCACTTCCCAAACTCTGGATCAGTTCAGAAATCAAAGGTTTGGAAAATGTGGATGTAAAGAATATGCATTCGCCAGAAGATGTTTCGAACTTGGTCAAGTTGGAAAATTACAATCATCATCCAGCTATCAAAGCAAAAATGGCAGTATAAAACAGAACCAGCGCGGTGAGAGTCCGCGCTTTATTTTTATTTATTTCCCACTGCTTCCAAATCCCTTATCACCTCTAGTAGTTTCGGTTAAGTTTAGAACCTCATCAAACTCAACTTTTTCTATTTTCTGTATTAGAAGCTGGGCAATCTTGTGACCCTTGTCAAAACGAAAAAATTTATCAGAAAGATTCATAATTCCCGCGTGTATTTCGCCACGGTATCCAGAATCTATCACGCCTCCAAAGTTTTTTATTCCATACTTATGGGACAATCCGCTTTTATCCCATACTAGACCCACATACCCTTCCGGAATCTCCACAGCTATGCCTAACGGCAATGATTTCCTTTCTCCAGGTTCCAGCTCACAAGGTTCAACTGTATACAGGTCCATTCCGGCATCTCCGGCGTGGGCGTATGTTGGAATAATAGCCAACGGATGCAGTTTTTTAATCTTGATTTTCATGGCCATTCTGATTTTCGTATTTTTCAATCTGCGTATTTATCAAATCAAAAGTAATCCCACATTCCTTAAAAAGCTTTTTTGTCCTTTGACCGACATGATAGTCGTTCAAAGCCACGACTCTTATAATTCCAGCATTGGCTATAAGCTTAGCGCAAGTATAGCAAGGAGTCATTTTACAATACAATGTTCCGCCGTCCAGAGAAATGCCTATTCTAGCAGCCTGCACAATAGCATTTTGTTCAGCATGAATAGTTCTTATGCAGTGACTTGAAATAGTGTGATCATTATTTACCACTGTGTGCATTTCATGTCCTATATCATCGCAATGCTCAATCTTCACCGGAGAACCGACATATCCCGTGGTCAGAATATGTTTGTTTTTTACTATTACACATCCCGACCTGCCCCTATCACAAGTTGACCGCGTGCCAACCATTTCCATGATTTTTATGAAATATTCATCCCACGATGGTCTCTTGTGTTCTTTGTTCATAATCTTATGTAACTACTATAGTATAATAACAACAATAAACTTTCAATCATATACTTCGCGTAAATACAATGTTAAAACCCAGAATAAGTATAGTCGTAGCCATCACAGAAAAAAATTCAGCCATAGGTAATGGCGGAAAACTTTTAGTTCATATTTCGGATGACTTAAAAAGATTCAAAAAAATAACTCTTGACCACCCTGTTATACTTGGCCGTAAGACCTATGAATCTATTGGCAAAACACTTCCTGGTAGAAAAAACTTTATTGTCACTAGAAATAAGAGTTTTGTGGCGCCAGATGCCGAGATCTGCGAGAACTTGGATGAAGCAATAGAAAAAGCCTCGGCTTATGAGATGGGGAGCATTAATGAGAATAAGGAAATATTTCTAGTTGGCGGTGGAGAAATATATAAGCAAGGACTTCCCCATACTGACAGGATTTATCTAACGGTCGTGAAAACCCCTGTGGAGGGAGATGTCTTTTTCCCAGATTATAGTGAATTCAAGAAAATACTAAATAAAGAAGATCGCTATGATGAAGCTTCCAGACTTTTCTATAGTTGGATTGATTTGGAGAGATAATTATAATCTAATAAACTACGGAAAAGAAGTTTTGTATAAAAAAAGCGACTCAGACTTGAACTGGTCGCTAAGTGATACTTGGGACTTCATGTCTAAATTTGGACTCTAACACTCTCACGCCTGTGTTATCGTAAATTATGTGACCTGTAACCGGGCCGTTTTTCACATCCTTGTTATAAATCATAGGTATCCATTATGCAGACTGTTCGATTCCCTAGGTCCAAAAAGTAATCTTTGTTCATTGCCAACCCCCAATAGGAGATGGCCTACAGTCGCTTCTATCATAGCTTCTCCCTTGGTTGATTGTTTTTGTTGAATCTAATTATACACTAGCAAAACAGACATCTTGTGTAAAGGGCTACTTTATTTGTTTCATTTTCCCCTTACCTCACCTCCACCCCTAGCGACCTGCATGACCCCTCTATGATCTTCATCGCCACTTCGATACTATTGGCATTGAGATCTGGCATTTTGCGTTCGGCTATAGCGCGCACTTGAGCCTTTGTGATAGTTCCTGCTTTTTTTATTGCATGCTTTCCAGAACCCTTCTCTATACCTACAGCTTTGAGGATAAGAGAGCTGGCTGGAGGAGTTTTCAAAACAAAATCATAACTCCTGTCATCGTAGACTGTGATCACTACAGGAACAATATCCCCCATCATGCCTTTTGTGGCATCATTGAACTTCTTTGTAAAATCGCCAATATTGACCCCAGCCTGGCCAAGAGTAGGACCTAGGGGCGGAGCTGGGGTAGCTTTACCCGCCGGAGCGCTGACTTTTACTTTTTTTATTATTTTCTTTGCCATATTTCTATATTTCTATAAGTCATGAAAGATTACACTACAGCTTGCTAACTTGCAAGAAGTCTAGCTCCACTGGAGTTTCTCGGCCGAACATAGAGACCAGGACCTTTACCTTGCCCCTGCTGTCATCCACCTCGCTTACCTTGCCCTCCAGATCCTTGAACGGCCCGTCTATAATCTTTACACTTTCATCTTTTACAAGATCAATAGTATGTTTTACCTCGGTTTTATTCATGCGACCAAACAAGGTATCTACCTCTTTTTTCTCCAGTGGAACCGGGAAAACTCCAGAGCCCACAAAGCCGGTCACGCGAGGTGTATTGCGCACCACATACCAAGAATCATCGGTTACTATCATATCCACCAGAACATACCCGGGATAAATTTTCTCTTCTTCCTCTACTCTTTTTCCGGCCTTTATTTTTATCTTTTTTTCTGTAGGTACTAGAACATTGAAAATACGATCCTCCATGCCTAGAGATTCTATTCTTTGTTTCAGATTTCTGGCTACGGCATTTTCATATCCTGCGTAGGTATGTATAGCGTACCAACTTCTTTCTCCTCCTGCCTGTTGCTTTGACATGATTATTTTATTAAATAAATATTATACAAATAATGTGAGAAGTCGTGAGAAAATATAGTCGAAGAGTCCTAGAAATAGCGCCACAAAAACAGATACGGCAACTACGGCAATAGAATAGGCCACGGCCTGCTTCCTATTTGGCCAAGTGACATGATCCATCTCCGCTTTTGTCTCTTTTACATATTCTGCTATTTTCATATGTTTCCGCGATAATACACTATATTGCAGAAAATGCAAATTATCTTATCTCGTAAGTGATAGAAACATTGGCAGTGACCTTCTGCTCTCCCTGTGGAATCTCTGGAGCCACTGTAGCCTTGAGCACTGCCGTATCGCCTCCTAGTCCCTCGCGGGCATATGGAGAATAGAAATCATCGCTAGAGTCATAGAAACTCATCACTCGTACTAGCCTCACTCCTAGAGCATCAGCAATTTTCTTCGCTTTCACTTCTGCATCTTCTATGGCATCAGTTCTGGCCAGCGCCTTTACTGACTCTATATTGTCTATTTCAAATGTCAGTCCCTCAACAGTTTTTATACCCGCTTTACCGATAGTGTCAAAGAGGGCTCCGGCCTTTTCCAAGTTTCTAACCTTTACCTGTATGGTCTGGCTCACATCATAACCATTTAGAATCTGACGACTAGGGGGACATGAGAACTGTGAACAGACAGAAGCTGTATAGTCATAATGAGGATTGATAGAGTATGAAAGAGTTTTTATATCCTTCTCTTCTACTCCCTCGGCCTTGACCGCCGCTAGAGCGCTGTTTATCTTGGCAGTTGCCTTGGCTTGAGCTTCTTCCACTGTTTTGGCATTTTCGCTTATGCTGAAAGAAAATGTGGCAATGTCGGGAATAGAGATAGCCTCGCCTCGGCCATTTACAGAAATGCTATTTACTATAGGCTGGCCTTTCCCTACATAGTTTATGGATTTCAATTCCTTTACAGAAATCACAGCCAAAAAGACGACGAGCAATATCCCAACCCATTGCGCTACTTTCCAAACTTTTTCTTGTTGATTATTCATATGTTTTCATTATAACATGCGTCGATAAGATTTTCAAAGAGAGCCAGCACCGTCATCTGCCCCACTCCTCCGGGAACTGGTGTTATGGCGCTTGCTATATCTTTTACCCTTTCAAAATCCACATCTCCATACAATTTTTCACCTTCTCTGGTAATGCCCACATCTATGACTATTTGATCTTTTTTAATATAATTTTCATTTATAGATTTTGGTTTTCCTATGGCAACTATGATTATGTCCGCTTTTTTTGTTTTTTTGGGCACATCCTCGGTCTTGCTGTCACAAACAGTCACTATAGCTCCCTCTTTCCTGCACATTTCCGACACTGGTTTTCCTACTAGATCCGACTGGCCCAGAACTGTCACTTTTTTATTTTTTAAATTTATTTTATAAAAATCAAGCAATTCTTTTATACCCCTTGCTGTTGCGGGTGTAAATTTTGTTTTTGAAGTAAGACCATCTACATCTTTTTTATTATCTATATTATTTATAATCTCACCCGCATCTAGATGTTTGGGCAATGGTAATTGCACGATAATCCCATTTACACTTTTATCTTTATTATATTTTTTTATTATTTTTATAACTTCTTCTTGTGTAACATTTTCTGGCATTTTTTCATGTATTTCTTTTATATTCATTTTTTGAGCAAATGACTTTTTGGCACTAATGAAAGAGTCTGAATCTGCTCGAGAACCTATTTGTATGATAGTTAAGCAAGGTTTGAATGCCAGCTTGTCTATCCGATTTTTCAGTATATAAATATAATGCTCGCGAGCTTTTCGACCATCTAGGATTTTCATAGCAATTCATCCTATCATCTACCCATCCACCTCGCAAATATCCCACAAGGCAATAGCCGAGGATTAGTGTCGTGCCCTGATGTTTCCTCTATGGCGAGTTCCCCTATTTCTATAGACCCTCCCAGTTTTTCTTTTAGACTTTTCAGAATATTTTCATAAGCAATGCTAGAATATCCCGCAGAATAGCCATTTATGAGAAAAAATAAAGGTTTATCGGAAAGCAAGGCCTTACAATCCTCCACAAGCTCCAGAAAATGCTCCTCTATTTTCCATATCTCATCATTGGCCCCATGACCGAAAGCCGGAGGATCCATGATTATGCCATCATATTTATTCCCTCTTTTTATTTCTCTACGCACAAAAATTCTGGCGTCTTCCAATATCCATCGTATCGGCTTATCTGCTAGTCCAGAAAGTTCTGCATTTTCCCTAGCCCAAGTCATGGCTGATTTTGAACTATCTACATGGACTACACTAGCCCCAGCCTGTGCGCAAGCGAGAGATGCACCTCCTGTATATCCAAATAGATTCAATACATTACTTTTACTTTTTACAATCCCTTTCATCCAATTCCAATTCACACTCTGTTCAGGAAAAAGCCCCACATGCTTGAATGGCGTAGGTCTTATCCAAAACTTCAATTCTCCAAACTCTATAGCCCATTTATCCAGCTTTTTATTTTTATATTTCCATTCCCCTCCTTCCGCTTTATTTTCATATTTTGCATCGACATCGCTCCAATCACTTTTATTTTTCCTCCACAGAGCCTGCGGATCCGGCCGCGACAGCACAATATCGCCGAATCTTTCCAGCTTTTCCCCTTCTCCAGAGTCCAGAAGTTCATAATCTCTGGATGGCTTGGTTGTTTCTACTTTTAGCGATTGCATAAATTGAAATTATAAAAATGCTTGAAGACACAATAGCAGAAACGGCACAATAAGGACAGAAGGATTTGATAATAAAAAACATAATAAACATAAGACCTGCCGAAGCTAGAAAACCTATAACCGGCACTAACAGAGCTGTGCGTAAAAATATTTCTCTTTTAAAATCAAGATATATAAATAGTAATATGGTCAATATCAGATAGTATATTGCACCAATAAGCGATATCGGCAAACCTGCAACTACTGCGTATTGACTCGTAAGCACAGATTCACAGCCGCCGATAGTGCATGGGGGTATTTCATTTTGATAATGTTCTATGGTGAGATATGTGGCATCAGAAAAACCCACAAGAGTCAGAATAATGAGCACTATAGGAATCCACTTAGGGATTTGTGCTGGTCGCAGAGGCGTCAGAAATAAGTTTTTTAAATTCTTCATAACCATTTTGTTGTATTTTTTTGCCATTCAGATAGAAAGTAGGCGTGCTATTTATGCCAGCTTTTAGTCCGCTTTTCAGATCGGTGTTAATTTTATCTGATATTTCCTTTGAACTATAATCATTTTTGAACTTATCCATGTCCAATCCCAAATCCTGCGCGTATCCCTCGAAAATAGTTTTTACGGTCTTTGATATCTCCCATGCGGTCTGATTTGTAAAAAGTGTCTCATGCATTTCCCAGAACTTTCCCTGCTCTCCTGCCGCTTCGGAGGCTTGTGATGCGGCAAAGGCATTTACATGTTGCTGTAGAGGAAAATGACGATAGACGAACCTGACTTGAGGATTTTCTAAAAGAAGTCTCTCTACTACGGGAAAATACGATCCGCAAGCCGGACATTGGAAATCGCTGTATTCTATAAGAGTGACCGCAGATGATGTAGCCCCCTTTACCCAGTCAGAAGAAGTAACTTCATCTACAGATGCCACGGCATTGCCCTCCCTTTCGGCCTTGTTTGCGGCTACTATGAGTCCCCAAACTATAAGACCCACAACAATAACGAAACCTCCCCAGCTCAATATTCTTTTTGTATTCATAGTGGAAGTATTATAACAGATTTGCAAAAGCAATCAAAAGATAGATACCTAGAACATTCATAGTAAAGGCAATAGGCATGAGAACGGCTATTTTTACCCGCGACATCCCCATAAGAGTTATACCGAACTCATCTGGCAAAGGTGAAGCAATAATCAGCGCTCCCAAAGCCGGAGAAACCCACCTCATAAAGCCAAAGTGGAATGAATGCATAATATACTTTACAGTAGAGGGCTTCACAGACTTCATAAGATCTGTTGCGAATCGATCTCGTATAAAAAAGAAAAGTAGAAGATCCCCGCACATAGCTCCCAGTCCTCCCCATAGAGCTACGCTGTGTATAGGCGAGTTCTGCGCTATGTGAGCCAGAGCGATGCCTGCCGGAGCAATAGTAAAAGCTGATGTAAAGAAAATGCCGGCAAAAAAACTGGCGAAGATATAATAATCTTTAAAGTATGTGACTAGATAATCTATAACCCCCGCACTGGATAAAAGGACTGCAATAGCAATGCCTATGGCTATCATTATGATGTCCTTGGTCAAAGCAAATGCGTTTTTATTTTGTTTAGTCTTTTTTCTGATTAAGCAATTATATCACATCGAAAAACTCTATAAACTTCATGGGATCTATAGAAATACCATCTATTTTTATACTTATATGTAGGTGTGGCGATTCAGCATAACCTGTTTTTCCGCTTTGTGCTATGACTTGCCCTTTTTCTACCATATCTCCTTCTTTTACATTTATTTTTGAAAGATGCATATATAAAGTCTGCAATCCTAACCCGTGATCTATGACTATTGTATCCCCGTAGATCACATACGGTCGCGCGATTTTCACTATTCCCCTATTCATAGCCATCACATCTGTACCTTCGAGAGCGCGGAAGTCTGTGCCTTTATGAGTAATAATATATCCTACCGTACCCCTACTATAGCCATAGTCATCTGTGACTATATTGTTTTTGAGCGGAAATTGGAATGGCTCCGACCAAAGTATCGTGGGTTCAGTCTCAATACTATTTAAATTGGCATTCTCTTTTGTCAGATTATTTACCAAAGCTTTTCCAGCTTCTGGAGTATTGCCTCCGAGCTTGGCGGGAATGCCTAGTGGTCTTTCTATTTTTTCTCTAGTGGTTAAAGTGATGGGGGTTGTGGCTATTTCGCCACTTTCAAAAATTACTTTTATATTATGTTCTAAATCTTTTTCTTCAAGTTTTACAGCCATGATAGCTGTGGGTTTTTCATTATAAATAAAAATTGGCACACTTTTATTATCAAAAAATATTTCAGTTGGTGCAGGGCTAGATGTGATAGTGGCTATGATGGGATTTCCGGGAAGGATGGTTTCTGGGTAAATGGAAATAGAAGGAGAGGTAGAGGTAGAGGTAACTATCGGAGAAATTACTGCAATATAATTTTCGGTTTTATTTTTGGAAAAATTTAATATAATAAAAAGCGCTAATATAGGAATAATTATAATAAATTTTTTCATCTAAACAATTCCAAACCCCTTTGAGGTAAGCCATACTCCAATCAGAAGAAAAATGACAATAATAGGCGTAAAGAATTTGGAGTTAAAAACTAACTGACCTATAGAAACAATCTTATCCGCAAAGAATAGACGCGCCGCACCCTTGATTACCGTAAGCCAACCAAGAATAGTTATAACTACCCTATAATCCGCCGTCCAGATATTATGCAGATTTACCATGACAAGACCTAGAATAAGAATCAATGCCCCGGAAAAATAAATAAGAAGAGGATTTTTATCTAGATCCATAATAGCGCTTCCCAGAGAACGCTTTTTCAGAAGCACAGCAAGACAGACCAGTATAAGATACGCACCAAATACTTTTGCAAGAAAAATCGAAATCATGGATGCATTATACCATCGCTGGATGATTATTCCAAAAGTGCCAAAGCGATCATTGCTAGCACTCCTAGAGCTATGCCGAAAAGCTGAAGCGCTGAATGTTTGACATCTTTTGTCTTGTGAAGTTCAGGGATAAGGTCTGCGACAGCAATATAGATAAATCCTCCAGCGGCAATAGGTAGGAAAAAGGTAGTGGTAATCTCGGCAATGTTTGCAAAGATAAACATAAATACCGCGCCGAGCACGGCCGCCAGGGCTGAAAGAAAGTTGAGCAACAGAGCTCTTTTTCTGGTATAGCCAAAATGCAAGAGTACAGCAAAATCGCCGACTTCCTGCGGAATTTCATGGAGAATGACTGCCAGAGTGGTAGCGATTCCCACCGGCACACTCACCATAAAGCTCGCCGCAATGATTATTCCATCTATGAAGTTATGGATGCCATCAGATAATAGAACTATTTTACAAATAGGATGCGCTGTATTTTCATCCTTATCTTCCCCATGATGATGCCAGTGCATGAACTTTTCAAGAATAAAAAATAATATTATTCCAGCAACGATAAAAACGCTTGTGAGAGTCGTATTGAGAGATTCCTCCAGAGCCTCTGGGATAAGATGTATGAATGCGTCTCCCAGAAGCGCTCCTATAGCAATGCTTATAAAAATAAAAATGTATTTTCTTAAAATTTCTTCTTTTATTGATAAAGTAAAAACTCCCACAAGAGAAACCAGACTCACTATCACAACAGCAATCAAAGTATAAAGGTATATCATTTTATTTAATTAATTTTTTAATTTTATCTACGAGCTCCCTTTTTGTTCCATCGTTCAATATTACCTTATCGGCCATGGCTATGACATTATCCACCTCTTGGGCATGTCCTTTCCTATTCCTTTCCAGATCCTCCTCGGCTTTGAATTGTTCAAAGTTGATCTCATCCCCCGTCCTTTTTCTGCCTAACACACGCTTATAACGCACCTCTACCGGAGCTTCCACTGCAACTAGAGTGAACTCTTTTCCAAAGGCCTTTTCCAAAGCCTTTACTTCCCCCACATTGCGAAGACCCGATACTACAGTATTTTTATTTATTTTGTCTATTATTTTTGGTATCGGGTATTCTAGGCCATGCTCTTTTCTCTTTTTCGCGGCAAAGTCTCTAACGCTCCCGCGATCTGTATGCAGTCCCTCTCTTTTCATTTCTGCGCGTATAGTATCACCAGTAGAGAAATGATCAAAACCCAGCGAAACCAGATATTCCGCCACTGTATCTTTCCCTGACGCTGGATGACCTGTAAGGCCCAAGATGAGCATGGGTCAATAATATCACAAGTGGGTGACTACTCGGTTATGCTCCGAGGCTAAGAGCTCCACAAGCTCCTGTGCTGCTATTACACCATAGCCACCATCTTTTTCGCACGCATTCTGCTATACTTGAAACACCTTCTTTATACCAAATTTATGCCCTATCTGCCAGTACTTTATCTACCTTCGCGGCAATTATAAAATCATTTTCTGTAAGACCTTTTACTTTATGGGTTGTAAGTTCTATAGTGACTATATCATAAGAAATATAGATATCAGGGTGATGACCTTCTGTTTTAGCAATCTCGGCCACCTTATTTACAAAAGCCATTGATTCTTTGAAGTCCTTAAATTTGAAAACCCTAACAATTTTTTTGTTATTTTTTATAGACCAATTTTTGAGATCCTTTGAAAATATAGCAACACCCTTTTTATTTAGAGCCTTCCCTCCAACTTCGCATGGCACGCATTTTTTCTTTGATAAATCCATGTTTATATAAATAATCTTGGTGTGTCTTTACAGTTTGGCTCGAACTCATTTTATCAAAAACTGCTGAACGAAACCAGACTAAGGAAGCCAGCCCCGCCACCACTCGACAAGCTCGCCACACCACAGAAAAATACTCTTTGCTCTTTTCATTTTGCGCGCGCCGGATTTCTTTTTCTTCTAATGAAAAGAGTATTTTTATGTGGTGTCCTGCCTTCCAAGTATTCAGGCAGGTGGCGGGACTGGCCTCATTTTGATTTGGCAAGAGAAAAGCGGAATTCCCCCCAAACCCCCCTTCCGCTTTTCTCTTGCTCAAACGGAACGGGAACGGAAGCAGGCGGGCAAAAATTCCTTCCCCCCAAACCCCTCCCTTTTTGCCCGCCTGCTTGGGCTTCGCCCCCAAAACTTTTGAGCGGACGGATTTTTCGGCGACGGCAAGAAGTATTCCTACCAAATAGCTTGATTCCAAGAACCCTGCAAAGTAATCACTGCCGCGTCTCGAATGGTTTGTTTCTCGGCCTCCGTCAATTCCTCTGATACTTCGTTACTCTGATTTGCCGGGTCTGTAATGATCTTATCCACAAAATCGCTTGCTAGGTAATTCATTACTTTGACGAAATTTTCAGTGGGGCTAACACCAAGTAATGTTCGGCCTTTTAATGCTTCTATCACAGACAATTCCAAATAAAAAGATGGAAAATCCAACCCCCTTAGTTTTCGCCAAATTTTGATTGCTCTTATATCAAAAACTCTGCCGGATTTTTTTACATAATTTATATGTTCGTCAACATTGGTTTTTGTCCATGTCTGTGCTTTTCTTTTCCAAATAGAATGATCCAGTCCGAGAGCATGATGCTTCACCCCTGCGACAATATCCATTTTCAATCCCGTATGATCAATGCCCACAGATACATTTTGCTCTCGAGCGGTATACCCCGCTCCATTAAATCTATTCCTAATCGTGTTGTAAACATTCTCGAGAGTATTGCAAGTGCTTACAGAAGGATCGAGCGAAATAAAAAGGTCTATATCGGTCGTACCTGTGATGCCAGTCCCTTTCGCGAGTGAACCGGAAAGTTTTACAATATAAGCATGGCCATTTGCCCATGCGTGAATATGTGGCGTTAGTTCGTTAATTTTATCCTGAACAACGTAGGTAATGTTCGGGGTATGTTGGGCAACAATTTGCCTTATATAATTATCATTATCGTCCATATTATTTTCCGTAACTGGTAGTAATCATTGCAGTTACGATGTCATTAAGTAATCTGCCTCGGAAATTCGTCACAGCAGAGTGCCTTTTCCCGTCTAAGTTTTTCATTTGCTCATCAGGAATTCGACCCTTATCGTAAGGCGCATAGACGACCAGCGCGCACTTATCCGGTTTCTTATCGAGAATTTGATTTATGTCATCTGCCCAATCGTGCCAATAGACAAGATACACCGAGGCTTCTTCAGCTTTTCCAATATCGCCACTGTTAGTGATTTCAAAAATATTTTTCTGCCTGAACAACCCTGAATCGCAAAGTAAACTTTTCAAGCTACTGACGTTATCGTTTTTAGCAAAGATAGCAATTTTTCTTTTGGCAAGGCCATTCCCAAGACGATAAAGGGCCGGGGATATTCCCTTAGTCCACAGAATGATTGCCCATATAAATCCAATGATAAGAACGATCGTCTCAATCGTTCCAATAAGAGCTAAAGTTTCTAAAAGTGATGGCATAATGGTTTGGGGATAACCGCTCTTGTTTAGGTTATCTTTAGGTAGTATACTCTAAGTATGGAAAAGAAGTCAATGGGAGCGGGCAAGCCTTCAAAACGGCAAGCCGAAATTCTCCAATTCGTTACAAAATTTCAAAGGGAGAAAAACTATTCTCCATCCCTTGGCGAGATAGCCAAGAATTTTAGGGTTTCTATCCCGACAATTCACCAACACATTTCCTATTTGCGAAAGAAAAATTTGCTTTCTGCGGATAAAGGCAAAAGGCGTTCAATTCAAGCATTCAACGATCAAAAAAGAGACTTGGTAGAAATTCCGCTCATGGGGCTTATTGCCGCTGGAGGACCGATTGAAGCAATCAGAAATCCCGAACCGATAGAAGTCCCCCGCAGTATGCTTTCAAGGGGAGCAAATTACTATGCTTTGAAAATTGCCGGAACAAGTATGATTGAGGAGGGCATATCGGACGGCGATATTGTGATTGTTCGTGAACAACAAACAGTTGATGATGGAGAAAAAGCGGTTGCATATTTGCCGGACAAAGATGCGGTTACACTGAAAAAGATTTATCGCGAGAAAAAACGCATAAAACTTGTTCCGGCAAACAAGTATATGAAACCATTTTACGAAACTAATGTGGAGATACAAGGTAAGGTCGTTGGTGTGCTTAGACGAGAATATTAAGATATGCTAAAATAGGATTATAGATTTTATGAAGAAAAAAGAAATCAAATTTAAGTTAGCGGAGTTATTTTCTGGTCCCGGCGGACTTGCGCTTGGTGCAATCCGATCTTCAGTCGAAAATGCAAATACTATTTATGGTATTGAGTCAGTTTGGGCAAATGATTACGATGCCGATACCTGCAAAACATACGCCCGCAACATTCACAACGGAAATGAAAAAAATGTTGTTTGTGCAGATGTTCGAGAAATAGACTTTGAAAAAGTGCCGAAGTTTGATGTCCTTGCCTTTGGATTTCCTTGCAACGATTTTAGTGTTGTCGGCGAGCAAAAAGGTTTTGACGGAAAATTTGGTCCTCTTTATTCTCATGGTGTCAGAGCAATAAACACACACAATCCAAAATGGTTCATTGCGGAAAATGTTAGTGGCTTACAAAGCGCAAATGGGGGCAATGCTTTTAAGCAAATTTTGAAAGACCTCTGTTCGGCAGGAAAAGGTTATATTCTCACGCCACACTTATATAAGTTTGAAGAATATGGAGTGCCACAGCAAAGACACCGAATTGTCATTATCGGTATAAGAAAAGATTTAGGATTAAAATTCAAAGTTCCCGCTCCGACTACAAAATACAAATATGTGAGCGCACAAGAGGCAATAGAAAATCCACGAATATCAGATAACGCGCAAAATCACGAGCTTACCAAGCAATCTGCGGGGGTTGTTGAGCGATTAAAACATATTCCCGCCGGAGAAAATGCTTGGTATGAGGGGATACCCCAACATTTGAGATTGAATGTAAAAGGTGCTCGCATGAGTCAGATTTATAAAAGACTAGACCCCAAAAAACCTGCATATACGATCACCGGAAGTGGAGGGGGCGGGACACATGTTTATCACTGGTCAGAACATCGCGCACTCACGAATAGAGAAAGAGCGCGACTACAATCTTTCCCCGATGATTTTATATTTGAAGGCTCCAAAGAAAGCGCGAGAAAACAGATAGGCATGGCCGTGCCTCCTATTGGGGCGCAGGCCGTCATTTCTGCCGTTCTAAAAACTTTTGCAGGGATTCCTTACGAGTCAGTTGAATCAAAAATTACTAACGGGCAAGCTAACGCACAAGAGATAGCTAGTTTATTTGATGGAGTAGAGGTTGGGGCTAGAGTTGCTTTATAAGTTCCTGCCAGTCCTTTTTCGTTTTCTTCAAAAGCCCAGACTCTTTCACGAATCGGACACCATCAAATTCTTGTCCGGGGATTTGTTTTGCTTCTCTCAATTCAGAATAATGACACCAGCCCACAACCTCACAAGGTATATTTATAAAGTCGGGCATTAAGTCCTTGTATTTGGAATAATGAGGCTTATTCTTTACGGCTTCGTTCACTTCCTCTTTTGTGAGCCTCAAAAGATGGTCGTCGGGTATATCTGGGCGACAATAGATATAAATATCTGATCTGCGCTCTTTTATCCTTATTTCGTTTTCTCCGAGCACTAAGAAAGCACTTTTAGGTTTAGATGATTTTATGCCTATGCCTATTTTTGGCGTTCTCATTTTTCCGTTTTCCTTGACGGCTGTAATATCTTGTAAAACAATCTTATCGCGAATATCAAAATCAAGCTCAACGTCTACATTAAACTCTCTTTTTAGGAATTTCTTTACAGCAACTTCTCCAAGTTGTCCTTTGACCCAATTTGTTATTTTTTGTCCAAACTCCCTTTGCCGCCCAGTACCAAAATCTGATTGCACATAATTGCGAAAGTGTTGTGCAAGTGCAAAATCTAAACACAAGGCGTAGTCGTCTTTGTTCAAATCAACAGTTCTCCATGCCAAACCCTCTTTCCATTTGCGTAGAGTTCCTTCGTCAAAGTAAAAGCGGCCTCTGCCACCATTCCGATCAAGGCATGGAAACTCTGCCGCATTTTTGAAGTAGTTATCAAAAGTCTTTTCATCAAGACCGAGAAATTCAACAGCTTCTTTTTTGGAAAGGATTTTTGGCATAACTATTTTATGAAAAAGGAAATGTCTTTTTTATAGATCACGGCAAATTTCTTTATCTCCGCGACATCGAGCCGCCTTTCGCCGGACTCGATTTTTGAGATATAGGATTGAGGTTTGCCTAGTTTGTCGGCGACCTCCTGCTGGGCTGGCCCAGCCTCAATACGCGCTATTTTCAAGCGCTCTATGATTTCCTTGTAGTCTTTAGAGTAAACAGACTTGTTCATACTTGCTTGTATGATATATCCTATTGCGGTATAATCCCAAATCAGGATATAATGTATTTATGAACTTATCCGAAAAATCCGTCCGTCCGAAAGTTTTGGGGGCGAAGCCCAAACA
>Ga0209542_10007124_pt1 | contig 21428 bp, 18 predicted proteins | sample RifCSPhighO2_01_FD_184028 | JGI IMG/M metagenome (GOLD analysis project Ga0209542, IMG submission 184028) | Soil microbial communities from Rifle, Colorado - Rifle CSP2_plank highO2_0.1 (SPAdes) (version 2) | ecosystem: Environmental > Terrestrial > Deep subsurface > Rock core/Sediment ... | reverse complement strand
CCCTTCCAATTGTAAGCTTGCTTCCTGGTTTGCACCTTCTCAAAACAGCCTTCAAATTATCCAGATTAACTCCCAAAACTTCATCTTTATCAATCTCAAATTGTGAAAATAACGAATTAGGAATGGCAAAATAAACCATCGCAACATTTGCTGGATCAATAGCAACAAGGCTCATGCCCTCTTTATTTACCTTAATTCTTACTTCAGTCACAATCTCCGAGATTATTCCAACAATCTCGCCTAAAAGTCTAGGGTCCTCTAATTTTAATAACATTAAATTATCATCTTTCTTTCACTTTTAAGTTTTGTTGTGCTGAAATACTAAAGTGTCGGCTTATAAAATATCCCTTCAACTTTGGTTTTAATTATAGGTCTCCAGCCAGGCTGCACAATATCATAGCTTTTCCCTGTTACAAGAGTATATTTTTGTAAAGATTCTGTTTCTGGTGTTCTAACAATCCATCTCTGCCCAAACAATATCAGCTCAGCCTCTGTATCAGATTTAACATCTAGAGAATAATCTCCCTCTAATTCTTTTAGAGGAATTCTTTCTTTAACATTGACAATACTATCCACAGCATTAAATCTTGTCCCGTAACTTATACAGCTCTTCCCTTTTTCAAGCTCTTCCGATACAAAAGTATCTGTTCCAGCCATCCATCTTGGAACATTGCATCCAGCACACAATCCGACAGAGCATTGCATCTCTTCGCTGCTAGGATATTGCACTCCATTTTCGCAATCCACTCCCGGTTTTTTCTGCCAGCTAATAATCTGGATGCCACTATCCGGACATTCTGCCGGAGAGACATCAGAAACCCAATCACCTTCAATACATTTTGCCTTAGGAGGAACATATGTGCAGCTCTCGCTCAACACAGGACTTCCTCCAGCACAACCTTGAGGAGAACTTCCAATTATCGTTCTTGTTCTTATTCCGCTAGGCAAACACTCACCCCACTCAGAATACAAAAAGCTTGCGCAACTAGGAGCCTGAAAATCACACACTACTTCTTCATTAGCGTGTTGTATTCCTCCTATACAAGCTCCGACTTTAGCCCAGCTTCTTGTTAATTTATTTTCTGGCCTGCACGCACTATCTTTAAACTCCCAATTTGTCTCTGCGCAAGGAGTAAGCCATCTCCCAGTTGCCAGCTCGCAAGCCCAGCTTCCAACCTGTTGCCCATTTAATACTTCTAATGCAAAACTCTCGTCTTTTACCTCCCAGCCACATTCATAGAATCTAGCGCTAAAGCATAAAAATCTTGAATCACCAGTTGATAAGCCCACTCTATCATGCGTTCCAGTAAATCTAGTGCCCCATTTAGTTATATCACAATTCTGGCTAGGAGCAGGTATAGGCGTTGGCGTCGGAGTCGGTTGTTGCACAAAATTTACAAATCTATTTTCAAATTCTCCACTTTTTATAAAGCCCCTTGCAATATCTTCACCTTTCACGCCTCTATTCATCTGATCAACCCAATACGCAACTCCGCTAGCCTCCCCTTCTCTTCCTAAAATATCCCGATACATCGCTTTTACAAAATCTTCTTTGCCCAATCCAGCTAATTGCGCTTGCTTTTCAGGCGAATTCCAAAATCTAAACAATATCTCAGTTCTAGTAACTCCTTGCGCAGCCTGCCCTTTCCAGTAATCTATTCCAGAAGGCTCGCCCTCTCTCTTCAAGAAAAACAAGTAAGCATTTCTTACAAATGTGTCTACATCAATCTCATTAAGAGTCACGTATCCACTTATACTATTTTCTCCCATTCCTCCAAAAACGCTAAATGCTTTAATTATCGCGCCGGTTATCCCTATGGCTTTGCCCGTCGTACCCGAAGGAACAGTAAATCTATACAGGCACTGTTCGTATTCTTCTTGATTAAATAAATGGATTAATTTGCAGGCAATTTTGACAACAGCTCTTGCATCATCATCCAGTGTTTCTAAATCCACACAACTTTCTCCGGAGCAGATATTACTTTCACATTCAAAATTCTCCTTGCAAGTCCCTTTCGCTTTTTGATTATAAATTATGCTATCTTTTTCACAATAAAAATTAACAGCCCCGTCACTAAAAACTTTTAGAGTCGCATAACTCTCACTGCAATCCCCTCCCTTCTCAATATCCAAAAAGCAATCCAAATCGCAAATATCATCATTTACATGCGAATTACATATTCCATCTTTAGAATTCATACTGCAATCTTCCTTACAAGACAGATAATTTTCAAAGTCATCACATTTATCATCGCTATTACAAAGCAAGTCCCCTATATTTTCGTTAAATACTTCTTTTTCCTTGAAAAAGACTTTAATAAAATTAACTTTTTCAGAATATTCAAATTCCATATTCACATTCGTTATAGGAGATATAAGAGGAGAATCTCCAAGATAAAAATCAAATCCCGCAGGCTTACTTTCCAATATACTTCCCTTTTCATCAGAAATCTCAACAATTAAATTATTCTCCTCCTCAACAAAGTATGGCTCTCCAACTTCAGAATCAGTTACATAAATCTCTTCCAAAGAGACGCCTATTAAATTTTCTGGTTCACCAATAAGCTTAATCTCAAATTCTAGCGTAAGTCTAGCCGCACTTGCCTGGCCTAAAAATACAACGATTAATAAAATAGACAAAATAAATATCTTACTCATTTAAATAACATAACATGAATATTATTTAAACCTTATCTGTTCTCATCATCTTTTTTAATGTCAATTCCAATCACGCCCATCAAAAAGTCTAGAAATTCTATAGATTTTACCTCTCCCCCGCATGTAAATCCGAATAAAGTTACATCAGCTTTCAAATCTAAATAATCGCCTGATTTTTTAGGCAGAGGTTTGCTTCCAATATAATTTATTTGCCTATCATGCATTTTCCCTTCAGGATTAATAAGCTCCCAAAGGCCACTGTCGCTATTTACTTTAGCAGCAAATATTGCTCTTTCAAAATCGCTCATATCTTCAAATTTTTTTGGATTCTGTTTATATGCTTCTTTTATTTTTGTTAGCAGATCAGAAGAGAAATCCTCTAGCTGAATCTCAAAAACTTTTCTCTTTCCAAAAAAGCCAAAATTATGATCTTCATAAAGTCTCACAACCGGCTTTTTAACGCCAGCAACTTTAATTTTACCTTTTTCTTTTAATTCTTTTATTAATCTTTTAGACAGAGGAAGTTCAGAAATACTTTTTTCAGAAGGCACTAAAACTTCAGAATATTTATCTAATTGATATCTTATGCCATCCCTGCTAGTTGCAAAAAAATTATTTTTTTCTTTTCCTAACAAAACTCTTGCCAAAGAATCTATTTGTATTACTGGCACACCCATATAGGGCCTGTTCTCTTTGTTTTCATAGGAAAAAGTTCTTCCTTTCTTAATAAGCCCGTATTTTATCTCGTCAGAAATTCCAAATGCCCCTTCTGCTCCCGCAACATTTAATTTTGCTCCCAGTCCGGGGGTTGAGCACACACCCGCTCTAAAGTCTATGATATCGGCAAAATCGTTTGCTCTATTTTCAGCATATCTTAAAACACCGCATCCAGGAAGTAAACTGCTCGCTCCTAAAATTATACTTAAGCCAAGCTTTCGCAGCCCTCTTAATGTGCTATATACCTGCCCTGTATTTACCATATTAAAAAGGGAAATTCGCGATATTTAAAGCTTTCTATATTTACTACTTCAAAATAGCGATTAAAATAGCTGTTCGGCGGCTATTTTTTTCATCCAATCAGGAAGCTCTGTATACTTATCTTTTAAACTAATCAGATAATCAGAAGACATTAACCCCTTTGTTTCAAAATCCGTTCTTTCAAATGGGCCTCTGTCATGAAGATAGTCCAAAGCAACATAAATTTCCTTTTCTGTTCCGCTTGCATAGTATGGAGGATCGTAATCGGGATTTTCTGGCGGTGCCCCTTCCTTGCCTGGAACAAATTTCAAAGGCCAACCTCTACAACTATTTGTTGTTCCACATTTTTCGGCTTCTTTTATTTCAAGGCTTCCCGCTCCAGTCCATTTAACAAAAGCATATATCCATGGAAGAGGGTTAGAGGGGACAATTTCTAGAGAATCTTGTAAAGACCCGGACCATTTTATAAAGTCGCTGTCAAAGCAACAGCTAGGATACTGATTTACGCATGTTCTATCAAAGAATTTTATACCAGCAGCAGCAAAAGGGGCGCCCTTTCCTTCCATTAACGATCTGCGCTCATCTGGGGAAATCTTAAAGAAGCTCTTCATAAAATCATTCATATAGAGAGAATAAGTTTCAGTATAGCAAGCCCCTTCTGATCTAGCTCTTGCTTTTGTTAATCCAGCATCAGGGTCATTTCCAGCCCTTATAACAATCTGCCTAAAGTTTTTTTGTAATCTTTCTGCATTATATTGCTCTCTGCTTAATCCAAGAATTTCCTGTTTAAATATTCCAACGTAAGCTTCATCATGTATAACTTCAGGAACCCATTCAAATATGTAATATTTAGCCTCTCCAATTGGTTCCCCAACTATAGGTAATTTATCTGACAGCCTCCACATCATACCCGGAAAGTAATTTAATAAAAAGGCAGCGGTCTTAGGAAGCGCCTTCTCTCCTATAACTTCTTTTGTTGCGGGACGAATAGCTCCAATTCTTTCAAAAGCATAAATGACAGGCCAGGAAATAAAAGTTGTGACCCCCTCAAAAGGTTTTGCAGCAAATTTAGCCACGCTCTCAAGAGCACTTTCCTCGCATTGCACTTGTTTATCCATAATATCTTCAGATACAAGAATAAAACTATCAAAAGAAGATAGGCCCAAAAACCTATCTAATCGTTGAGAACCTCTTCCAATTTCATCTATAACTATTTTCCCAGAATCTTTTTTAACGCTGCATATTTCAAGCTTGATATTTTCCCATTTTCCGCCTTCCTCAATCTTTTTGCTAGTTCTATGGCAAAGCCAGCTTCCAATTTGTCTTTGATCATCTACATAACTTGCCAGATCAAGTCTAGAAGCTTCAGAGCCGCACCCATAAATTTTTCCATTGAAACAGAGGTATTTTTCATCCTTCACACCCAGGATATAGCTAATAGAATCATGTCTACCTTCAACAGATTTCCCTCCGCCCCCCAAGTCTATTTCTTCGCAATCCTCTCCTTTCTCGGCTTTACCCTCATAATTAATTAGTTTTCCGATATGCACATTAACCTCTCTATTGAAAAAAACAGGTTTGCCTGCATTAGCAAAGTTGCCATTAATCTTGCTCAATTCTTCTAACTTATTCCATTGTGCCTTTGCATTTCCCCACCCTTTTTGGTTTACTTTAACAAAATAATCTATAAATCTAGCAATGACAATTTCATCTAGCTTTATACTCATATCTTGATATCCTTCAGGATAAACCTCACATATTAGTTTCTTGCCTCTGTCGAGTTCACCTACAATAGGAAAATCATAGCTGCAACCAGGATAAGTCATTATCAGTTCGTTATTTTTTGTATCTTGCCCGCCCCCTTCAAAACCCGGCAGTCCAATAGAAAATATCTCTTCACACTCCCGCGTCCCTTCGGAAATTATTTTAAGATTCTCCACATCACGAAGCACAAACTTTAGTTTTAACTTGCCATTTTTTATTTTATCTATGTCTTCTTTAGCGAGGCCATCCTTCTTCACTTTTCCAATGAATCCAGCCTCGCAAGAAATTTTATCTCTTGGCCTAGTAACAAGATAATATCCATTAGCTCTTGAAAAAGACTTGCCTCTTCCAAGTACCACGGAAGCGGTTATTTCTCCATCTATTGACATATCAATATCATTAGTTATCTCTGGCTGGCAGGCTATTCTGCCTTCCACAGGATCACTCTCTGCTTCTTGTCTAGGAAAGCAGCAAACTCCACTCTTGCACTCCATTTTTTCTCCTTTATAATTTGCTGTTCCATCACAATCCGAATCCGCATCACATCCATCTCCATTCCAAGGAATCTTGCCCTCACTAGTTTTTCCCCGAGGTATCTTAACAGGCCTAAGATATTCTATCTCATCAAATAGTCCTTCATTGATTGGTTCAGCATAAGTATAAACATTCTTCATGCAAAGTCTATTTACACAAATACTTTCATCAGAGCAAACTTCTTTATCACAGCTAAGTTCTGCACAATCAACTAAACTGTTTTTATCATTGTCTACTTTATCATCACACTTTTCAACAGGCTTCTTTTTTATAGAAGGGTCATTATCATCATAATCGTACAACTCTCTTACTAGAGGAGGAAAATAATCAATATATTCCTGTTTTATTCCTATAGCTTCATCACCATCTTTATCTTCCGTAAATTCGTTCTCCAGTATTTCATAAAACTGCCCACCGAAAATTCCTATCCCAAAAAAATTATTTTTATTGCTTGCATCATCTCTTTTTGTTTTTCCGTTTATTTCAATAGATAAATCATATGTTCCTTTCTCAAAATAAGCATTAAACTCAACTGCCCTTATATGGCCATTTTCATCTATAGCCAGTTTTTCAAGCTCGTCCGCACAAATGAAATCGGCGCCAGTATAAATTTTATCTATAAGGACCCTTCCGCCAATTTGTACATTTATATCATCAATTTTAAATCGGCACTTATTTATAGCCTCATGTCTTTGGATAGAAATATCCATAGAAAAATGATACAAGCCACTTTTAGGAATCTCTATCTTCTTTCCAACCCCTCCAGAAAATATTTTTTCAAGTGTTAATTGATCAGAATTGGAAAAAGAAACACTTATTTGAGAATACGGGGCGGCAGTACCTGTAGGAACAATATCCACTGCAATAACACTGCTAATCTCCAGAACTAGTATAAACAAACCAAGAACTAGTAATTTTCTCATCTCTTCTTCCTCAATATCTAAAGAAATAAGGAATATATAAACATTATTTACCTCAAGCAACCACAATAAACAATATAAACAAAATACATCTTTTTCCATAATGCCGGAAGATAAAAAAGAAGAGATAAAAAAAGATGCAAGTCAAGTTCAAGAAAAAGAGCCAAAAATAAGAGCGATAACAAGGATATACTACTCAAATCCTCTAGTCCAGAACGCAATTTTTAAATTTTCAGCAAACAGGGAAGTAGTTCCAAGATATCTTGAAGCTTTCGGGAAGAGGCCAGACAGTCTGCAATACCCGTCAGACATAATTAATCTTGTAAACAAAGGCGCAACCTCATTTCACGCTTCACAGGAGATCTGGCACGACCCGCTAAAACTGAATTCGGATATGTCTCAAGAAGAGTTCAACATATTAAGAAAATCCTGGGACTTGCTGATAGATATAGACTCCCCATATCTGGATTTATCAAAAATAGCGGCAAAATTATTAATTTCCGCGTTAGAGCATCACAACATAAAAAATTACGGAATAAAATTTTCAGGCTCAAAGGGGTTGCATATAATCGTTTCATCCAGAGCATTTCCCGAAGAGTTTCATGGCCAGCAGACACGGGAAATGTTTCCAGACTGGCCAAGAGCAATCTGCCAATATCTAATTAGCTATATAAGAAAAGATTATAACTCTCAGGCATCAAGAATTTTGACAGATTTTACGGCAATTAAGCAGAGAACAAATATTTCAAAAGAAGACTTAATGGAAAGATTCTGCACGAACTGCAACAAGCCAGCAACTAAAGGGTTAATTATAAAATTCATATGCGATAGATGCAAAACCCAACTAGAAAGAAGAAACTATAAAATAACGCAAAGGCAGCTAAGATGCATTGACCCAAACTGCCCCGGGCTTTTAGAAATAATTGAGCAAAGGCATTATTATTTCTGCGAAAACTGCAAAGATAAAAAAAATAGAAATTTAGACTCAGAAAAAAATTCAGAATATTTTGAGAAGCATGAAACTGCAAGTGCTGACAAAATAGCAAAACTCGACTTAGTTTTAGTCGCCCCGCGCCATTTATTCAGGATGCCATACTCCTTACATGAAAAAACCGCATTGGCAAGCATAGTTATATCAAAAGAGCAAATAGACTCATTTTCTCCTAAAGACGCAAATCCGTTAGCAATAAAAATTGCCGACTTTTTGCCCAATAACGAGCCAGGGGAAGCTGCAAATCTTCTTTCTCAAGCATTGCAATGGAAAAGCTCCCAAGAAAAAGACGAAGAAAAACATCAAAAAAATAGATATAAAGATTATACAGACATGGACTTATCTATCTCTGGAGTAACCGAAGATATTTTTCCCGAGCCGATTAAGAAACTTCTTCTTGGCTTAGAAGACGGGAAAAAAAGAGGGCTATTCATTCTTTTAACTTTCCTCCGCTCTTTAAATTTTCAGCCCGACTACATTAATTCAAGAATACGGGAATGGAATAAACTAAATAAGCCTCCATTAAAAGATGGATATATTAAAAGCCAGATAGAATGGCATCTGAAGCAGAAAAGAAAGATACTTCCCCCAAATTATAAAAACGAGAGCTTTTACAAAGACATCGGTCTTTTAGATTCTAAGCCCGAAGCAAAGAACCCTATTTCAGAAGTAGTAAGAAGGCTAAGAAGAGTGTGAACATTTTTAAATAACCTGCTCTTTTGCTTTATTATGAAAAAGAGAGGAATATTTTTATTTTTAATGCTTGTTCTCCTAGTATCCTCAGTTTCAGCCGAAGCTAATGAAACATTAAAAACAGACGAAAAAGGCTATCAGTGCCTGCAAAATCAGATAAACAATAGGCCAGATATCTCTCTGCAAGAAGCAGTTTTCTCAGCTCTTGCGTTAGGGGCAAATTCAAAAGCATTAGAAAAAATTAATTCGGAAAAAGGCGATGGTTGCTGGCCAAGCGGCGGCTGCACGATAAAAGACTCGGCTCAAGTTATGCTTGCCTATCAGAGAATAGGCGAAAGCACGACAGGCATAGAAAGCTGGCTAAATAGCACGGCGGGCACGCCAGATGAGCTTTTCTGGCTTCTTGAAATAGACATAGAAAACCATGGTCCTGCAGAGTGTAAAATAAAATATGGAGAGACGGCAAATACAATCCAAATAGAATCAGATTCAAGTTTAAGCGGAAGCGGCTCGCCATGTTTTACAGTTGATGGATACTTTCTAAGGATAGCCGATTCATGTATAAACACAAAATTCTCAATTACATGCGATCAGGATTTTCTAACAACAATAATATATAAGAAAAAAGGGGCGGGAGATGTAGTATTTATCCCATCAAAAGCAACATCTACTTCCTCCGATGGAACAACTGAAGAAAAAATAATCGCTTCATGTTTTAAGTCAGAAGGCAAATGCGACTATGAAGGCACTCTCTGGGCAGCGCTTGCTCTTGACTCTCAATCTAAAAGCACATCACAGTATATGCCCTACCTTCTAGCTTTAGCCCCAGACAACGAAAAATATTTCCCTAGCGCGTTTTTATACATTTTAAGAGGCGGGGACGATCAATATGACGAGCTTGTCGCCAATTTCCAGAACAAGTATTGGCAGATTCCTTCATCCCCGTATAGCAAGGCTTACGACACCTCTTTAGGTATGCTAGCAACTTCTTCTGCAAACTCTCCAGAGTTTAACAGTGCAAAATCATACCTCGCTGAAATACAAGACAAAGATTCAGGATGTTGGGATAACAATAACATATTGGACACCGCATTCATTTTATATTCTGGCTGGTCAAGATCAGTTTCAAAATCCGCAGGGGTTACAGCATCTGCATTATGCGAAGAAGCAGGAAAATTCTGCGTTAAATTAAACTCTTGTCCTATCGCAAGCGTTCTTTCAGAATTTGAATGCACAAGTTTTGCCGAAGAGTGTTGCAGCGAGCCAGCCATACTTCCAACTTGCTCGGATAAAAGCGGGTTAATATGCAAATCTGGAGAAGAGTGCAGCGGGCAAGACACGCTCTCTTCCGATGCAAACTGCTGTTTAGGCACATGCGAAGAAATAAAAGAGGATAAAAATCTTTGCAAGTCAAATAAAATAGGCGTTTGTAATATCGCCTGCTCTGAAGACGAAGAAAAGGATTTGGCATCATGTCCCTCTCCACAAATTTGTTGCAAGGATAAAGAAAAGAAATCTTTCTTCTGGCTTTGGGTTATCTTAATAATCTTAATAATTCTACTTTTGCTCGCAATATTCTATCGTAAAAAAATTCAGTTATGGTATTACCAGCGCAGAAGCAGCACTAAAATAACTCCAGTCCCTCAACAAACTAGACCGGCTCAATCCCAGCCGTTTGGCCCATTCCCCCAGAGAGCCCCTTACTCCAGAATTCCACAAAGGCCTATTCAGAAGAAACCATCGCCAGCAGAAAAAGAAATTGAAGAAACATTAAAAAAACTAAGGCAGATATAATGAAAATAGCAACATTACTAATAATTACTGTACTTACATTACATTCCGTGCTGGCCATTTCAACAGACTTAAAGATGTCATATTCTCCAGGAGAGACCATTATAACAGAAATTTCAGGCAATATTCTTGAGCCTTTGTTAACATCAAATGTAAATCTTTATAGAGATTACATAGAGCAACCTCTAGAATTCGATATTAAAAAATTAGATAACAGATATTTTATCTGGATGACCGCTCCTAAGTTTGAAAACACATATACTCTTGTAATAAAAGACATAGTTACAACAACCTCTGGCAAGGTTGAAAAGATAGACTTCATGCAAAACTTTTCCGTATCTGGCAGTCTAGTAGACTATTCAATCAAGCCAGGGTTAATATTTACAAGTAAAGATTTTGAGATAACTGCCATATTAAACGAAGACAAAGAAAAAGAAATATCATTAGACTTCTCTAATCAGGGCAATTTCACTTTGCATCCTGGCTCAAACACTATCAAGCTATCAATCTCCGAAATAAAAGAAACTTCATTTACTAGGATTAATATAGGAAGGTATTCCGTTCCTGCCTTCATTATAAAAGATTCAGAGCCATACGTAAAGACTCTTCCTTCCATTAGATTCTTTCCAAGGATAATTTCAAGCATTACTACAAGCGAGCAGAATAATTCTTATCCATTATCTTTAATAAACGAAGGAGGTGATGATCTAGAAAATATCTCTTTACAATATAATAAAGATTTATTCAAAATATCTCCAGAAATCCTCTCAATTAAAGCTAACGAAACAGTTAGTTCAAACTTAACTCTACAAAGAACATCTGCCAATATAACCGAGAAAGTTATTGCTTCGTCAGGCGAATACGAAGTTATTTTGTCAGTAGAAATAAATTTTACTGATAAACTTAGCGAAATAAAAACACCATATCTAGAGAAGGGTTATGAAGAAACGCAAGGATACACATGCAGGCAGCTAAATGGAACTTTCTGCGGGCCTTCAGAAATTTGCGAGGCAAAAACAATCACATCAAGAGACGACCCAAATTGCTGCGTAATCGGTTGTTCTCTAGAAGAAAAATCATCAGGACTGTCCTGGATTAGTTATTTGCTTTTAGCAATTCTCTTAATAATAATTATTTTTGTCTTTATAAAATACAAGAAATCAAAAAGAATGAAAACTCCCCTTGAGCAAAAAATATCCAAGAAAATCTAATTCTTTGCTTTTTTACCCTTCTTCTTTACTTTGCTGATCTCTTCATTTTGCTTGTTCTCTCCAAGCTTCTTAACTTTTATATCCTGAACAAAACTAGTAGTTTTGCCAGACTCTTTTTCTTTAATCTTCTTTGTAATCTCATCTAGCTTAGCCATCAAATAATCTCTTTCAAACATTAATCTTTTTGCGATAGCATCATAATTATGCAGCCTGTTAGTCAGGCTGTTGGCTAATTCATTCAGCTCAGAATTTCTAAGATTGATGTTCTCCGGATAAATAAGTTCAACATGAGAAGGCATATAGGCGAAAACTATCCCCAAATAATTTGCAATGCTATCAAGCTCAACTTCTACTTCTGCAAAACTTGTAAACAAGTCCTTTTGGCCAGGAGCCTCAACAGCATCATGAACTTTTTTATCAATGATTTTTACTCCCTTTTCTTTTCCAAGCCTATCTAAAAGCATATTCAGCGCCTGGATAATATTCTCGGGAGGTCTTCCTAAGATTTCCATAACCATTCTTGCTTGCAACTTATCCATTCTCATGAAAGAAAAACGTGATTTTTAAATTCTCCTAATCATATAAAAAGATATAGCAATCACTAAGAATCCTACAAATATGTAAATCATGCTTTTTCTTATTTTTTCTTGATTTGTCAACATAACTGTTTGTTCTTTAGCATTTATCGGCGCATTAAGCATAATAACTGCATCTTCTTCCAATTTCACATAATCTTCCAGTTCATCCGCTTCAGCATTATTGGCCTCTTCACCCTCATCATTTTCATCTGCCTCATCTGCATTTTCCTCTTCATCTTCATCATCCGCGCCAATAACAATCGCTTTGCATTCCTCCTTATAACTGCTTGTGCCGGTCTTTCTTAATTTGACACAAATAATTCCCTTGCCTTCTTCAGTTTCATTTTTCAATTTAATCTTAAACTCTTTATTATCAGGAAAAGCCTCTTTCAGGTAATAATATGAGCTTTGCCATTTGCTCTCTACAAAATTGAAAATTTCCGATTTTTTATCGCTCTTCACCCCGCTATATGCATATATCTTGACATCATAAATCTCATCAGAATCAGCACTAACTGAAATTTCAAATTCATCTCCAGGAACAATTTCATCAGAAAACTCAAAGTCTATCTCCAATGCAGAACTAATGCCTATTAAAAGAATAACAAGTAAGCTAATAGCCATAACTTTCATGATAAATCAATCCTCCATCCTTATCTCTGGCATAAATTGTGTCCCTATCATTATTCCATATATCCGTTTTCATATTCCAAAAAACATTCGTGCTATTATCTAGCCCTTCTCCAGAATGTAACACAACTTTGCGAAAATCACTGTCAAAAACATACTTTTTTCTGCTTTCATCCTCTATAACTATCTCAGTTAAGCTGAAAGAGCACACATTGCTAATCTCCAGCAATTCTTTCTTCTTATCAACTTCAATAACTAAGCAATTCCAGTAAGGGGACTTATGCCATATGCCAAACTCTTTTTCAACAGCGATATTCTCTGCGTAATTAAAATCTTTAAGCTCACCATCATCAACGAGAAATTTTTTCGCAAAGCCCAACTTAACAAGTTCTAAATTAACATATCTATCATCAAAAATCCTGGCAAGATATCTCCTATACTTATCATTTCCTGTAATTTCAATCTCAACACTCTTATTCTGCAAATCAAGCATATATTCTTTTGCCAGATTGCTTCCAATTTCATTTTTTTCAGGCGTATTTATATTCAAAAGCCTGACAATTCTTCCGTCTTCCAATTCTACAGTATCACCATCTATAATTCTTGAAACAACAGCTTTTTCACTATGCTCATTTATAACATTTCCAGAAATAACATAATAGTTGCCAGCTACAAGCAAGGTTATTAGCAAAGCAATTAATAACGCCCCCATTTTATCCATTTTATCTTGTCCAAGATTTATCTCTGCTTTTAACTAAAGCCACTAATGCAACAATAAATATAAAAACCAAGCTCAAGGATTCAGGAATTTTATTGTAATCGTAAGCGGCAAAAGCAAGCAATGCAGAAAAAATCATGATGGCTTTAAAATAAATCTTTCCCGCGACAAGTTCGTCTTTGACCAGCCAAGCGATTAATAATCCTAAAGGCACTGCAGCAATGATTAATAAAATTTCTAGGATCATCTTATTCAAATAAAAATTCCTCTTCAAGCTCTTCAGCATGAGCCATCAAATCCGTAACAGTTATCACACCAACAAGCTTCCCTTTTTCAACAACAGGCAGTCTTTTTATTTTCTTTTCTTTCATAAGCGCCAATGCTGCCTCAAGATTTTTGCTAGACTCGATCACAACAACTTTTCTCGTCATTACATCTCCTACTGTCTCCCTCTTCCCAAAATTTCTTATTAAGTCACTTTCTGTAATTATTCCTCCAAGCTTGTCATTTCTGGCAAAAATAATTGAATCAACACCCTTTGAAGTCATCAACCCAGCAGCTTCGCCCAAGCTGATATTATCAGTAATTACCGCCGGCTTCCTCATTACGTCCTTTACTTGCATAATAAAAGAAAAAGCGAGAAATATATAAACTTATTGCGAGACTTTAATTGTATGCACCTAACAGGATTAACTGAAAAAGAGGCGAAAATCAGGCTAGGCAAATACGGCCTAAACGAGATAAAAGACATTGATAGAGTATCTACAATCAAGATACTTTTAAGGCAGATTAGAAACAATTTCATAATATATCTACTTTTAATCGCATCCGTTCTTTCATTTATTGTAGAAAAGTCCTTAACAGGATATACAATAATCTTACTCATCTTTGTCATAATCGGCGTTGGTTTTTTCCAGGAGTACAAAGCCGAAAAAGCAATAAAATCTCTTAAAAGTATGATTACACCAGTCTCTATTGTAATAAGGGACGGAAAGGAAAAAGAGATTTTATCGGGCCACATTGTGTCAGGAGACCTAATCGTATTAAGAAATGGAGAAAAGATTCCTGCCGACTGCCTTATCTTAGAAGAAAAAGAATTGATGGTAAATGAATCAATTTTAACTGGGGAATCACAAGAAGTAAAAAAAATAGTTTCAAGAGGCGAAACGAATTACAAAGAAAATAGCCTTCTTTTTATGGGAACATTTATTGTAAACGGGCGGGCTATTGCGAAAGTCATTCATACAGGCATGAACACCAAATTCGGAAAGATAGCCGCCCTAATTTCAAAGGAGGAAAAAAATCTCCCATTACAGAATAAAATAAATCATCTATCAAAGTATCTTGCGTTCATCGCCATTCTTCTTTCTTTAATAGTAGGAATGATAATGATCGCCAAAGGATCTATTTCTTCCGGCAATCTTATCGAGATACTTATAGTCGTCATAGCACTTTCAGTGTCTGCATTTCCAGAGGGTTTGCCTTTAGTCTTAGCTATAACTCTTGCAACAGGAGCATATAGAATGGCGAAGAAGAATGCAATTGTAAACAGAATGTCAATTATTGAAACTCTTGGCGAAACAACTGTGATTTGCTCCGATAAGACCGGAACAATAACAAAAGGCGAGATGACTGTAAAAAAAGTTTTTATGGACAATAGAATAATAGAAGTGTCTGGAGCAGGCTACGAAGCAACAGGAGATTTTACAGAAAGCGGGAAGAAATTAAATCTATCAAAAGACAAGCATTTAGAGATGTTGCTAAAAGCAGGAGTTTTATGCAATGATTCAAAAATAGAAAGGAGAGGCGACGATAACTTTTATAATATAATCGGAAATTCAACAGAAGCTTCTCTAATGATCCTTGCAGCCAAGGCAGCAATATTCAAAGAGGATTTAAATTCTGAAAGAAAGGAGGAAATTCCATTTAGCTCTGCTAGAAAACTAATGTCTGTTCTGTGCAGACTAAACAGCGAGAGTTATGTCTTTACTAAAGGGGCTCCAGAATTATTAATTGAAAAATGCAGGAAAATCCAGACAAAACAAGGTATCTTTACCTTGACAGAAAAGAATAAGAAGCAAATTCTTGAATCAAACAAGAAATTTACTTCTTCAGCATATAGAACTCTTGCTTTAGCTTATAAAAAAATAGATAGAATAGATAAGGATCATTTTGAAAAGGACCTCATATTTCTGGGTATAGTTGCAATAGAAGATCCTCCGCGAGAAGAAGTTAGGGAAGCAATCTCCTTATGCAGAACCGCAGGCATAAAAGTAAAGATGATAACAGGAGACAACAAGGAAACAGCCATCTCAATTGCCAGGCAGATAGGCCTTTACGGAAATGTAATGACGGGGGAAGAAATAGAAAAACTATCAGAAGACGAGCTTAAAAAAGTTATTGACACAATAAACATTTTCGTCAGGGTAAAGCCGGAGAATAAGCTGAGAATAGTAAACGCACTAAAAATGAATGGAGAAATTGTTACCATGACAGGTGATGGAGTAAACGATGCTCCAGCATTAAAGGCATCACACATAGGCGTAGCAATGGGCAGAAATGGAACAGACGTATCAAGGGATGTAGCCGATCTAACATTAAAAGATGACAACTTCTCAACAATCGTCTCAGCAGTTACCGAAGGTAGAACAATATTCAATAACATGAGAAAGTTCATAGCATATTTATTATCTTGCAATTATTCAGAAATTGTAGTAATCTCTCTAGCAGTAATAATAGGCCTTCCATTGCCGCTGATTGCAATTCAGATTTTGTTTATGAATCTGCTTACAGATAGTCTTCCAGACATTGCTCTGGCATTAAACCCTAGTTCAGAGGATATAATGCAGCAAAAACCGAGAAAAACTTCAAAAGTTTTAACAAAGGAGATTTTCTTGATAATGGCCTTAGCAGGCAGCATCATGAGCCTTGGCACGCTTGTAGTTTTCTATCTAACTCTCTCAACAGGAAACAGCATAGTTGCCGCAAGAACAACCGCCATGATAACATTAATCTTTTTCCAGATTGCCAACGCATTTAATTTCAGATCATTTAGAAAGGGAGTTCTATCGCGGTCTCCATTTGTAAATCTTCCTCTTGTTTATGCATCTTTAGCATCAATCATCGCTACAATTGCTATCGTTAATCTGCCTGCATTAAATAAGATATTTGAAACTGCTCCAATCGGCCTAAGCGGCTGGGTTTATGCATTTGCAGCATCATTTTCCGTAATACTAATCTTTGATATACTAAAGGCAATAAACGGTAGGAAGCATATCTGGGAAGAATATTTTTAACATAACTCTTCATCCATCTAAGCGCTTATCTTGTCAATATCCTTTGCGAAATTAAAATCTTTTTCAGTCAATCCTGAACCTATCGTCGTCAGGCTAGTTCTAACCTGATTTTTACTTATCAAAATAGTCGGATAATGCTCATATTTATCAACTAATTCTGCAATTTTACTCAAAAAACCCAAAACTTCATTAAAATTATTAAATTCAAACTCCTTAGTAATTGAATTAGCATCTAAGCTCCAGTTATGAAGTTTCTCAAGATTTTTGCTTATATCCCCAAGGGTCATCATGTATTTTATACTTAACCTCTATTAATAAGAATTTTGCTTCTTTATCTTTCCAAGCTGCCATTCTTTCAAAACAATTCTCGCAGTCCTATCAAGATCAACTTCGTTTCCTTTCCTTAAAAGATGTTTTCTTCTTCCCAATATGTCAAGAAATATTTCAGAATCACCCTTCGCATCAATTTTATAATATCTTTCAAATATCCCAGGATTCTCTTTCATCAACTCTGCAACTATAAATTCAGGGTGTTTGACTTTATCATAAGTCCTAACGCTTATTTCTGCGTGTTTCTTTAAGTCTTTGCCAATTATCGCCGAATTTTCTCCCTCGGGTATAACTCCCGGAGTATCAAGTATTAGAATATCTTTATTCAGCCTTATTTTTTGCACACCCTTCGTAAATCCTGCTTCCGCCGATCTTTTTGCCGCGCCTCTGCCTGTTAAAAGATTTATCAAAGAACTCTTGCCGGTATTAGGGTATCCAATTACCCCAACATGGGCTTTCTTAAAGCTGTCATTTATTTTAAATCTTTTCAATTCAATTTTTATTCTATCTCTCAAGTCTTTTCTTCCAGCATGAGACTTGCATGAAAATACTACATAAGGATACAAATTCATAGATTCAGCTTGCTTTTTTAATTCGCTCGTATTCACCAAATCTGCTTTATTTAAAACATAGATTAATATCTTGCCGCTCGCTTTAACAAGGGTCTCTAGTTCAAGATTTCTCGTTTTTTCAATAAATCTTGCGTCCAAAATTTCAAGGACTATGTCCGAAACTCTTATTACCTCTTTAGCAATTTTCGGAAACGGCTGCCTATGCTGATTTGTTGATTCAATCTTTCCAGTTCTTCTTGACGAAAACGAATATCTGACTCTCATAAAAGAATAGAACAATAAGGATTTAAATATCCTTTTCCTAAACCCCTAGTGAGCGATAAATTAAAAACTTTAATTTTAGTAGAATCCATAACAATAGTCTTCTTAGCGTATCTCCTAATATTTAACAACCCTAATCCGCCGTCTGCTCTGCCAACAGAGGAGCAAAGGGGTCTTCTATCTTCTCGCGTTTATTCTGGCCTTCTGCAGCCGGGAAATCTTTTAATTTTCAACTTAAAGCCTCTGCAGAAAGACATCGAGCAGTACATAAAAGACAGGAATATTAACCTCTCATTATACATCGTTAATCTCCGCGATGGAGTTTCAATGGGGATCGGCGCCAATAAAGAGTTTGACCCAGCAAGCCTAAACAAATTGCCTATCGCAATTATAATTATGAGAAAAGTTGAACTGGGGCAATTAACTTTGAATACTAAAATTCTCATTAAAGCAGAATATTTAGACGAGGATTCTGGCACATTGTATCGTCAAGGGGTAAATGAATTAACAGTTGGAGAACTTCTTCATTATATGCTGGTTGAATCAGACAACACAGCATTCAAAACACTAATTAGCAAAGTTTCTTTTGAAGAGATGACAAATTTATCCGACTATCTAAACTATTATAACCCCTCATTAGAATCTGTTCCGCCCTCCCCAGACAACAATCTATTCATTGTTACACCAAAGTCAACTTATAATTTATTTATGAGCTTATATCTATCAACAATTCTTAAACCTGAAAGTTCAGAATATATTTTATCTGCTCTAACAAATACTTCCTTTGACATAAAGAAGTTTGCTAACTTACCTGAAGAGGTGGTAGTTGCGCAGAAATATGGCAGGCATTACACAGGCAATCTAAAACTATTTCATAGTTGTGGAATAATCTATCTAAAGGATTCTAGATTTTTTTATTGCGTTATGACACGAGATATGGATGCAGATAAAGCTCAAGAAGCAACAGGAGAGATAGTTAACAAACTTTATCATTATATAACCGACCTCAAGATGAGCATAAAACCATCAAATAGTTAATCAATCTATTTATTTCTGATGAAAAAACACATAATAAAGACAAGCGCCCGGACCAAGATTCGAACTTGGGAATCGCTTGCGCGAAACGAGGTTAGCAACCTCGCGCCGTAACCGCTGGGCCATCCGGGCATGAGAGAAGAGAGAATTAAAGCCTTTTAAGGTTTATTGTTTTTTTATTTTTGTTCCAATAAAATCCAAAAATAGCGCCCGCAAAAGCTCCCAAAAGATTAAACACCAAATCTAAGCCAGTATTGTACAAATCACCTACGCCGGTTTTTGCTAGTGAAACAAAAGCGAGAAATTCTATAACTTCATTTAGTGCACCAAGACCCATGCTCCCCGCCCATGCAAAAAAGATAATCAATAAAGATTTTTTATCATCTTTAAACCTAGGCGCTAAAATCTGAAATAGCACTATTGCCGCAACTAAAAATCCATAAAAGTGAATCAACTGATCCATTTTTAAAATATAGAAATCCCCCCCGTTATTAACAAATTCAATTAGTTTCAAGCGATACAATGTTTCCCCATTTATTCTTAGCCCGCCGCCCATCATATGCAATAATCCCCAGATAGATAGCCCCCAAAGAGCAAGATAGTCTAGATGAGACTTATTCAGAGTAAAAAGCACTAGCAAGGCAACAACTAATAAAGCAGCTATGTAAATTAAGAATTCATAGTTTTTTATAAGAGTGTAATACACTGCAAATATCACAATGTAAGCCAGATTAAATAAGATTACCGCCCATTCTCCTTTTTTAAAACTCATTCTTCAAATAATCACATATGATAGTTAAATCTTGTGATTTTAACGCCGAACAAGATAACCTTTAAAAGCCCTTATTTGTCAATATTATTATAGCGGCGTAGAGGAGCCTGGAGTCCTCGCGAGCCTCATAAGCTCGAGATCAGTAGTTCAAATCTACTCGCCGCTATTTAATATGAAAAGAGATAGTTTCTATAAAAAGTGTTATTCTATTCTAAAGCAAGTGCCCAAAGGCAAAGTTGCAACATACAAAGAAATCGCTAAAGCGCTGAAAAGCAAGGCCTATCGTGCAGTCGGCAATGCAATGAAAACTAATCCTTATTCTCCATTAGTTCCATGCCACAGAGTCATTTGCTCTGATGGCAAGGTTGGAGGATATATGGGCTCTTTGAATAATAGAAAGAAGATTGAGCTGTTAAGAAAAGAGGGGGTGGAGATTATTAATGGCAAGATAGATACGGATAACTTTGGATTTAAATTTTAATCTTATTTATTTCTTCAATCCTTTTTCTTGCATCAATGGAAGAAGAGAAAATCTTCCAGAAAATTTTTGAAAGCCATTCTGCCCATTCTTTATTCTTAATTGTATAAAAAATAAAGAGCTTATTTTTAAGCTCAGAAGCTTTTCCTGTAGGCTCTTTTATCTCTTTTATTCTGAATGCGTTATTGTCTGAAATTACTGCCCTTATGGGTTGCTCCGAATGCCTTATTTCTATTAGCTCTTTTTTATGCTTAAAATTTAATGATAGAAGCTTTTCTACATTCTCTTTGCCCACAATATCAACTCTACATAATACCTTAATCGGAACATTTCTCTTCACTAGCTCTTCAAAGACAGTTAGCATGTCCGTTTTCTTATTTTTAAGATTGGCAAATGATAGATTGCCCGATAATAGGATGAGTTGTTTTTTTGTGCCGAGCATGAAATCTGCAAGTTCTTTTAGGTTTGTGTCACTTTCCTCACTTTCTTTTTCTACGCTTACCTTTTTGTCTTTGTCCGGAATATGCTGGAAGATATCAAAGGCTGAGAAGTCTTCTTTTCTTTTTGCAGAGAGTATTTCTTTTTCTATTTTCTCCTGAAATATCGAATGGCTTACTTTTTCTATAGAAGCCCAGTAAACTATCTTCAATGCTCCTCTCGTACCCTCGCGGAAAACACGAGTAGAAATTGTTCCGAAATTCTTTTCTATTTCTCCTATATAGCGATCTGCTGTTCTCCAGTTTTTATCAATTTGCTGGGCTATTTCCTGGACGCTTCTTGGCTTGGCGTAGACGAAGTCTTCAATCTTCTTTGTTATTTCTGAATCTAGCATATCTTTATAGGATTTTGTTATATTTAACCTTTATTGTAAAATACAACACTATTGACAAGTTTTGGTAAGAAGTATGTATATAGTTTACAAGTCTAGTGCGGATTATGAAGATAAATAAAATAATTATTGAGGGGCCAGATTGCTCTGGAAAGAGCACGGTTGTTGAAAGAATAAAGAACTCTCTTAGATGGGATTCTAAATCTCTGCATCATATCGAGGGCAATCAGTTTGATAGATATTTGAAGGAGTATGCTTTTGCTGAGAGAGTTGTATTTGATAGAGCTCATTTTTCTGAAGAAGTTTATTCTATTCTTTGGAGGGATGGAAACCCTTTCTCAGAAAAAGAAAAGCAGATTCTTGATAGTCTTGCTTGTGATCGAGCATTA
>Ga0209542_10007123_pt1 | contig 21436 bp, 32 predicted proteins | sample RifCSPhighO2_01_FD_184028 | JGI IMG/M metagenome (GOLD analysis project Ga0209542, IMG submission 184028) | Soil microbial communities from Rifle, Colorado - Rifle CSP2_plank highO2_0.1 (SPAdes) (version 2) | ecosystem: Environmental > Terrestrial > Deep subsurface > Rock core/Sediment ... | reverse complement strand
CGAGGAGCATGTCCACCCCGCTCTCGGGCAGCGAAGGGGCGACCGCTCCCGCGATATCGCCATCAGGGATGAGCAGGATGCGCGCTCCAGAGTCCCGTATCTCCTGGATGAGCTTCTGGTGCCTATCCCGTTCGAGCACCATGACGGTGACTTCCTGGGGTTCCTTGCCGAGGGCATCAGCGACCGCACGGATGTTGTCCCGCACCGGGGCGTCGAGGTCAATCGCGTCCTTCGCTTCCGGCCCAGCGGCAATCTTGTCCATGTATGTATCGGGAGCTCCGAGCAGCGAGCCTTTCGGCGCAGCGGCAAGAACCGAGATGGCGTTCGGCCTGCCGAACGCGACACTATTGGTGCATTCCAAGGGATCGACCGCGATATCCATCTCCGGGCCGGCGCCGGTGCCGATGCGCTCCCCTATGAAGAGCATGGGCGCCTCATCACGTTCGCCCTCTCCGATGACCACTTTGCCGTTGAACTCGACGTTGGCAAAGCGCTCCCGCATCTCCTTCACGGCAGCCTCGTCCGCGCGGTGCTTGTCACCCTTGCCCAGCCACTTTGAGGAGCCGATGGCTGCCGCTTCCGTGACACGGACGAACTCCAGCGCGAGATTGCGTTCCATTCCCTCGCTGGCGAAGGAAACCGACGCTTTAAATGTTTTTTCATACAAAGTATGATAATCTGCGGAAACTTTAAGAGTGCCACCGAGACTCTCCCTGCATGGCGGCTGACCACGACCAACTCCGTGCGACCGCGAAAGAGCTCATAGGAAGATATCTCCCGAAATACCTGTCGCCTGAGGAGCAACTCCAGCACCTGCGCTCCGATTGGGTCCCCGAAAGATGGGGTGTCCACTTCGAACTGGGTGACGTGGTGTACCAGCTCAGCGCGGAATTTCTCCCAGGATGCCAGGGTCTCGCGGTGGTCCGCATCGCAAAGGCCATTCCCTTCGGCGAGAAGTCGTTGGGGGTAGGGGTGCAGGACGATGGCGCCTCCGTGAAACGGTACAAGCACTGGTTCATCGACGCGGAGCGGACACGGCCGCTCTCCCAGGAGTTTCTGGACGAGCTGTTCGAGGCAAGCCGCTGCGAGGGACCGGGTCTCGTGCCCTACGCGGAGATGCTTGAGGAGATGACCCGGGTCCTCAACGCGAGGCCCGAGGGGTTCTAGCGCGGTGTCATCTGGACACATCGGCTCCTGAGAACATCTTCTGTATCTCGGCCGGAATCCCGTAAGAGTTCCGGCCTGTCTCGCCTGGCGGACATTCTCCGCAATGCGGCCAACTCACTCTCTTTTCAGAGCCAGACCAAAATATTTAAATATTAAATTAAATATCTTAATATCTTGGCGTTCTCCGGCAGACGCTGGTCCATCGTGCAGGAGCTCGTGAAGGGAGACAGGTCGCCCACACAACTAGCCGCAGTGCTCCGTCTCTCCCTTCAGGGGGTCTACCATCACCTGAAACAGATGGAGTCCGAAGGACTTGTGCATCGTGCGGAAACTTCTCATGATGGCAGCACCAGACCCTTTACCGTCTACACCCTTGCCGGAGGATTCTGTCAGGTGACCGAAGCGCTTCCGGGGGAGGCACGGCAATACACATTAACTGCAACCGAGCTGGTGAAGGTCCATCTGCGGATATGGTCGATTCCGCAGCAGGAGTATCATTATTATCTGGAGGCATTATGGTGGGAGTTGCAGCCGTTCATCGAGCGCATCGAGGGCATCGTGCTCTATGGCTCAGTTGCGCGGGGAGATGCGAGACAGGGGTCGGATATCGACATCCTGCTCCTCACAGCAGACAAAGGGCTGGAGAAAAGATTTGGGGCGCGTCTGGTTGGGCCGAAGGAAACCGCGAAGCTGGTGAGCAGCCAGTTTTTCACGACCGAGGATTTTTCGCTCTCCCTTCGGGCCGGTTCGCAGTTCGCCCGGTCCGTCATGAGCGAAGCCATCATAGTTTACGATCCGCGCGGCGTCTTTGCCGGGATGCGGCGTGACACTGCGGGAAAGGCAGGCGAAAGAGTACCTCGCGGAAGCGGAGCGGACGCTTCTGGCCGCAGAGGTGCTGTATAGGGCCCACTTTGGCCTGTGGGTCCAGGTGGTCACGTCAAGCTATGATGCGATGGAGCAGGCGGTCTCTGCCGCAATCGCTGCAAAGGAACAGGACATTCCCCGAGAGCACGCTGAGAAAATCAAGGAGTTCGTCCGTCTCTGTGGTCCGCCGCCGGCGCTCTTGAATTGCTTACATCCTGGGTGAGTCGCCGTTCCGCCTCGAGGTATGTGGACGTGAGAGGCGAAAGCCTGGTCGTTCCACGGACGCTCTTCAGCGAGCGGGATGCGCAGCGGGCCCTGGGGGACGCGCATGGCTATCCTTGCGTACGTCAAGGGTCTGCTCCCCTGACCCGGGCTCTTCTTGGACTTTCTTCCATCATGTGGTCCTGATTCAGCCTACTGTTACCCCGTGATGCCATCCCGCTAGAAATACTGTCCCAGCCCGCGCTGTCCCGTCCCGGCCGCCGGTCCGAGCTTATCCAGGGTGCTCGCAATTCGCTCCGCGCTGAACTCGTGTTCGTCTACCATGAGCCTGATGACCGCCTCCCGGTCCACCGGCAGGAATGCGAGTTCCGCATCCACGATGCCCGGGCTGCTGAAGAGCGCGAAGACCTCCTCCCATGGGTGTGAGCAATGCTCCTCCCATTTCACGGCTGAGAAGAGCTGCGCAGCGCTGTGCTCGTGCACGAGCTTCAGCGCCTTCTTCGGTCCGATGCCCCTGATACCTCCAGGATTGTAGTCCGTGCCGATGAGCATCGCGAGCCAGATGAGCTGCTCCTGGCTGAGCGAGAGAGCGTCAAGAGCGTCCTGCAGGACGATGAGTTCCGGTTCCACTGCGACGGTCACGGGCCGTCCCATGACCTTCCTCCTCCCGGTCGCCGCGAGATGACGCACCAACCGCGGCGCGCCGAAGAGCAACGAGTCGAAATCCTCGCTCGCGACTGCGTGCGCCTTCCCGCTCCTCACCAGATGGGCGGCCTGGGCCTCGCCCTCGGACGGCGCCTCAATGACGGGAAGGCCCAGCGCCCCCACCAGGCTCTTGGCCTCGGCGACCATCTCCCGCGTCAGTCGGCCGGTGCGCGAGGCAAACTTCCGCATCGCCTCGGCATCTCCCGTCTCCTCCGCCTCGCGGAGCTTTTCTCCGGCCTCTTCCTTGAGCTCGCGCCTGCGGGCCTGCTCCTCCTGCTTCAGCGCAGGCGCGATGCCGTCGAAGACATACGCGGGGCGGATGCCTTTCTGCATCAGGTGGCAGCTCCTGCTGAACAGCCCGGAGAGGTGGCTCGTGACCCTTCCTTGGGAATCCGCGAGGGGACTCCCGTCCCGCTGGCGGATGGACGCAAGGAACTGGTACAGCACATTGAAGGCATCCACCGCGACGATGCGGCCGCCGAGTTCGTCAAGAGTGACGGCTTTTCCCGGGACGAGCTCTGCGAGCTTGACTCCCATGCGCTGCGGCCATCCCTGCGCATTTATAAGACTTGGGACAACAGTTATAAACCGGAGAGTCGACATGACAGACGATGAGTCGGGGCTCCTGCGAGTACCTCTCGGGCGAGACAAGCGACCCCAGGCTCAGCGCCGCGGTGTGGGAGCTGCTTTCCTCCCGCAAGGGCTTCGACGCCAAGGCCGACGCCCTTTTCTCCCTGCTGTCCGCAGAGCAGTGCGCTCCCCGGCCGCTGCTGGACGACATCGTGCTCCGCCTGGAGCGCTCGAAGCTCGCCTGGTCCTCAGTTCTTGACCCCCTGGTGCAGTCGCTCTACTATCTCGGCCATCATGGGCTGCGCATCACCCTCAGGGAGCGCGCCCGCCACACCTCTCTGGCGGAAAGACTGCACGGCGAGGAGGTTCCGCTCAAGGCATTCTACGAGACAGGAGTCTGCGGATTCGGAGAGCAGGCGCTGCGTTGCGGGCTGGAATTCGAAGGCCAGGCCGGTGATGTCGCGAGGAACGCGCGGGACTCGTCCTTTGTGGTGAGAGGCGCAGCGCGCTCCATAGGGGAGCGCGCCTATGGATGCTCCTTTGCGCTCTCGGACGGCGACGGGATTTCCCCTCTGGCCGAGGCCAGCGACTTCCACGTGCAGCGCATCAGCGAGGAGAAGCTGGATGCCCTGAGGAAGTCCGGATTCCTGGGAAAAAACCGCCTTTACCTCTTCTGGCACGAGTGCTGGGAGCGCGTCTAGAACCGCTGGACCACCATGCCCTTCAGCTCTCCGGAGACCATGGCCAGCGCCTTCTTGGTGAGCTTTCCTGTCGTGAGGAACAGGCAGGGCAGGCGCTTCCCCTGGGCGAGCACCAGCGCAGCAGCCAGGTCCGCATCGCCGCAGCTCTTCTTGTCCTTGACCTTCGCGCAGTAGGCAAGGGTCCCCACCGCGCTGGGCAACTCCACAAGCAGGTCAAGTTCGCTGTTCTTCTTCACCACCTTGATGGAGCAGATGATAATGCCCTTCTCCGCGCAGTAGTCCTTCACCTTGCGGTAGAGCTTGTCGTCGGGTTCAGTAGGCTCGAGACTCTGCTGCATGAGCTTCGCAGCGGCCTTCTTCCGCGCCTTTCGTTCCTGGATTGCGGGCAAGGCGGGAATCTCTGCCTCGCGCGACTCTTCCGGCCGAACTGCTTCAGCTGCGGGAATGGCCCCTGCGATGTGCGCATTCTGCTGGACTGCGGGAACGGGCGGCGGAGCGCTCACGAGCGGCGCCATGCGCTCCCGGAGCAGGCGTCCCGCTTCGTCATCGCTGACGAGGTACCACTTCCAGAACAGCTCGTCCTGGCCGCTGAGCGTCACAGAAATCGGCTTCGCAAAGTCCCGAAGCTCCCGCATGGCCACCCTTTCGACGGGAGCGAGGTCCACGTCCCGCACCACGGTCTTCTCGCGCAGGACCGCAAGCGCCTCCTTCTCGCGCTGGTGCAGGTGGTCCGCGAACTCCAAGAGGCGAGCTTCCTGCCCGGGAAGGTAATACAGCGGAGAGCTTCCCACTTTGATATAGGAGATGAGCAATGCCTTGTTTGAGGATAGCTCGGAGAGGATGGCGCTGGTGATGAGCGTATCCTTGCCTATCTCCCGGCCGACGTCCCGGGGGACGCAGGGGCCCTTCATGCGGAGCACCCGCAGCGCTATCTCCCGGAAGTCCTGCTTGGGAGCCTCGGGGCGCGCGCTCAGCGGTCTCCGCGGCAATTCCATGCATCTCAGTGAGAATCTTGGGTATAAATAGCTACGCACGCCGCCGGCCACCTCTGGAGAAACCTCCCGATTCTCCGGTCGCAATGCCGCTGGATATCCGCGTGGTCTCGCCGGAATAGCGATGATTCTCCCCAACGCGGCAGACCCAACTGCAACCTCCTATCGAGCCACCGCCGCAGGAGCCTTCCGCCGACGCTGCAGCGGCGTGGTCTGTCTGCGGAAGTTTTATAAAGGGGCCGGGACTCCCGCCAGCGGACGCCCCGGGTATCGCTCCGGGGCACACGCGCGCGTGCGCAGCACGCGTGCCGGCCTGCAAAGGGGTCTTTGTGAGCGATTCGCTCATTCTGACAAAGAACCTCCGCAATAGGCCGCCTTGAGGCAGACATGGCAACAACCCGGCAGCCAAGATCAGGCAGCCTTGGGATGTGGCCGCGAGTACGCTCCCGGAAGGAAGCTCCACGCGTCCGCACCTGGGCATCTCGTGGAGAGGCAAAGCTCTTGGGTTTCGCGGGCTACAAGGCCGGCATGACCACCATCTCATTCATGGACAACAGGAAGAGCAGCATGACCGCAGGGACCAAGGCGTTCACCCCTGCCACCATTCTGGAGTGCCCTCCGATGAAGGTCGCCTCGGTGCGCCTCTACGGGGGCAGCCGGGTCCTCAGCGATGTGTTCACCGGAAGTGACCCTGCGCTTTCCCGGAGACTCCCAAAGCACAAGAAGGTGCAGCCCGAGCAGGCCAAGGCGAAGCTCGCCAAGCAGCCCGAGGGCGTCACCAGGGTCTCGCTCATCCTCCAGACGCAGCCCGGCCTGACCGGCATCGGCAAGAAGAAGCCGGAGATGCTGGAAATCGCGCTCGGTGGCACCGTGCCGGAGCAGCTCGCCTATGCGGAGCAGGCGCTCGGCAGGGACATCGCCCTTGCGGAAGTCCTTGAGCCCGGGATGCAGGTCGACGTCAAGGCCGTGACCAAGGGAAAAGGATTCCAGGGCACGACCAAGCGCTATGGCACGAGCGTCCGTCCGAGGAAGAGCGAGAAGCACAAGCGCGGCGCGGGCAACCTGGGGCCGTGGAACCCCTCCAAGGTCTCGTACGCGGTCCCTCAGCCGGGAAAGATGGGCTATCATGCGCGGACGGAATACAACAAGCACATCTTCAAGATAGGCAGCGAGCCCTCCGACGTGAATCCCGCCGGCGGCTTCGTCCGCTATGGCACGGTGCGCAATCCCTACCTGGTGCTCAGAGGCTCGGTTCCGGGCCCGATCAAGCGCCTCATCCGCATGCATCTCTCGGTGCGGCCGAACAAGCTCATCCCCAAGGAAGCTCCGGAAATCACTGAAATCAGCAAGACCTCGAAGCAGGGCAACTGACATGGACCTCGACGTCGTGGATACGGCAAGCGGCAAGAAGGGAAGCGTGAAGCTTCCCCTGCAGTTCGAGGAACAGGTGCGCCCGGACCTCATCCGGAAGGCTTACCAGTACTACGCAAGCCACAAGAGGCAGCCCTGGGGGGCGGACCCCGAAGCGGGCAAGCGCTCGTCTGCCACAGTTTCCAGGAGGAGGAGACAGTACCGCGGTGCGTACGGCATCGGCATCTCCCGCGTTCCCCGCAAGGTACTTTCCCGTCGCGGTAGGAGGATGAACTGGGTGGGAGCCTTCGCTCCGGGGACTGTAGGCGGAAGGCGCGCCCATCCTCCGAAGAGCTGGAAGGTCATCGCGCTCAGCATGAACATCAAGGAGCGCAGGAAGTCAATCCGCAGCGCGCTCGCGGCCACGGTCACGACGGACGAAGTTGGCAAGAAGCACCGCCTCCCGAAGAACTATCCGGTGGTGCTGGACGCCTCCTTCGAGGCCCTTTCCCGTACGAGCGAGGTGGAGCAGTGCCTCGTCAAGCTCGGGCTGCAGGACGAGCTCACCCGCGCCTCGAAGCGCAAGATTCGCGCAGGCAAGGGCAAGATGCGTGGCAGGCGCTACCAGAACACCGCTGGGCCGCTCCTGGTGGTGAGGGGCGACTGCGCACTCAGACACGCCGCGGCGAATATCCCTGGTGTCGAGGTCGTCGAGGTTTCCGAGTTGAACGTCCTCCACCTGGCCCCTGGCGCAGAGCCGGGAAGGATGGCGTTCTTCACCAAGCCGGCGCTTGAGCTGATGGTCGAGAAGGGCCTGTTCCTGTCACAGAGGCACTAGCATGGACATCTACCACGTCGTGAGGCAGCCGCTTTCCAACGAGAAGGCGATACGGCTCATGGAGAGCGAGAACAAGCTGGTCTTCGTGATAGACCGCAACGCGAGCAAGCTCGACGTCTCGCGCGCAGTGGAGCGTCTCTTCAAGGTGAAAGTCACCGATGTGAACACCTACATCACCGCAAAGGGGGAGAAACGGGCCTACGTTCGCCTCTCGCCAGAGCATCCTGCCATTGACGTCATGACACAACTGGGGCTGATGTAAAATGGGAAAGAACCTCATATCCCAGCGCAGAGGACGCGGAACATCGACCTTCCGCGTGCCAAGCTTCCGCTATCCGGGACAGGCCAAGCACCGACAGCCGGGAGAGGCGCAGCTCAACGGCGAGATCAAGGACCTGATCCGCAGCCAGGGCATGAGCGCCCCCCTCGCAGAGGTGCGCTTCCAGGACGGCGAGAGCAACCTGATGATTGCTCCGGAAGGCGTCAAGGTCGGTGATGAGGTGGTCACCGGTGCTTCAGCACCTGTCCAGGTGGGCAATACCCTTCCCCTGAAATCACTCCCGGAAGGGACGCTGGTCCACAACATCGAATCCCGTCCCGGAGACGGAGGCAAGTTCGTCCGCTCCTCGGGGACCGCGGCGCGAATCGTTGCCAAGCTGAACGACGCAATCATCGTCGCGCTCCCCTCCAAGAAGGAGCGCGTCTTCCATCCGAACTGCCTCGCCACGGTGGGCATCGTCGCCGGCGGCGGAAGGCCGGAGAAGCCGTTCCTCAAGGCGGGCACGAAGTTCCACGCGATGAAGAAGAAGAACACCTACTGGCCGCGGGTCAGCGGCGTCAAGATGAACGCAAGAGACCATCCCTTCGGCGGTTCGCGCTCTCTCAGGAAAGGCCGTCCGACGGTCGCTCCGCGCAACGCTCCACCTGGACGCAAGGTGGGCATGATTCGCGCGCGCAGGACCGGACGGAAGCCAGGAGGCAGTTCTGATGGCTAAGAAGGAGTTCACCTATCGCGGGAAGAATCTGCAGGAATTGCAGTCTCTGGACCTGAAGGCCCTTGCTGCGGTCTTCCCGGCTCCCTCTCGGCGGAAGCTCCTCCGGGGCCTGAGCGAAGGGGAGAAGACCCTGCTGAAGAACCTCCAGCAGCGCGACCGGGTGAAGACCCATTGCCGGGACATGCTCGTGCTGCCTGCCATGATAGGCAAGACGGTCATGCTCCACACGGGTAAGGAATTCGCTCCCCTGACAATGACCGAGCAGATGCTGGGCCACCGCCTCGGAGAGTTCGCTCTCACCAGGAAGAGGGTGCAGCACTCGGCTCCGGGCATCGGCGCCACCAGGTCAAGCGCGAGCGCGTCGGTGAGGTAAATGGCATACAAATATTCCTTCGATGCGGACCCCGGACGGAGCGCGAAGGCTCTCCTGCGAGCCGCGCCCATCTCCGCGAAGCACGCCGTGGAGGTATGCAGGGACCTGCGCGGCCGGCGCCTCGAAGTCGCGATGAAGCGCCTGGAGGATGTGATTGCCCTGCGCGCTCCCATCGCGTTCAAGAGGTACCGGCATGACGTGCCGCATCGCAAGGGCCACATGGCAGCAGGCCGCTTCCCGGTCAAGGCGAGCAAGCACATCCTCGACCTGCTCAAGGCGGTGAATGCCAACGCCCAGGAAAGGGGCCTCTCCACCGCAGACCTTGTGGTGACGCACCTCTCTCCGAAAATGGCTGCCCGGCCCTATCATCCCGGCAGGCATGTCCGCAGGAAGATGAAGCGGACGAATGTCGAAGTGGTGGTGACCCAGGCAGAAGCTCCGAAGCAGACCGAGAAAGTCGCTCGGAAGCGGACCGAGCGCGTGAAGGAGCCTGCCCGGCCAGCAAAGGGGGAGACAGCATGATTGAGCGCACGGTCGTCGCGGGCAAGATCAAGGAGTTCCAGGTAGAGGAGTACATCCGCCAGAATCTCCGGCGCGTGGGGCACAGCCATACCACGCTGCAGCGGACCCCCCTCGGCGAGAAAGTCATCGTGTACGCCTCGCGTCCTGGCCTCGTTGTCGGACGGCAGGGAGAGAGCATCCGGCAGCTCACGCGCGATCTCAAGGCCGATTTCAAGCTCGAGAACCCGCAGGTGGAGGTTGCCGAGGTGGACAACGTCTACCTCGACGCCAACATCGTGGGCGAGCTCATCGGAGGCTCCCTGGAGCGTTTTGGGCCCCAGCGCTTCAAGGCCACGATGCATCACTCCGTGGAGAACGTCCTCAAGGCGGGCGCCATCGGAATCGAGATTATACTCTCGGGAAAGCTGCCGAGCAAGCGCGCCAAGAGCTGGCGCGTGTACCGCGGACACCTCAAGAAGAGCGGAGACATCGACACGCTCGGCGTACGGCGTTCCATCAGCACCGCGGAGATGAAGTCCGGCACCATCGGCATCAAGGTGCGCATCATGCCTCCGGACCTGGTCATGCCGGACGATGTGGTGTTCCGCGAGCAGCCGGTGGTGCAGGAAGTCAAGCCCGCGGTTCCGGAAACCCCTGAACCCGCCGAGGAGGCTCCCAAGAAGGCAGCCAAGCGCGCCAAGAGCGCGAAGAGACCTGCCAAGAAAGCCAAGAAGGAGGAGGCTCCAGAGGAGACTCCCGAGGATGTTCCTCCCGTCGAGGAGCCGAAGGAATCACCAAACGAGGAATCATGATGGCACGCACTGACATGAGCAAGATGGGAGCCGCGGACCTCAAGGCGAGGCTCGCGGAGCTGCTTGCCGACAGGGTCAGGCTTAGCGCCAAGGTGCAGGCCGGCACCGACCAGAAAGCGGCCGAGTTGCGACGCGCAGTGCGGAAAGGCATCGCGCGCGTGCACACTCTCCTCCGGGAGAGGGAGCGTACACAAGGATGAGCGCAATCTGTTCGACGTGCGGACTGCCTACCGAGTTGTGCGTGTGCGAGACCATAGCCAAGGAAAGCCAGAGGATAAGAGTGTACAAGGAAAAAAGGAAATTCGGGAAAATCCATACCATCGTCGAGGGAATCGATGAGAAGGAGATAGACCTGAAGGGCGTGGGAAAGAAGCTGAAGAGCCTCCTCGCCTGCGGCGGCACGGTGAAGAACGGAAGGATCGAGCTGCAGGGCAACCACTCCGACCATGTGAGGGATTTCCTCGTCAAGATGGGATTCGCAGCAGAAACGATAGACATGGCATGATGGAGGTGAAAGGAAAAGCGACACGGACCCTCGAGGACATGCGCCGGGCGGCGCTTCGCGTGGCCCAGGGCGAGCTCATCGGCAGGACGGTGTGCGCCCTCGGGAAGCGGGAGGTGCGCGGTGTGATTGTCGATGAGACGAGGGAGACGCTGGTGGTCCAGTCCGCCGGAAAACGCGTGACGCTTCTCAAGAGACAGCAGGTGTTCGAGTTCAGCGAGCAGGGCGCCATGGTGCGCGTGCAGGGCGCGATGCTCGCCAAACGGCCCGAAGACCGGCTGAAGCTCAGAATCAGGTGGTGACATGGCAGAAAAGAAACGAGCGGTGAAGCGGGCCCCGAAGCCCGCAGCAGTGGAGCAGCCGGCGCCCTCTCCCCAGAAAGCCGGAGAGTGCGCTGACCGGAGTTGTCCGGTCCATGGGGAGGTGCGACCTCACGGACGCGTGCTGAGCGGCACAGTGGTCGGAGCGAAGATGCACCGTACCGTCACCGTGGTCAGGATGCGCAGGCACTTCATCCCGAAGTACGAGCGGTACTCCAAGAGGAGGACCAAGCTGCTCGTCCACAACCCGGACTGCCTCAACGCGCAGGTGGGGGATGTGGTGAAGATCATGGAGACGAGGCCGCTGAGCAAGACGAAGCACTTCGTCGTCATAGGGAAGATGGTGAGCACATAAGATGCAGGCGATAAAGGCGAGAATGACCAGGGCGCTCCCGATGGGGTGCATCGTGCCTACCTGTGACAACTCCGGCGCGAAGACCATCAGGCTCTTCACCGTCGTGGGGCTCAAGACCGTGCACCGGAGAAAACCCTCGGCCGGCGTCGGGGACCTCGTGATGGCGAGCGTCCAGCGCGGCAAGCCCGAGATGAGAAAACAGGTCGTTCACGCGGTCATCGTGCGGCAGAAAAAGGAATACCGCAGGCTTGATGGCACAAGGGTGCGATTTGAGGAGAACGCCGCGGTCGTCCTGAAGGACGACAAAGGCAACCCCAAGGGGACAATCTTCAAGGGTCCCATCGCCAAGGAGGCCTGCTCCCGCTGGCCCCCCATCGCAAAGGTGGCGAGAATCATCGTGTAGGTGGAATGCTCATGACATGGAATCCAGGATGGAAGGCGAGCACCCAGGTGCGCAAACAGCGGAAATACCGCTACAACGCGCCGCAGCATGTCCTCCAAGGGCTGCTGGCCGCTCATCTCACTGACGAACTCCGCGAGAAGCTCAAGCACAGGAGCGTTCCGCTCCGGACAGGGGACAAGGTGAAAGTGATGCGCGGCAGATTCCGGGGCAAGGTCGGAAAGGTGTCCCGCATCAATGTGGAGGAAGGGCGCGTGTTCGTCGAAGGGATGGAACTCAGCAAGAAGGACGGCACCAAGATAAGCGCGGCCCTCCATCCCAGCAACCTACTCATCACAGATCTCGACCTCGGGGACCGGCGAAGGCAAGAGTCCCTGAGAGGGGCATGAACATGGTCAAGAACCACCTCAAGAGAATAAACGCACCCAAGACATGGAAGATTGAGCGCAAGAGCTCCAAGTGGGTGATGCATCCGAATCCTGGAGCCCATACCCTCCCGGACTGCATCTCTCTCTCCACCATCTTCAAGGAGGTGCTGCATATCGCAGACACCTCTCGTCAGGTCCGCACCATCCTTCGCTCGAAGGAGGTACAGGTCAACGGCAGGCGCCGCATCGACCCCCACGATGCCGTTGGCATCATGGACGTGCTGGCGATTCCGGAGCTCAAGGAGCAGTTCAGGATGCTTGTGGACAGGTTCGGCCAGCTCTCGCTGAGAAAGATTCCCGCGGGCGAAAGCGGGATACAATTGTGCAAGATTACCGGAAAGAGGACGCTCAGTGGCGGAAAAGTGCAGTTCTCCCTTTCCGGCGGACGGACTATGCTTGGCAAGGGCGAATACAAAGTGGGCGATTCTCTCCTCCTTGACGTCCCGGCGCAGAGCGTGAAAGACCACATCCCCTTCGACAAGGGTGCAGCTGTCTTCTTCACCGGTGGAAAGCACGTAGGCTCTGTTGGCACACTGACCGACTTCACCAGCTCCACGGTCGCGTTCACCCCCCTTGGAAAGAAGGGCGAGCACTACACCACCGCGAAGCGATACGCCTTCGTGGTCGGAAAGGACAAGCCTCTCGTCTCCTTGGGCGCGGAGGTGGCTGCATGACCAATCCCATGCGCCGCATCCAGGTTGAGAAGGTGACCCTCAACATCGGCGCTGGCAAGGAGACGGAACGCCTGGATAAGGCAGTGAAACTTCTCAGCGCCATCACAGGTAGGAAGCCTGTGAAGAACATCACCAAGAAGCGTATCCCCACCTGGGGAGTAAGGCCGGGACTGCCGCTCGGCGTGAAGGTGACGCTCCGCAAGGAAGCGGCACTGGACGTGCTGAGGAGGGCGCTCGAGGCAAAGGAGAAGAAACTCAACGCGAGTAGCTTCGGCGCGAGGGGTGAGGTAGCCTTCGGAGTGCCGGAGTACATCGACATCCCGGGCGCGAAGTACGACCCCGAGATAGGGATTATCGGCCTCGATGTCTGCATCACGCTCTCGCGCCCCGGATTCCGCATCCGCAGGAGGCAGGACCTGCAGAAGAGCATCACCAAGAGGCACGCCATAACCAGGGATGAGGCCATCTCCTTCATGCAGGAGGCCTTTGGTGTCGAGGTGGTCTCATGACAGTGAGCGATTACCGGAAGGTGTTCAAGCAGCTCAGGCAGAAGCCATCGAAGATGAAGAAGTACATCAAGCACAACGCTCCGAAGAAGCGCACGGTGGGCCTCGCGCTTCGTCGCTGCCGCCGCTGCCTCCGCGTCGGAGGTCATATAGGGAAGTACGGTCTCGAGCTCTGCAGGCACTGCTTCCGGGAGATTGCCACCAAGATAGGGTTCAAGAAGTATGGGTGAACACGCATGACTCTGAACGATCCACTCTCAAATGCGATGTCCCTCATCTCCAACGCGGAGAAGAAGGGGAAAAAGTCATGCGTCATCTTCCCTGCGAACGGCATCATCAAGGGGGTGCTTCACCTCCTCCAGGATCGCCGCTTCATCGGGGAGTTCAAGGAGCATGAGGACACCAAGGGGAAGTCCCTGGAAGTGCAGCTTATCGGGAGCATCAACAAGTGCGGGGTCGTGAAACCGAGGTTTGCGGTGCAGAAGGAGGACTTCGAGCGCTTCGAGAAGCGCTTCCTCATCGCCAAGGATTTCGGGATTCTTGTCGTTTCCACGACGCACGGACTCATGACGCACCTGGAGGCCAAGGAGAAAGGAGTCGGAGGTCGCCTGCTGGCGTACTGCTACTGATGAAAATCGACCTGAACCAGCACTTGGACATCCCGGATGGCGTCAGCGTCCTCATCGAGCCTGACCGCGTCACTGTAAAGGGCCCGAAGGGGGAGCTTTCCAGGAGGATGGAGGGCAGACAGGTGCACATCGCCCAGGAGGGCAAGCGCCTCGTGTTCACTGCCAAGAAGGCCACCAAGCGGGAGAAGACCGCTATGGGTACCATCCGCGCGCATATCAAGAACATGATGTCGGGCGCGCTGCAGAGCCATGTCTACCGCCTGAAAGTCTGCTCCGGCCACTTCCCCATGAATGTCGCGGTGAAGGGCGCAGAGTTCGTGGTGAAAAACTTCCTGGGGGAGAAAGTCCCCCGCGTGCTCAAGCTGCGTCAGGGCGTCCAGGTGAAAGTTGAGGGCAGCGACATCCGTGTGGAGAGCGTGAGCCGGGAGCTCGCGGGCCAGACAGCGGCTTCCATCGAGCAGCTCACCCGGAGGCCCGGATTCGACAATCGCATCTTCCAGGACGGGATTTACATCGTCGAGAAGAGCGGGAAGGAGGTGGCATGATGAAAGAGCGCCTCCTCAAGGTAAGGAAGGAGCAGAAACGGAGGCAACCTGCCTTCAAGCGATTGGATTCCAACAAGCGGAATCGTCTCGCCATTGCATGGCGCAGGATGCGCGGGCTGCATTCCAAGGTGAGGCACATGCGTCGCGGCGCGCTCAAGCGCCCTGAGCCGGGATTCGGCGCCCCTCGCCTGGTCCGGGGACTCTCTCCTACCGGACTGGAAATAGTGCGCGTCACCAACCCCGAGGTAGTCTCCCAGCTCGACCCGAAGACCCAGGGCGCTCTTCTGTCCGGCATGGGCCTCCGCAAGAAGGTCGCGGCGGTGATGGCTGCCCTGGAGCGGAAGGTCACGATACTCAACCTTAAGAACCCCGACACGTTCCTCGCCGAGGTCAGGGAGCGCTTCGCCAAGAAGAAGGAGGCGAAGAAGACCGTGAAGAAAGAGAAGACCTCCATAGAGGCTGTCGTGCAGAAAGAGGCCAAGGAGGCGCCTCTCACTCCGGAGGAGAAAGCGCTCCAGGATCAGAAAGAACGCGATAAGGTGCTGACGCACAAAGAGTGATTCACATGCGAGGACCCCATTTCCAGAAGCGTATGGCCGCCGAGCTTCTCAGCTGCGGCATCTACAGGGTGTCCTTCTCCGATGAGAGCCTTTCCGAGATCCGCGAGGCCATCACGCGGGAGAGTATCAGGGGTCTCATCGCCGCGGGTGCCATCTCGAAGAAGCCGATTGTCGGCATCGCCCGAGGAAGGGCTCGCGCCAAGGCCGAGCAGAAGCACAAGGGCAGGCAGAAGGGGAAGGGCTCCCGGAGAGGAAAGCGCGGGGCGCGGCTGCCCCAGAAGACCGCCTGGGCCTTTCGTGTAAGGGTGCAGCGGGCTTTCCTGCAGGAGCTTCGCGACAAGAAACTTGTCGAACCCAAGGTCTACCGTATGCTGTACCTGAAGTCCAAGGGGGGATACTTCAGGAGCAAGCGCCATATCAAGCTGTATATTGACGAGCAGAAGCTGAGGAAACGATGACTTGGACACAGCCGTACAGGAGGAAGAGGGAAGGGCGCACGGACTACCGGAAGCGCCTCAAGCTGCTTGTCTCCCGGAGCATCCGCCTGGTGGTGCGGCTGTCGGAGCGGCATGTGGTGGCGCAGCTCGTGGAATACTCGATCACAGGGGACAAGGTCCTCGTGACGGCTAGCAGCAAGGAGCTGGAGAAGCTCGGCTGGAAGGCCGGCGGAGGCAGCCTGCCGGCCGCATACCTCGTGGGCGCCCTGCTCGCCCGCAAGGCCGCGAAGCTCAAGCTGGAGAAGGCCATCCTCGACACAGGGAAACGCACTCCCCTCGCGCGGTCACGCGTGTACGCGGTGCTGCGCGGTTCCGTGGAGCAGGGTCTCAAGGTGCCTCATGGGGAGGAGATTCTTCCTGAGGAGAGCAGGGTGCAGGGCAAGCACATCGAGGAGTACGCGAAATTCCTCAAGGGCGCTGACGCCGAACGATACAGGAAACAGTTCTCCGCGTACCTGAAAAGGGAAGTGGACCCCACCGCGTTCACCAAATATGTAAACAGCTTCAAGGAGAAGGTTTTGCAATGACCACAGAAAATCAAGCGGAGCCGACGGACATTCACGTCGAGTTGAGCAAAGAGGAGGTTCAGGAGCTTCCACTGGTCCCGGAATCCGTGGCGCCGAGATGGAAACCCAGGACGGCCATTGGCAAGCAGGTCCAGAGCCAGCAGATACTCAATATTGATGATATTCTGGACCGCGGGCTGGCAATCATGGAGCCGGAAATTGTCGATGTGCTCCTCCCCAACGCGGAGACTGATTTGCTGCTCATCGGCCAGGCGAAGGGCAAGTTCGGCGGAGGCCAGCGCCGCGTCTTCAAGCAGACCCAGAAGAAGACCCCTGAGGGGAACAAGCCCAGGTTTGCCACTTTTGCAGTGTGCGGCAACCGCAACGGCTACGTGGGCATTGGCTACGGAAAGGCAAAAGAGACTGTTCCTGCACGCGAGAAGGCGTTCCGCCGTGCGAAGACAGCGGTCATCAAGATTCGGAGGGGCTGCGGCTCATGGGAGTGCGGGTGCAAGGAGGCGCACAGCATCCCCTTCGAGGTGCGTGGCAAGTGCGGCTCCTCAGAGATTCGCCTCCTTCCCGCGCCGAAGGGCACCGGCCTCAAGGTGGAGAACGAGTGCCAGAAGATACTCTCGTTCGCAGGAATCAAGGATGTGCGCTCGATGACTCTCGGCCAGACCCGCACCAAGACCAATCTGGTCAAGGCGTGCTTCGCCGCGCTCCGGGAACTCATGGCAACAAAAGTGCAGACGGACAGTGTCGCATCGCTCGGCATCATCGAGGGCAAGGTATGACAGACAAGAGGATTGCGGCCATCAGGCTTCGTGGGATGCACGACGTCAATCCAGACACCAGGGAGACGCTGAAATCCCTGCGCCTGCTGAGATGCAACTACTGCGTTGTCCTGCCCGACACCCCCTCCACGCGGGGGATGCTGCAGCGGGCGAAGGACCGTATCACCTGGGGCAGCATCGACGACGCGACGTACGCGCTCCTCGTGAGCAAACGTGGAGAGCCCTACAGTGGCCGGACCGAGGGATACCACGAGCGGAAGTTCATCGAGGTGCAGGGCAAGCGCATCAAGCCCTTTTTCCGGCTGAATCCTCCGACAGGCGGCTTCGAGCGCAAGGGCATCAAGACGCCGAAGAGCATCGGCGGCGCCCTCGGCGCCCGCAAAGACATCAACGAACTCATCCGCAGGATGGTGGGCTGACATGGTCGCTCGTCGAAGAAGCAAGCAGTCACGGTATCGGGGCAGCCATACCCACGGCTGCGGCTCGAAGAAGAAAGCCCGCGGGGCGGGAAACCGAGGTGGCCGTGGCATGGCGGGCACCGGGAAGCGAGCGGACCAGAACAAGACGCGCATCTGGCATCTGGAGTACTTCGGGAAGCATGGCTTCACCAGGCCGTTCTCGGACCCCCAGCGGGAAGTGACCCTCTCCGCTCTGCAGGAGATGCTCCCGCAGCTCCTCGCCGAGGGCGTTGCCGCCAAGGAGAAGGACATCTTTGTGATAGACCTCTCCAAGGTAGGTTATGACAAGCTCCTCTCCAAGGGCAAGCTCTCACTCAAGCTGAAGCTCACGGCGCGGACCGCATCCAGCGGCGCGGTGGAGAAGGTCAAGGCCGCCGGCGGGGAAGTCACTCTCACCGAGCGTCCGGCGGAAAAGGTTTAAATAGGCGCAGCTGCGCGCGATGAGGGGGATGGGCGTTCTCGACGTCATTACGCGGATATCCGAGCTGATTCCTGAGGTCAGGAGGCCGACCCAGAAGCACCTCTCCTTCAAGGAGAAGCTGAAGTGGACCGGCCTCATCCTCGTCGCCTTCTTCGCCCTCGGCCTCGTCCCCCTGTACGGCCTCGGGGGCAACGCCTTCGAGCAGTTCGAGTTCCTCAGCATCATCCTCGGGGCGAGCTTCGGCTCCATCCTCTCCCTCGGCATAGGACCCATCGTCACCTCGAGCATCGTGCTCCAGCTCCTCGCGGGTTCCGGACTCCTCCCCTTGGACCTCACCACCCACGAAGGCCGCGAGAAGTTCCAGGGGCTGCAGAAGGTCGGCACCTACTTCTTCATCCTCTTCGAGGCGGCAATCTACGTCTTCATGGGAGGCCTCACCCCCAATCCCGCGCTCGCCGGCAGCCCGGCATATCTTGAGATGCAGTTCATCCTGGCGTTCCAGCTCGTGCTCGGCGGCATCGTCGTGGTGTTCATGGACGAGGTCGTGGACAAGTGGGGCTTCGGCTCCGGAGTGAGTCTCTTCATCCTCGCCGGAGTGTCGCAGAGCCTGGTCATCCGGCTCTTCTCGCCGCTGCACCCGGTCACGAACCCAAGCGCCTATGTGGGAGCCGTGCCCGAGCTTCTCCGTTCCCTCGCGAGCGGGGACAGCACCACCGCGGGGCTTGAGTTCATGGCCATCTTCTTCACCCTGGTGGTGTTCGCCATGTGCGTCTTCGGCCAGGCCATGAAGATAGAGATACCGCTCTCTTTCGGAAGAGTCCGCGGGTATTCCATCCGGTGGCCGCTGAACTTCCTCTACACCAGCAACATCCCCGTCATCCTGGTGAGCGCCCTGATGGCGAATCTCCAGCTCTGGGCAAGGCTCATGCAGAACTGGGGCTATCCTCTCCTCGGGACGTTCGTCGGCAACACCCCCGCTTCCGGTCTTGTGGCGCTGCTCAACCCGCCGAACATCGCCGGAGCCGTCCTGCGAGGAAGCCTCACGCCGAGGGACTTGCTCAGCGCCGCTGTCTATCTTGTGGTGTTCCTGTTCGGCTGCCTGGTGTTCTCGGTCTTCTGGGTGCAGACCAGCGGAATGGATGCCAAGAGCCAGGCCAAGCAGATCATGGCGTCCGGCCTCCAGATTCCCGGATTCCGCAGAGACCCGCGCATCCTGGAGCGCATCCTCTCCAGATACATCGGGCCGCTCACCGTCATGGGAGGGATTTCGATAGGCGTTCTCGCCGCGACTGCGGACCTCCTTGGCGCTCTGGAACGAGGAACCGGCATCCTGCTGGCAGTCATGATTGTGTACAAGCTCTACGAGGACATCGCCAGGCAGCACATGATGGACATGCATCCCATGATGCGGCGTTTCATGGAGGGCTGATGAACCCTATCACCGGAGCGGTGGTGGAGGCGGTCCTGGACCCGCTGTTCTCTCCACTCCTCTCGTTGCCTCCCTGGCTGGCCATCGGGGCCATCGCTCTGCTCGTCTCCGTCATCGTGACTGTCATCTACAAGCTCACCACGGACCAGAATCTCATGAGGAGCCTCAAGCAGGAGATGAAGGACCTGCAGAAGGAGATGAAGGAGCTGCGCTCTCACCCGGAGAAGATGGCCGGCGTCCAGGCGCGGTTCATGCAGACCAACATGAAGTACATGATGGGCTCGATGAAAAGCACGCTGTTCACCATCCTGCCCATCATCTTCATCTTCGGCTGGCTCAACGCGAATCTTGCCTTTGAGCCCCTCGCTCCGGGGCAGCAATTCACCGTCACCGCCGATTTCGCGAAGGGGGCCTCGGGCACCGCGACCCTGACCACTCTTCCGGAGGGAATCACCCAGGGCGAGGCCGTGCAGCAGATAGTGGACTCCAAGGCGACCTGGCTCCTCCAGGGCGCCGAAGGGGAGTATGTCCTCGAAGTCGCGTACGGAGAGAGCAGCGCACAGGTGGAGGTGCTCATCACCTCGGGACGTGGATACCGCACGCCAGTCGTGCGCTCGAAAAGCCCTGGCGTCAGGCAGGTGACACTCGGGAACGAGAAGATGGAAGCCTTTCGCGTCGGGAGCTTCTCCGTCGGATGGTTCTGGACCTACATCATCTTCGCCATCACCTTCAGCATCGCCCTCAGAAGGGTGATGAAAGTCGCGTGAGGTGAGTGCCATGTACGAGTTCACGTGCTCCCTGAAGAGCGCCCTGAAGCCGGTTTCGCTGGGCAGCATCGAAGGCCAGCTTGTCCTTCCTGTCTTTGACGACGCGAAGCTCGACGGCATAGCCGCAGAGCTGGACGCGCGCTCCAAGGGGACGTTCGCGAAGGCCCTTGCCGCGCTCCCGCTCAAGGGTGGGGCATGCACTCCCCTGGAGACAGGCGGAATCAACGTGGTGGCGCTGGGCCTCGGCAAGCGCGATGCTTTCGATGAGCAGCAGGGGATGCTCGCCGCGAACGCTCTCGGCGCATGGCTCGTCGCGAACAATACCGCGGCGGGAAGGTTTGACACCGTCACCCTGGTTCCCGTCCAGGGGAGGGAGGAGCGCTCCATCTGGGACACGATAGGGGGCATCTCCGTTGCGTCCTATGACCCCTCCGTGAGAAAAGAGAAGGACCCAGGGGTCAAGCGAGTCGTCGTCCTCGGGGGGAAGGAGCTGGAGAATCCTGTGCTCGCGGCCAGGGTGTGGGGAGAGGCCAGGAACTACGCCCGCTGGCTGAACGACGGCCCAGCGAACATCGTCACCCCGCAATTCCTCGCTGCCGAGGCGCAGAAGATAGCGAAGATGGCCGAGCACATCGAGCTCACGGCGAGACTGGACAAAGCTGCGCTCGAGAAGGACAGGTGGAATCTCCTGCTGGGGGTGAACCAGGGCAGCGAGCGGGAGCCGGTGGGCATCTGCCTCACCCACTACGGCAAGGGCAAGCCAATCGTGCTCATCGGGAAGGCCATCACCTTCGACACCGGCGGAACGAACCTCAAGACCGGAGAGTGGATCAACGAGATGCGCATGGACATGTCCGGCGCAGGGCTCCTGCTCGCGGTCTTCCGGGCATGGGCCGCGCTGCCTGCCGACCTGCGTCCGAAACACACCGTGCACGGCATCTTCGTCGCCACCGAGAACATGCTCGGCGGCAGAGCCCAGCTCCCCCAGGATGTGCTGGTCTCGCGCAGCGGAAAGACCGTGGAGATAGACAATACGGACGCCGAGGGACGCCTGACTCTTGCCGATGCCATGGACTATGGTCTCGAGAAGAAGCCCGCGCTGGTGCTCACCGTGGCGACGCTCACCGGGGCGTGCATGGTCGCGCTGGGCGTCGGCCAGCTTGTCCCCGCCGGGCTTTTCGCCAATGCGGCCGGCCAGAAATATGTGGGGGGCATGCAACTCGCGGCGTCCCGCGTGGGCGAGCGGGTATGGCACCTGCCGAGCAGCGAGTTCGGCTCTCTTTATCCCGCGATGAGCAAGTCTTCTCGCGCCGACCTCAAGAACACAGGCGACCCCAAAGGTGGGGGTGCGAGCTCTGCCGCTGCGTTCCTCCAGGCATTCGCGGTGAAGGAGCACGAGGGCAGGCACGAGACTCCTTACTTGCACCTTGACATCGCAGGCACGATGTCCCAGGACAAGCGCGGCACGGGCGTCGGGGCGAAGCTCCTCGGGGAGTTCCTCAGGAGCGTCGAGCTGTAGCGATGCTCTCCGACTTCGAGCGGGCCAGGGTCCTCG
>Ga0209542_10007122_pt1 | contig 21436 bp, 21 predicted proteins | sample RifCSPhighO2_01_FD_184028 | JGI IMG/M metagenome (GOLD analysis project Ga0209542, IMG submission 184028) | Soil microbial communities from Rifle, Colorado - Rifle CSP2_plank highO2_0.1 (SPAdes) (version 2) | ecosystem: Environmental > Terrestrial > Deep subsurface > Rock core/Sediment ... | reverse complement strand
AGGCCTGCGAAGCAAAAGCCAAGGGCCGGCTGTCAGAATTCTGACGGCTTTGTCTCAACTGCACCTCGCTGCGCGTCTCTATCGTCCCCGGAGAAGGTCGGGAGCAGCTACCTCGGGGGTTGTCTGTCTTGCGCAAAACAGACAACCCCACCTTGTTCTTTGAAAATAAAGGAGGGTGATATGCAGGCAAGATTTAAAGACGAAAAAGAAGCGGAAAAACGGAGAAGAAAAAACGAAGAGTCCACTATTCTTTGGCTGGCGAAAACCCTAAAGATGGACGATGAAGAAATAAAGAAGGTGTTGAAGCGCGTCAGGGACAACTCCCGCCCTTACAAAACAATATTAGTTAAAAAAAGAAGCGGCGGAAAACGAGAGTTGACCATTCCCTATCCCTTGCTGAAAAAAATTCAGCGGAAGATCAATAAACGGATTTTGTGCGATTTTCCGGTGGCCGAGAACGTTTACGGATTCTCCGGAGGCAATATTCTTGATGCGATTAAGCCCCATCTCGGGGCGAGAAGCATTCTCTGTGTTGATATTAAAAACGCTTTCCCGAGCATCAGCTTCTTCCAAGTGTTTAATTTTCTCACTGAAGGAAGAGAGGTCGAATATGCCACCTTGATGAATGAGAAAAGCCAATATTTATGGTACGGCCCTTATCATCGTGCAATTGTGGATTTCAAACCGGGTTATCTGTCCTGGTACGCCGCAAGAATCATAACGCAGCTTGTCACCTCCAAAAACCAGTTACCTCAAGGAGCACCGACAAGCCCAAAACTCTTCGATCTTTTCTGCAAACCCCTCGATGAACGACTAAACGAGTTCGCTATAAAGGTTAGAGGAACGTATACGAGGTACGCGGACAATATTTTCTTTTCCATGCCCGAAGAAAAATTCCCAAAACCGATTATAAACGCGGTTTCGCACCGTATGAGGAAAGAAGGATTTGTGCCTCACAAGTTTAAAACAGGAAGCATAAACGGAGAAGCTTTAAGGATCCTCGGTCTCAATCTGATAAACCGGAAAATCCACAATACGCGTGATTTCAAAAGAGCACTACGACTTTCCATCCACCACGTAAACTGGCTGATAGACAACGGTAAAAGGGATACGCCTGAATTTGAAAAAGCCTGGCAGAAACTCCGGGGACAAATGAATTTCGCCAGAATCGACACTTTGCCGCCAAAACTCCTCAACGATTATTTAGAACTTGAAAAACAACTGAAGTAAAGCTCCGATCGCCAAGGATCGGAGCTTTTTATTTTAAAAAATGTAAGATATAATAAAACCGATGCTGAAAATCTACAACACTCTGTCGGGGAAAAAGGAGGCAGTTACCTTGAAAAAGGGTAAAGCCGTCCAGCTTTTTGTTTGCGGTCCCACGGTTTATGATTATTCGCATTTAGGGCACGCGCGCACCTACATCGCTTTTGACGTTATTGTCAAGTACCTGAAAGAAAAAGGTTATAAGGTTTTCTATCTGCAGAACATCACCGACATTGACGATAAAATCATCCAAAGAGCTCAAAAAAGGGGCATTTCGGCAGAAAAACTCGCTCAAGACTTTGAAAAGGAATACCTTAAAGACATGAAGTTTTTAAGAGTAGACAGCGTCACCAAGTACGCCCGGGCCACCGATTATCTCAAAGAAATCATCAGCCAGATAATAATGCTCAAAGACAAGGGCTTTGCCTATCAGATAGCCGACGGCATCTATTATGACATCTCCAAGTTTAAAAACTACGGGAAACTTTCAAGAAGAACGGCTATCCAGGCCGAAGATGCCATTTCTCGCATTGATGAAAGCAAAGAGAAAAAGAATAGAGGCGATTTTTGTTTGTGGAAGTTTGCCCCGCACCGAACCGAAAGTTCTGGTGCTGGGGTTTTCGAACCATCATGGCCCTCGCCTTTTGGTCGGGGCCGGCCAGGCTGGCATATTGAAGACACGGCGATCACTCAAAAATTCTTCGGGACGCAATATGATATGCACGGCGGAGCCAAAGACCTAATCTTTCCCCACCATGAAGCCGAAATCGCGCAGATGGAAGCGATTTCCGGCAAAAGGCCCGTGGTTCAATACTGGATCCATACGGGATTTCTAACCGTCAACGGAAAAAAGATGTCCAAGTCCTTGGATAATTTTATTACCATCCAAGATTTCATCAAGAAGTATTCGGCCAGAATTTTAAAATTTCTTGTTGTTAAAAACTATTACCGCTCCCCAATGGACTATACGGAATCATCGGTCGCTCAAGCTAAAAAAGAATTGGCTAGAATCGACGAATTTATATCTGGAGGTCGGATCTCCCCCTTAATTTTGGGGGAGGTCCGACCTCCTAATATCCGAAAATTCGAAAAGCAATTCGCGGAAGCTATGGACGATGATTTTAACACGCCTAAAGTCACCGCTGTTATTTTCGAATTAATGAAAGAAAAAGAAATTAATTCTGCTGATGCTCTGAAATTTTTGAAGAAGATCGACCGGATCCTGGGCTTTATTTTCTGGCCAAAATTTAAAGAAAAAATCCCCGAATCTGTACTTAACCTGGTTAAGCGCAGAGAAAAAGCCAGAAAAGACGGCCTGTGGCAGGAAGCGGACCGAATCCGAAACAAAATCACGGAGCTCGGCTGGCAAATCGAAGATACCAAAACCGGCCCGAAATTAAAGAAATCGTGAAGATACTCTACGCAATTTTTTCTTTCGAGAGTTTTGTTTTTTTATCTGAAGACGCTTTTCTTTCACTCTTTTGGGGATCCTAGTGGGGATTCTCTTCTTTTTGCGGTTTCGCAACTTCCTTAACCTCTCACATAAAATCTTAAAGGCGATTTTCTTGTTTTGGGACTGCAGACGCTCTGCATCAACCCGGACAATGATATTTGACGGCAAATGATGAAGTATGACCGCTGTTTTCTTCTTGTCCCGCCGCTGGCCACCCGGCCTGGACGAGGTGGAATAGCTGATGACGACATCTTTATTCATTGACGCATCTTAACATATTATGTTAATTTGAAATATAGTAAACATGTCAGAAAAATTACCGGACAAAATCCCGCCTCAAAGCATTGAAGCAGAGCAATCGCTCTTAGGAAGCTTAATGCTCGATAAAGATGCGATCATTAAGGTGGTCGATTTTTTGCAGGCCAGGGATTTTTATAAGGGCATCCACCAGGAAATCTATGCGGCTATGGCCGATATTTTCGGAAGAGGAGAACCGGTAGACGTGCTTTCTGTTTCGACGCGCCTTAAAGAAAAAGAGAAGCTCGAAGTAATCGGCGGCAACGCCTATCTGACCGAACTCATCAACTCCATTCCCACGGCCACGCACGTTTTCAACTACGCTAAAATCGTCCAAAAAAAGAGAATCTTAAGAGATATGATTGAAGCGAGTCACGAGATCGGCTTGATGGGCTATGCCGAAGACGAAGATGTCGAAGAACTTTTAGACCAAGCTGAAAGGAAAATCTTCAGCATTGCCCAAAAATCGCTTTCTCAAAGCTTCATTCCGGTAGGAGCGACACTGGAAGAAGCCTTTGAAAGAATCGACCGATTGTCCAAACACGGCGGAGAAATGCGAGGGTTGCCGACCGGCTTTACGGACCTCGATAACATCTTGGCCGGCTTGCAAAAGTCGGACCTCGTCATTCTGGCTTCGCGGCCTTCGGTTGGTAAAACAGCGCTCGCCGTTGATATCGCCAGAAACATTGCCAACAAAACAAAACTGCCCGTAGGTCTTTTCAGTTTGGAAATGTCTAAAGACCAGGTTGTTGATAGGCTGATCGCCTCTCAAGCGGGTGTTGACCTCTGGAAGTTGAGAACAGGGCGACTATCCAACGAAGGACCAGATAATGATTTTACTAAAATTCAGCAGGCCTTGGGAGTCTTAGCCGAAACCCCCATTTATATTGATGATTCGGCCAGCACCAATATTTTACAAATGAGAGCTTTGGCGAGGCGCCTGCAAGCAGCCAAGGGACTTGGCTTAATTATTGTTGACTATCTGCAATTAATGGAATCTCGCAATACCCAAGTAAATGCTGTGCAGCAGGTAACTGAAATTTCCAGGTCCTTGAAAGGCCTGGCCAGGGAATTAAATATTCCGGTCTTGGCGATTTCCCAATTATCAAGGTCAGTGGAATTCCGCTCTCCGCCCCGCCCCAGACTCTCTGATTTAAGAGAAAGCGGATCCCTGGAACAAGATGCGGACGTAGTGCTTTTCATCTATCGGGAAAAAGAAATGGGCGAAACCGTGCCTTCCAATATCGCCGAAATTATTATTGCCAAGCACCGCAATGGTCCTGTCGGAGCCGTGAAACTGTTTTTTGATTCAGAGCGGGTCACCTACCGCAATCTCGAAAAGGATTTCCAGGAATAACTATGACACATCCCCCAGCCATTCAAAAATTAATAACCATATTCTCCAAATTTCCAACGATCGGCCCTCGCACCGCCGCCCGTTTTGTTTTTTACTTATTAAAAACTTCCGATGCGGAGATCAAAGAAATTGCCGAATCAATCGCCTCGTTAAAAAATTCGGTCAAACAATGTTCATTCTGTTTCAATCCCTTTGAGCCTTCGACAAGCTCAGGCCAAGAGGCAGAATTGTGCGAAATTTGTGCCGACCCACGAAGAGACCAGACCATACTTTGCGTTGTCGAAAAAGAAACGGATCTTGTGCCTATCGAAAAAACTAAAAAATATCCGGGCAGATATTTCGTTTTGGGCGGCGCGCTCTCGCGGTTCAATCGTGAAGACTTAAAGGACTTGCGGACCGGAGAACTTTTAGCCAGGGCTGGCCAGAAAGAGATCCAGGAAACCATTATTGCCACCAACTCCACCACCGAAGGCGAAAGTACGGCTTTATATCTTGAAAGAGTCTTAAAACCTTTAGGTAAGAAAGTCACCCGCCTGGGCCGCGGGCTGCCCCTGGGCGGCGAGTTAGAGTACGCTGACGAAGAAACACTGGGTTCAGCCTTAGACGGCCGAAAATAAAAATGTTGGAGGCCCGGCCTCCAACATTTTTACGATTTCCAGATAGATATTCGGAAATCGGATATCTTATTTTTACTCGATTTTAATAATTTCCACCTGGGTGAAAGGCTGACGATGCCCTTTCTTTACATGATAGCGCTTCTTAGCCTTGTATTTGCCGATAATCACCTTTTTCCCTTTGCCTTGTTTTAAAATCTTACCGAAAACTTTAACTCCGGCAACAAAGGGCGCGCCAATTTGCACTTGATTATCTTTCTCCAATAACAAAACATCGTTGAAGACGACTTCCCCGCCTTCCTTATTCTCTAATTTCTCTATTTTAATTCTATTCTTCGGAGCGACTAAGTATTGCTTGCCGCCGGTTTTAATCACAGCTAACATATTTTTATTATTCTTTGGGTTCTTTTAATTGTTTATACTCTCCTATTTCTACCAGTTTTTCCACCCTTTCGTCAAGTAGCGAGAGGCGTTTCTCGGAATTGCCGTAAGCTGAAGAGGCGTCTCGCAAGTGACTGCCGAGCTTCCGAAAGTCGTCCATCAACTTCTCAGCATCCTGATGAACCTTAGCTAACTTCTTTAAAATCTCGTGGGTTTGCTTGGAAACCTGCGTATCTTTGAACCAGTGCTCAATCGTTCTTAAGGTTAAATAAAGAGTGTTAGGCGAAGTCAAAATTATTCTTTTTGACCAGGCAAAGGCAGCCACATCCAGCTCTTTGCCGAGGCTGCTGACAATTTCATAATAAATGGCTTCAGCCGGAATATACATCAAAGCAAACTCCGTAGTTGCTTCGGCCGGCAAAATATACTTAGCGGCAATCTCGTTGATTCTGTTTTTTACGTCTTCGAGAAACGTCTTCTTGAAAAAGGCTTTTTCAGTTTCGGTGTTAGCCTTAATCATTTTGTCAAAATTTTCCGAAGGGAACTTAGAGTCAATCGGCAGAACAAGATCGTTGGGCAGTTTTAAGACAGCGTCAACCTGCTCGCCCGAAGAAAAAAGATGCTGGATTTTATAAAGTTCTTTAGGGAAATGCTGCGATAGAATGTGTTCCAAAGAGGCTTCCCCCCATTGGCCCCGCAATTTAGGCGACTTGAAAATTTCTTGGAAGGTGGAAACGTCTTTAACCGTGGCCTGGACCTGCTTTAAGTCTTCCCTAATCTGGGTCGCTTCTTTGGTGAAAGAACGCATTTGGTCATTCATGGCTTGGGAAGTGCAGTCAACGCTCCCCCTGATTTCTTTTAATTGGCCGATCATCAAATCGGTCAATCGCCTCTCTAAATCTCTGATGGCGTCGGTTTGACGAGTATCAACCTTTGATTTTCTGAAATAAAACAAAACAGCAATCACCCCCAGAGCGACGAAAAAAACGATTGGAATGAGTATTAGGCTATTCATTTGGTTAAAATTTCGACTATTAAAAATGCTATATATATACCAATTAAAACGAGGCCTTCTTTTCTGGTTATTTTCTGACCGGTTCTTATAAAGATGAAGAACAGCACTACGGCAAGAATCAGAAAGATCCTGGCAATAATAAACGGAGAAAAATCGACAATCTTAATCGGGGTAATTAAAGAAACGGTTCCTAATATGAAAGTTGACGTGATGGCGACGTTGCCCATTAAGTTGCCCAAAATCATCCAATCGTGGCCTTTTCTTGCAGCGTGCAAGCTGAAAAATGTTTCGGGCGTGCATGTTCCGATAGCTACGATGAAGATACCGATCAGTCCCAAGGGCAAATTAAATGTTTCGTAGAAAAAAATAGCTGATTGCACTACCCCCTGGCCTCCGATAAAAAGCAGGGCCAGCCCCGTAAGGACGGTAAAAACGTCTCTAATAATTTCTTTAACGGTGAATTTTTGCGGATAATTTTCATAAACTTTCGTAAATCTGTCTTTCTTAGAAAAGAGCCAAACAACGTAAGCAGCAAACCCGGCTAAAAGGATAATGCCGTCGGTCCTCGATAAATTCCCGTCGAAAATCAGAAAAAGAGGCAAAAGCGCAATAATCATTATAAAAATCGAGGTTCCTTGAACGGTCCGGCTATTGGAAGAAAGCCCGCCGCGGGAAATCAAAGCGGTCAAGCCTATTACGATGGAAATATCAAAAATATTGGAACCCACCACGTCGCCGAAAGAAAGTTCGGGTATGCCGCGAAGGGCCGAAACAACACCAATGATCAAATTGGGAATGGTGGCCCCGATGCCCACCACGAAAAAAGCCAGCACAAACTCTTTTAATTTCAAACAGACGCCGATTCGCGACAAGGCATCGATCAGCCATTTCCCGGCCAGAGCCAGCAACAAAAAAGAGCCGAAAAGAATAGCAATTTGTAAAATCATGTTTCTTTATTGTAACACTTCGACATGCTCAGTGTAAAACACTCCGACGGGCTCAGTGTAAACAAAAAGGCAGCTTTGGTTAAAGCCGCCTTTGCTTTTTGATTTACTTCATTTGCGCCCGAAGAATGTTTTGTCTTTCCTTCATCGCCGCAACAATCTCTTTATTAGCCTCTCTTTTTTTACTATTATCGAGAGCGGACAATTCGGTCAGGGTCATCCGATGAGCGGGATCTTTCTGGCACTGAAGGTAATTCGTGCCTGTGTATAATGCCAGCTTCATCGCTCCACCACACAGCAAGCATTTGAAGGCCGGAGTCTGGACTGGGGCCAGCTGCCCGTCTTTGACAAGATAATGAGACATTACCAACTTTGCCTGATCGCGGGCATCTTTGTTGTTAAAACGGAAAACAATTTCATCCAGACCAACTGCCTCAAGAGTGAAGTCTTTCTGGTGCTTAAAGCCTTCTAGCCCCAGGGTGTTCGCTGCCACAATCCCGGCTTCCATTGTCCGGTAATTAGCGTTAAGCGCTCCGCCTTCGCCATATTCTTTCTTGATCTCCGCTGAAGCTTTTGCCCGGTTCGACAACTTGTCAATTTGGAATCTTAAAGAATTGCTTGCGTCTGCCATGTTCTGCCTCCTTTCTTCTAAAATTTTGGCGATAAGTAAATATACAATAAAAAGATAATTTCGTCAATGCTTTTGAAAATAATTAAAAAGGCAGCTTTGGTTAAAGCCGCCTTTTCTTGAGAGTGGTGATTCACCTTTTCCGCTCTTTGCTGATGCCCAGCCCTTCAAAGATCTGCTTCGGAGGAGTCCCTTTATTAATCATCTTCAATACGGTCCGGGTAAACTCCTCCACCTGAAGCTCTTTAGGGGCGCACTTTTCGCGTTCTTGGATTTTGTTCCAGGTTTTAGTCCGCTTCTCCCACCAATGTGTCATCATGCCTTTGTCTTTGGCTTTGTTGGCTTGATTTTGAAGGTTAACGAACCCACGAAATTGCAAGAGTAGCAAGACATAGCCTCTCTGCCACTTGTGAAGCTTCTTGGTTGAAGACACCTTCTGTAAAACCACATTCGCCTCCTTTAGTCACCACTCTTTAAAGGAATATTGTAATGTGCCTATGCTAATTTATCACATATCTTAATCTTGTCAACTATGCGGCCCCAACCGGAGTTGAACCGGTGTTTCTTGGTTGAGAACCAAGCGTCCTGGGCCACTAGACGATGGGGCCATGAGATGATTTATCAAATTTTTCTAATTTCGTCAACAATCTTAATCATTTGAAGCTCTCTCGATCCGTCGATTAAAATAAAATCGCCTTCCTTCATTTCTTGCTGTAAGGCTAAACTAGCTCCGCCTGCTTCGTTAAAAGAGAAAATTTTATCTTGGGCTAATCCTTTTTTCTTAGCTCCTTCCGCATAAAACTTAGCTCGAAGACCTACCGTGAAAAGCAAATCAGCGGAAACTTTTACCTCTTCGCCGATAGTTTCATGGATTTCGGGCGTATATTGCCCGGCTCCGACGATATCTCCTAAAACAGCTATTTTTCTGCCTCGTTTATCAGAATCACTAATTTCAATTCTTTTTAAGACATCCAGGGCTTCAGCCATCGATAAGGGCGAAGCTGATTCGGAATCATCTAAAATCAGCGTATTTTTAATCCCTTCAATCAATTTCATTCTTCCCGGAAAACCTTGATACGATTTGAGGGCTGCGGAAATTTCCACCAAATTTAATCCTAAAAGCTCGCCCACGGCCACGCTGGCTAAGGCCGCGTAAATATGCTCCTTGCCGAAAAGATTCTTTAACCAAACGGGTACGATATTGCCCTCATAATTTATTTTAAAATTCGTGCCCGGGCTCGGCGATTGAGTTAAAAAGATGTCAGTTGCCTGGATATCAGCCCTCGCCCCAAAACCAAAAGATAGAGTACTCACGCTTGTTTGACTTTTGATATCTCTAATAGTTTCGTCATCGAAATTCAAAACCAATCGGGCTTGAGCCGGCAAGTTTTTAACCAATTCTTCAATAAAAGCAGTGTCTGGTTTTTGTCCGGCGAAAAATTCTTTATTAAACTCATATTCGCCCATATGGGTTGCCACTAAAATAACCGATCTCGAATTTTTTAACAAAAATTTGGCATCATTAAAATGGGCTGCATCGACCTGATAAATTAAAACATCCTTGTTTAATTGGCTAATAGCCCGAGCTGCGGTTTCCCTACCCCTGCCCGCAACCAATATAACCTTCGGTTTTGTTAAGATAATTTTTATTTTATTAAATGTGTTATTCATTTTCATAATGATCCGGCGGTATTTGATAATAATCGATGATGTATTTAGCTAATTCTTGAAAAACGGGCACGGCCGAATATTCGGCGGTCTTCGATGCCGGATTGTTCAATTTAACTAAGATCAAAAATCGAGGATTGAAAGCCGGAGCGAACCCGATAAAGCTCTGCCAAGTTTTGTCGGAATAACCTTTCTGATTAATGCCCAAGGCCGAATAAGAAACCTGAGCGGTGCCAGTTTTGCCCGCAACATAATAACCCGGGATTCTTGCCGCTTTGCCGAAACCATTTTCCACAACACTCACCAACATGGCCGTCACCTTAGAGGCAGTCTGCGGAGAGATTATGTTATTATCGCTTGTTTTAGATTCTTGTTCAACTAAATACGGCTTGATTAACTTTCCACCGTTAGCAATAATCGAAAAAGCTCTCACCAATTGAATCGGCGTCATCTCAATGCCTTGTCCGAAACTGGCCGTCGCATAATTGATTTCGTAACCTTTTTTAAACTCGGCATTTTTGGAAGAAATCTCTCCCTGAAGATCAAGGCCGGTTTTCTCAAAAATACCGAAGTTAGCGATATATTCTAAAAATTTTTTGTGACCCAGCTGGCTTTCGGCGAAAACCGCTCCGGTATTGATGGATTTTTCCAAAACTTGAGTCATCGTAATATCGCCGGGATAAGTTCTTCGATCGTAATTATAAATAGGCCAACCGCCGATTTCTAAAACTCCCGGATCTTGATAGGTTGTTTCCGGCGTAATTTTACCTTGATCTAAAGCCGCGGCCATGGTAATCGGCTTGAAAACAGAACCCGGTTCAAAGATTTTCTGGGTGGCGTCTGATTGGAAAACGCTAAAATCTTTTTCCTTTGAATATTCAGCAGGGTTAAAACTTGGCTGATCGGCTAGAGCCAATAATTTTCCGGAGGTTGGATCGATGACAATAATAGCGCCTCCTTCAATAGCTAAATTTTTCTCGGCTTTACGCAAAAGCTTTTCAGCCAAATACTGGATATTGTAATCAATCGTCAATTTAAGATCCTCGCCCTTGTTGTCAGAACGACTCAACCCGGGGAAAAAATAACCCAAAGGGCCCTTAACTCCTTCCCAAAATTCTTCTTTACCGCGTAAAACATCATCGAAGAACTCTTCCGCGCCGTATTGGCCTGCGCCTTCTTCATTCACAAAACCAAGAACATGGCTAGCGAAATCGCCGTAAGGATATTCTCGAAAAGTTTCTTTTTTAAAATGAATGCCGACAAGCTTTAACTCTTCGATCATGGCGACGTCTTGGTCGGTCATTTTGTCCCGGATAAGTTCGTAAAGATTGTCCTTTTGGAGCCTAGACATGAGATAATCCTTATCCATGTCTAATTTTTCGCTTAAAGCTTGGGCCACTTTTTCTTTTTCGCTTGCGGGCACTTCGTTTGGGGAGAGGTATAAAAAAGAATACTCCCGGTTAGTAGCTACGGGCAAGTCGTGGTTTGCTAAAAAAATCTCTCCCCGGTCGCCGACGAAGTCCAAAAATTGTTTCTGCTGCCCTCTGGCTAAAGCGGCGTAGTAATCATGGCGAACCACCTGTAAAAAAAATAGGCGAAAAGCTATGGCTGCTGAAAATATAAAGATTAGCGCCAAAATAAAGTTAATCCTCCAATTTTTCATGTTCTTATTTGGCCGCCACCGCGCTTGCTAACACCTGGATGTAGTCGATCTTGCCCACTTTTTCGTAGCCCTTGGCAACCAACGCTCCTTCGAGGCCCGGGAGAGAATTTGTGCCAGAAAAACTAATTTGCAAAGTTTTAAATTCTCTGTCCAGATCGGCAATTTTCTTTTCGTAATTGTTAACGGTAAAACTCGCCCGGGTAATTTCGTTTACCTGAAAAACGTAAAAACCGATTAAAGAAATAGCCAAGGAAAAGCTTATAAGGAAAACGGCCTTCAAACTAAATTTCCATTTGAGTATATATTCACAATTCATATTTTTATGCAAGCCCTTAGTTTAGCCGACCTTGACCTTGAGTTAATTATTATTTCCTGACGGGTCGGGATAACTGGTTTTTTTGTTAAAATATTTAAATTTAAGGAGTTATTTTTCAGAAAGTTTTTAACGATTCTGTCTTCCAATGAATGGAAAGAAATAATGACGAGTCTCCCTCTTGGTGCTAAAATCTGCAAAGCTTGGGGCAAAGCCTTTTCAATATTGTTTAATTCGTCATTAACGGCGATTCTTAAGGCTTGAAAGGTTAAGCGAGGAGCAGATCCGGCTTGCTTTATAATCTCTGTTAGATGAGCTGTGTTTTTGATTGGTTTTTGTTTTCTCGCTTCTATAATTTTTTCTGCGATTTTTCGAACCCGTTTTTCTTCACCGTAATCTGCGAGAACTCTCTCAATTTCGAATTTAGACCAGAAGTTAACGATCTTTTCTGCAGTCAATTGATTCTGCGCATTATACCTCATATCCAGCGGTTCTTTTTTCTGGAACGAGAATCCCCTCTTTGATTCTTCCAAATGCCAGCTAGAATATCCCAAATCAAATAAAATACCGCTTACTTTGTTAAATTTATAACGCTTGATGATTTCGCTAAGATTAGCGAAGTTATCACAAACAAGAATTAAATTAGGGTTTTTCTTAATTTCGCTGATTGCTTCTGGCGTCCAGTCAATCCCCAACACTTTGCCCCGAGGCGCTATTTTTTGTAAAATTTCGGCGGCATGTCCTCCCCCGCCGATGGTCGCATCAATGAAGTTCTCGTCAGGCTGGGGATTTAAATATTGAATGACTTCTTTTTGTAAAACCGGGATGTGCATGTTAAACGCCAAATTCTTTTAAACGCTCGGCGATATCACTAACCGTCGTCTCGGTTTTTTTCCGATACTCCGCCCACTTATCGGCGTCCCAAACTTCAATCCGGTTAGAAAGCCCGAGAACCGCAACATTCTTTTTCAAACCGGCATAATTTTTTAAATAATCAGGAACGAGAATCCGGCCCAATTTATCAAGTACGGCATCAGCTGCCCCGGAAAGCATCAGCCTGGCATAATTTCTGGCATCAATTTGAGTCGGCGGCAAGGCCTCTAATTTTTTGGCCTGCTTTTCCCACTCGACTAATGTGTAAATAACGAGGCAATTTTCTAAACCTTTAGTAACAATGGCCTGTTCGCCTAAATCCTTACGGAACTTAGCCGGAATAGCTAATCTTTTTTTGGTATCAATAGTGTGTTGGTATTCGCCAATAAGCATATAGTTATCCCCAATTCTTCTTATTTATCCCCATACTTATCCACAATTATCCACTACAACTACATTATCGCCCACCCAAGCATCCATGTCAACCACTCCAAAAATGCCAAAAAGCCCCTGAAAGGGGCTTTTTATCCACACCTTTTCCCCAACTAGCCTATCTAAACATTAATAATTTGATCTGAACTAAGAAGCCGATTAACTTTCGGACGAAGGGCCTTTGAGAATTATCCAGGTAGAAAAACAAGGCATAAAGCAGTATAGCTGAAATTAATCCGGCCATTAAAGCAATATAAAGCACGTTAATTCCAGTAATTACGTCCGTGGCTCCTAAAACTCCTTTTTTTGTCACTATAATTTTAGCGGTAGCAAACAAAGCAAAATTATCATTGTAAACATCAGCCACATTAATTATTTCCGTAGCACCGTAATTAAAATTGTTCTCATCAGTAACTTTGACGTCGTAAGTAATTGTTCTTGTCTGGCTGCCGCCAATTTCGCCTAAGACCAAATCCGCTCCGACGTCTCGATTGCCGACAACGCCGTCAATCAATAAATTACCGGCATAAGCCAGCTTGCTGTGTAAAATGTCTTTAATTTTAGTGCCGCTGATTGCCGTAGTTTTAGCATTAACGATTTTTATCTGAAACTGCAAAGTATCTCCCGGCGCAGCCGCTACTTCATTTTTCCATTCAGTGTCGCCTTTGGTAATATTTTTGGCCATTTTAGAAATGCTCAAACCAACTTCACCTAATAAATTATTAACATTAACAGCGGCTGAATCGAAAACTTCAGTAAAATTATCAGCTTTAACATAGGCTCGATTGGTCAAAGTAGTTAAACCAAGATTGAATTTATTTTTAGAAGACACCCTCGCGTCAAAAGTAATTGTTTTTAACTGCTTTCTGACAAAAACACTTAACGGTATATTTGAGATATCGCCTGAAACGGTTTGATCGTTTACCCTTAAATTACCCTGATAAATAATATCTTCGGGCAAAACATCTTTCGCTACAACATTATGGGCTTCATCTTTGCCCATTAATTCAACTTCAATCTTAAAAGACAGGTTGTCTCCCGGGAAAACAAAAACCATATCTTGATAAGGAGTATTCTGGCTAATATTTCTGACTGATTTGTTAATAGACAGTTGCGGATAAAAATTACTAGCAAGAGTAGCTCCTCCACCACCGCCTCCACCACCGCCTCCACCACCACTACCGCCACCACTAGGTGCTGGTGCTGGCGCTGGCGCCGGAGCCGGAGCTAGCGCTGGAGCCGGGGCTGGGGCAGGATTACCACCTCCGCTACCTGTATCACTATAATCATTGCCTCCATCAGAAACAGGGCTATAATCATTACCTCCGCTAGAAACAGGACCATAGTTATTGCCTCCGCCATCAGAGACAAAGCTATAGTCATTGCCTCCGCCAGTATCATAATCGTTATCTGCTAAAACAACCGAGAGGGGCTGAATGACAATCAGCCCAATGAAGAGTAATATTATATAAATAGATTTATTCATAAAAATATAATAATATTTCATTATATCTTAATCTGTGATTTTGTCAAACGCTTAAAACAAAAGGAACTACTTATCGTAGTCCCTTTTAATGTGCAGTTACCGCACTATAGCGGCTTCCACTCGGGGATCGGTTACGATCTCCCAGATTTTCGTCTTATCCAGGGGATCAAAACCAAAAATCTTTGCCTGACCGCCATCAGCTAAGATAACAATCAAATACATTGGGTCAGAAGCCGGATAGGCCCAACCAATTGGAATTTGTTCAATGTCTGGCTCTTGGAATGTCCCAAGCGCTTTATCGACAAGCGATGACCAGGGCAGATTGCTTGTCAAGGGCGCCATTTTAGAACGAATTTCCTTGAATTGCTCGACAGTATAAAGAGCGGCGGAAACGAAATGCGCGCCAGTCATTCGCCTATTTGGAAAAGTCCGAGTCAATAGACCCCTCGCTTCATCGCTGGTGATAACCATGCTGGTCTTGGGCCAAACAATCGGTAAGGGAGTCGGTGCGGGCGCTGCAATCTTGCTAATTTGTGCCCTTAGATCAGCTATTGTCCCTTGGTCTTTGGTCTTTTCTTGTTTCAATCTTGCCAGCTCGTCCAGAACGCTCTGCGGCGTGATCTCTCGAGTAATCGCGCTTGGCGTAGGTGCGGGCGCGGGTGTTGACGTCGATAGCATCGAAACGTCAACAAGTCTCCACGTCCTGAACGTAGTCCAGGATAAAACCAACGCTGCCACCAACAAGATCATCGATACGTAAATGAAAATCTTGTGCTGAGTCGACCACCCTAAGCTGGGGCTGAACCAGACCCTTATTCTGTTCCAGATATTTCCCATTTAATCCTCCTTTTTTCTTTTCTATTGAGTTGTCAAAGAATATTATACTATATTCCTAATCAAATTTTTGTCAATCAGCAATCACGGCCATTCTTCTCCGGTCGACGCCAGGCGGCCAGCAGGTTATCAATACCAAAGCTCCATCCGCATGGGCGGGCAGATCCTCGCCTTTATTCAAAATTACCTTTTCTTTAACAGTATAAGTATATTTTTGCTGATTGTAATAAAAATAAATTTTATCGCCCGGGACCAAATCGCCTAATTTACTGAAAACCCAGTCGTACTTAACTTTCGGCCAGCCAAGCGGAGCGCTGTGCCCTAAAAAGATAATCTGTCCTTCTTCTCCGGGCAACGAAGAACCCGGATAATGCACCACTCCCTTGTCTAAGGCCTGGCTGAAAACGCTTTTCTCGGCGCTCTCAATAAAAACTAAGGGGGCTTCAATTTGAATTTTAGGAATTTCAATACTATCCTGTTTCGCAATTAAAGCAGCCTCTTCTCGCGGTATAATTTCATTTTGAGTCTGGATAATTTCTTCTCCTCCATAAACAATTTTATAATTAAACATTCTTTTAATCGTACCTAGGTTCATCGCCAAAAAAACAATCACAAAACAGAAGATAAAAATCTTCAGGAAGCTTAAAAGCTCTTCTTTGGGAAAATTCTTAATCATTATATTTTAAAATTATGTGGAACGATCTGTAAAACCGTTTCTTTGTCCATTAAAACCATCAGTCCGGCCAATAAGATTAAAAACACGATTGATCTTAAAATAAGAGCTGTATCTTGGACCTTAATATGGATAAAAATATTTAAAATCAAAGCAAAACCGATTAAAATTATGGAGTAAAAAAGTATCTTATGGGCAATCCCAAAGTAGTCGGTGGTGATAAACTGCGCCGCAGCCGCCACCCTCGTATCAGTCTCGGCTACTTTTCGTTCGGTTGTGATAATCACTGGCTCTTCAACCTTAACTTCTTTCGACAGCGAACCCGCCACTGAGCTTACCGTCTCAGCAGGCGAACCAAAACTTTGCACCACCAAAGTTGTTTCTTGACCGTTAAGCTCTCCGGTCAAAACTGCGATGCCGATTTCCTGAAAACCAGGATTGAGAAGATTGGCTCGATGAGATGGAGAATCAATCCAAGCATCAACTACTTCTTCGGAGTCAATAAAACCAACAGCTAAATTCTCTCCGGCCGCCTGATAATGGTAACCAGCGTTTCGGAACCAATACCACGGCGTAACCCCGGTCGGACTAGAATGGGCAAAATAATTATTAGCTAGCATGTCCTTAGCTTTCCCGAGAGCCACTTCATTTAATTTCATATTTTCCTTCAAAGGAGCTAACCCCAAGTCGCTTCTTTCTTGATTGGTCAAAGTAATGAGGGCATTTTTTGCCACTTCAGCAAAAAAAACCGACTTAGGAAAAGAAACTAAAAAGACGGCAGCGAAGATGCTTGAAACAACTAACCCAATAATATAATAAAGCAAAAACTTGCTCTTCAAGAAATGAGGCCGAAAATCATTTTCAGAGCATGGAATAAAGAGAATTTTTAATTCTGAAAACAGGCTTTTCATAATTAGATATTATACAATAATTAAACCTTATGTCAAGCAAAAACGGCGGGTATCCGCCGTTTTCTACTGTCTTCTGATTAATCGGAATTGGGAATCAATTTCCGCGCTGTCCCCTCTTTTTAATGCGCCGGATAACAGAGCTTCAGCTAAAACATTTTCAACCTTATCCTGAATCACCCGTTTCATCTGGCGGGCGCCGAAAGTCGGATTGTAGCTCAATTCGACGATTTTTTCCTTTAACGACAGCGTGATAAGAAAATCAATGCCTTTTTCCTTGAGATGGTTCTTTAGAGACTTCAGCATAAGTTCCGCAATGTCCAAAAGGTTTTCTTTGCTTAAAGGCTTAAATACGACCATCGCATCAAAACGATTGATAAATTCCGGGCGGAAGATGCCTTTTTCAAAAATATAATCAAGAAGTTTCTGTTTAACGTCCGCCCACTCGCCCGGCGTTTTTAAAGCTTCCAAAATTACTTGGTAGGCCGCGTTGCTCGTGGCAATAATAATGGAATTTTTAAAATCAACTTTCTTGCCCTGGCCATCGGTTAAAAACCCCTCATCCAAAACCTGTAAAAATAAGTTTAAAACATTGGGATGGGCTTTTTCGATCTCGTCTAAAAGGATCAGAGAAAAAGGATTTTCAATGACGGGAGTGGTAAGCAATCCTTCTTCGCCAATGCTACCGATAAGTCTGGGAATGTCTTTTGTGTCCTGGAACTCCGACATATCCAACCGGATCATTTTGGACTCCGAACCGAAATAAATCTGAGCCAAGGCTTTTGATGTTTCAGTTTTTCCCACCCCGGTGGGGCCTAAAAAGAGAAAAGTGCCCATGGGGCCATGTCTCGCGCTCACTTCCGCTCTAGCTCTTCTTAGGGCGGTTGAAACCTCTCTGACTGCTTCTTCCTGGTTGATAATCCTTTGATGAATCAGATTCTCTAGATCAAGCAGAATATTTTTTTCTTTATTCGCCATATCACCCAAAGGTACCTGAGCTTTTTCAGCGACAATAGTGTTTACGTGGGAAGGCAGCAGGACATCAGCTTTAAATGTTTTTTTGGCATAAATCACGGTTTCATCAAGCAAATCTAAGGCTTTTTTGGGAAAGGGCAAGGAACTGAGATAACGCCGGCTTAATGAAATTATTTCTCTCAAAGACGGGTAACTGATGAAAATTTTGTATTTTTGTTCTAAAAATGGAACTAAATTCTCTAGAGCCATTAATGTCTCCTGTTCAGAAATTTCAGACACCTCGACTTTCTCAAAAAGATTCAGAATCGACAGGTTTTGTTCGATGTTTTTGTGCAATCCGACAAAACTACACACCGCTACAATTTGGAATTCGGGTAAATTGAGATAAGGAGAGATAATCCCGGCAATATCCGCCGTGCCCGGCCCGGGCTTTGTGCTGATAAAATTGTGGAATTCGTCAATCACTAAAATCACATTACCCGCAGCCACGACTTCCTGAAAAATCTTATCTAAAACGCTTTCCAGCTCATCAATAGTTTTAGTTTGCGCCATCAATCCCGGCATATTTAATTCCACCACTCTTTTATAATTAACATCAGGCAGGCTTTGGCCTAAAACGGCTTTCCTAACCAATCCTTGGATTACGCCTTTTCGGCCGACTCCCGGTTCGCCCACCAAGAGAGCGTTGTTATATTCTCGCCGAGCCAAGATCCTTTCAGCCTGTTCAATCTCTTTTGTGTGCCCGATTATTTCTGGAAACCCCTCTTTTTGAGCGATCTCCGTCCAATCAATAGAATATTTGTCTAAAGTCAAAGTATAACCGGCCGTCCATTCCTTGGCCAAGGTCCCTTGATGCATCAAATTATGATATTCCCACCATCTCTTTTTTTCTTGAATATTGTTTTTCAAAGATTCCAGCCACCAGCTTAAATTTTCGATATCGGCATTTTTTAAATTAGCGTTAGTCAATATTCTTTGGAATACCGGGTCGTAAATAGCTAAGGCGCTCAAGACGTCGCCCACCATGACGTGCTGATGTTTTCTTCTCTGGGCAATTTTTAACGCTTCCCAAATGGTATCTTGATAGTCTTGAGTGTAACCCAGGCCGTTTTGGGCGTTTAACTCATACTCCCTCACTTTAATTCTCAAAATAGACTTTATTTCATTAAGATCCAGAAGGCCGCGAGAAAAAATAAATTCAAGCCCCTGCGTTTTCTCAAGCAGAAAATGAAACAGGGCCGTGGAATTAGTCGGCGGCAGTTCGGGAGAATCGGCGAATTTATCAGCCGCGTATACGGCTTTAGCCGTCTCAAAGTCTAAAAATTCGGCCAGATTTATTCTCTTCACGCCGTCTAAAGCGTCGTTGATGGCAAGGGTTAACTTAGGTTTTTTAAGTTTAAGGTTAAAAAAAGAAATTTCTAACCAAAACCCGATCGATAAAGCGGCGAAAATAAGAAAAAATCCCAACAAAGTCGCGTTAGATCTGTCAGAAAAATTACTGCCTAAAAAACCGTATAAAAATAGCAGGAAATCAAAAATAAGCAAAAGAAAAAATATTCTTTTAAAGGCCTTAGCCAAACTGAAAACCTGGAGACGGGACCATTTGATCGTTTGATAAATTTGAGCCTTTTTTAAATTAAAGGAGAATTTTAAATCCATAGATAAAACTAAGAGCTAAAAGAATTGGCAAAACTAACCAAATTAAAAGAACCGTGCTGCCTACTAAAAATACCGAAACCTCTGTCAATAATCCGAGAACGATTAAAACGCTTCTCATGATGGCGCCGAGAATCCGAGAAGTCATATTAAAAGTAAAAACTTCGAAGTACTTAGTGAAACTGAATCCTTTACCGTAAGAATATTGATAGCGCCGCCAAGGCGAGAACCAAGTTTTTAAAAGCAAAGGGACCGACCAATAATTCAAATTAAACTTGAGACAGTTTTGCCACGCACCTAAAATACCTTTTGTGGTATCAAAAAAGTGCCACGTTAAATATTGAATGACAATATTCCGGCTCATCAATTATATTGTAGCACAAAAAATAAAGTGGGCGCATCTGGACTCGAACCAGAGACCTTTGCAATGTGAATGCAACGCTCTAACCAACTGAGCTATGCGCCCCTAACACCGTTATTTTAGCATTTTATCTCGCAAAAACAATCCCGTCCCGCTTAGCGGGACGGGACAAATTCGAGTTCTAGAACCGGAATTTTTAGCCTTTCAATTTCTTGTATAAATCTCGCAAAATGTCCGTGGCGACTTCTTTTCCGCCCAATCCAAAGGCAAGTCCCGCCGCAATGACGATCACCGCGATCAAGCCGGTAAATAGGGTCTGGATTAAGGACGGGGCCACTTGCAACTGAATCAAAATAGCCAAAATGGCGAAAACCCAGATTGACCATCTGATAATTGCCGCGACCACCTGCCCATATCCCACCTTGATTGATTCGACGGCAGCTCTGACCACCTTCTCTAAGATATCGGTGATAATCACCGTGACCACTAAGATAAAGGCGGCGACTACGACATTGGGCAAATATCCTATAATATTACCCAAGAATCCGGCGAATCCTTTTAGGCCCAAAACTTCCACCGCGGCCATTAAAAAGACAACGACAAAAACCCATTTAACGATAGCTCCGATAAAAGCCGAGGCGTCCACTTTAATGTCGGCCTTGGCTAAAGCTTCGTCCCAGTTCCCTTTTTCGAAGATCTGGTTAAATCTTATTTTCTTTAAGATTTCGGCAATTAATTTGCCTAAACCAACCGAGATAGACCAGCCGACGACAAAAACGACGACGGCGCCGATCAGGGCTGGAACAAAGGCCACGAATCCTTGCCAAAGATTTTGCAAGGCGTCGATGGTGACTGAATACCAATCTAAAATCATAAAATTAAGATTATAATGCGAATTCTACGAATAACTATCCGAATTCTACGAATATTCGTAACATTCGGATACGAATTCGTGTCATTCGGATTATGTTTTTTCGACCTTTAGAGATTAGTGTATTATACCCTTAATAGAGCAAACAAAAAAGCCATCCCCTGTGGATAACTCTAATCTTCCAATTAACAAAAATGGACGAGGTTGTCGCCCATTTTCTTACTTAAAAGCTTACTACACCCAACCCTGCGTTACGTAAGAAACAATTCCAAACTTCTTGTAAAGATAAGCGATCAATCTCTGCCTACGATTTGGTTTCCAGGGAATTTTTAACATTCTCGAGCAATCGGTTTGAAAAAATCCTAAGGGATGATAAACGGCAGAATAGTTTGTTATAAGCGCCATGCCAAGAAATATTTTTTCTTCTCGAGGCGGTACGATCTTGCAATATTCTTTATATTTAGCCTCAATCACATCTAAGAATTTCTTCTGAAAACTCTTATCCCAATTATACATTCCGATAACCTCCTTTTTAATATACTACAGTGGACTATTCTTAAATTAGCTCGAAATGTAAAATCTTATCAGATTTTACCTTTGGCAGCAAATTCTAGAAAAACAAAAAACCAACCCTTGTTTGAGTTGATTTCTTATCCTAAGCAAACCTTTTCTCGAACGCTTGCTTGGGGTATTAGCGGGAAGGTAGAAGTGCGTTGACTTCTTTACTCTTTTTGAGCCCCCGCTACCTTTGGTCTCGAGAATTTCTAC
>Ga0209542_10007121_pt1 | contig 21437 bp, 23 predicted proteins | sample RifCSPhighO2_01_FD_184028 | JGI IMG/M metagenome (GOLD analysis project Ga0209542, IMG submission 184028) | Soil microbial communities from Rifle, Colorado - Rifle CSP2_plank highO2_0.1 (SPAdes) (version 2) | ecosystem: Environmental > Terrestrial > Deep subsurface > Rock core/Sediment ... | reverse complement strand
AGTTACTATGGATAGAAGTTTCTTTGGTATAAAATCTCCCCCACAACCTACCATAGTAACTTCTATCCATAGTAACTTCTATATGTTAATATAAGAATTATGAAACCAATAAAATACGCAACGTACCTCGCCATTATCACGGCAGTTATTTCAGGCACTAATAATTTTCTGGCCAAAATAGCTGTAACCGCGGTAAAAGATCCGGTTCTCTATACATCGCTTAAAAACGCTATTGTGGCGGTATTTCTCGTGGGGGTTGTTTTGGCGGCAAAAAAACTGCCTGAAATCGCGTCTCTCACAAGAAAACAAGCTCTGAAACTCCTCGCTATCGGCGTTGTCGGGGGCTCCGTACCTTTTGCCCTGTTTTTCACGGGACTCACAAAAACAAACGCCTTAAACGCAGGCCTTATCCATAAAACCCTATTCTTGTGGGTAGCTATTATGGCAATACCGCTTCTTAAAGAGCGCATGAGCATGCCGCAATGGGCGGGAATTGTTATGATCTTCGGAGCGAACTTAATTGTGGGCGGTTTTACCGGATTCAAATTCAATTCGGGAGAACTTATGATACTTGCAGCAACGATTCTCTGGGCTATTGAAAGTATTATAGCCAAGAAAGCTCTCGCGGATATTTCAAGCGCGGCAGTTGCGGCAGCCAGAATGGTCATAGGTTCGGTAATACTTTTCGGCATAGTTTTTTTCCGGGGAGGCGCCTCCGCGGTTTTCACTCTTGATGCCGCGAGCTGGGGCTGGACACTTCTTACAAGCGCCCTGCTTTCCGGATACGTGATGGCCTGGTACACAGCTCTTAAATACGCACCGGCGACGTATGTCGCAACGCTTCTTGTGCCGGCAACGCTTGTTACGAATATTTTGTCCGCGGTTTTCACAACTCACTCATTAGTTCCCGGACAATTGATCGCGGCCTTTCTTATGACCGCCGGCGCCATATTGGTTGTCCGGTTTGCAAAAGAATTTTCCAAGAACGCCGAAGCCGGTAACCGCCTCGGAATATCGACAGTTTAACCGGTATGGAAGAGCTAGACGGTATTTTACGCTGCAGCAAATACGCTTTCGGCCCTAACCGGCTGCACTATTGCGGTCCGGACGCGAACGCGGAAATTTTGTCATATATACAAAACAGCGCAAGCGACCCCGGCCTTGCAACACTACTGAAAGCTTTCCGGACTATGTTCCCCTATCTCCGCCTTATTGCGGAAGCGAACAATGTAAAAGATGTTTTTAATCCTCAAGTGGTAGAAGCATACTGGATAGGAAATAAATTACTTGAACAAATTCCCAAAAAAAAATTATATAATAATTTGGTTGAGGCCCATGAATTAAAAAAGAAACTCGGGCTCGGCGAGTTTTTTAAAATAGAAGATAAGATCGGCCTGGGCGCGCTCCCCCACCATTCTTTTCATGTATTCAATATATGGAAAAGAACCGGGAATCTTGAAACAGCGCACACTCTGGAGAGTATGGATGAATGCCGCATTTCCTGGGGCGAGATTTTGGAAGCAAACGGTCCGTTCCTGCGGGTAAAAACGGAGCCCTTAATATTTGAGAACGGGCAGTTGGGGCTCGGCGCGCCGATGGAACGGAAAATCATACGGAAGCTGGACTCCCCGAGCGAAATTGACAACTTAAAGTCCGGCGACACCGTATCCATTCATTGGGGGGTGCCATGCGAAGCATTAACACGGCAGGAAACTTTAAACTTGCGGAAATATACTTTAAAAAGCATAGCCGTCGCGAACGGCATTAAAATGAATATATGAGCCAGTCAAAAATATTCGTATTCGGGAACGAAGGTCTGGATTCAGATTCCCTGCCGTTAAAAATTCTCCCCAACCTCAAAAAACGCTTCCCGGCGCTTAAATTTGAGACCAAAGATCCGAACGAAGAAATAGATTTTGGAAAAGAATCGGTTATTTTGGACACCGCGGAAGGAATCAAAGAATCCGCGGTTTTTTCAGACCTGAATAGTTTCATCCCCATGGCAAAGCGCCTCACCACGCACGATTTTGATCTTTATACGAATTTGGCGCTCCTGAAAAAAATGGGGCGGCTCGGCCCCATTAAAATCATCGGCGTTCCTCCAGGCATTTCCGAAAAAAAAGCTTTGGAGCAAGTTACAGAAATTATTAAATCCATTTGAAAAAGAAAAAGCGGTCTACGATAAGACCGCTTCTTTGTTTGCGCTGTTTTTCAATTCGTCTCTTAACTCCATCCAGAGTTTACCGAGGTGATTTTCACCGTCCTTGTTTGGCCCCCAACCCCAATATGGATCGCGCCATGAATCTTCAATAAGTTCCCTGTCGCCGGATTCCAGAAGTTTTTTCATTGCATATGGATGTTGGCTTGCCTTCGCCCGTAAAATTTCTTTCATAACGTTCAGTTTAATATTGTCCCAATCGGTTCTATATTTATCTTTATGCTCATGAGCCAGTTTGAGAGCATCGTGCGCCGATAAGGCGCTTCTTATTTGTGCTTTCAAATTCTCATCTCCAAATTTTTCCGCGTGATACGCGTGCTCCGATGTCGGATACAGCTTCCCTTTCCAATGAATCATGAAAGCGGAAAAATTGGAAAAAACATAAAACTCGTGCTCATAAAAAAAGATCTGCTTTTCCGTATCATGCCCGTGTACTTCTACCATTTTAAACGCCGCTCCTTCCTCGCTTAAAGAAAGCATTTTTCCACAATTTTTGCAATCTCCCATGGCTAGAAATCTAGTTTTTGAATTACCAGAACTTTTGCTATAGCAAAAGTAAACGTAATTGTGTTTAAAGCGCAAAAATGGGTGGCCTCATACAATGGCTTGAAAACCAAGCGATTTTAAGCTAGGGTGGGATTATTCTTATGGATAAGAAAACGTACAAAAAATGGAAAAACTTAACAGATAAGACGCTGAACAACAGTCGGGAATTTAGGAATTTATGTGGTAGACCTTTTGACCGAGGATTTATAGGAGAGCTATTGGTTATTAAACAGCTTTTAAAAACATATAAAGCGGGGCTTTGTTCTTTTCCAGAAAATAACTTTATTTATGCTGGTAGTGCCAACAAAAAATGGGATATTGAATTAAAATTAAACGGAAAAATAATCCAAATTAATGCCAAAGCCACAACACAAAGCGACAAAAACGGGCCTCATTGGGTAAGGCAAAAAGCATCGACTTTTTGTGATATAAAAATCAATTCAAAAAGTTTACAACAGCGCGTGTCTTTAAAAACAGATTATGATCCTAATCTATTTTATGTTTTTGTGGATGTTGGAACTTGGTTAAAAAAACGTACCACACAGTTTTTCACTCTTTCTGATAAAAAGGCTAAATTAATATTCGGTCAAAAATATTCTAAATATTTCAACAAACAAAAAAGAAAGAGCCCGACCGACGATTTCGGGATTGATTACAAAGATATAAAAACTTTTGAAGATAGAAATCTTAAGTCAATCCAGCCTTAATGGAGCAAAAATTGAAAAAAGAATTTAAGGATAAACTAAAGCAGAAGAATCCTTAGCTCCATTTAACTTTCAGGAAATGGGCTGCACAGCTCATGCAGGGGTCGTAGGCACGTATCAACTTTTCTATCTCATAATTCATTTTTTCTTTCGGCATTGTGGGAAGCAGGCTTGTCACAAGAGTTGCCACATCGTTTTCTATATTTATCTGGTTTTGTCCGGTCGGAACGATTATCTCGCCCTCTTTTACAATTCCGTCGGCGCCCAAAACTACTTTATGGTAAAGCGTGCCGCGCGGCGCCTCCACAACGCCGATACCTACCGCATCTCTGCCGGGCTTTTTGATTACCGGCTCGGAAACAAATTTTCTTGTTTTTAATATTTCTATTGAGTGGTCCAAGGAGTGTAAAATCTCAATTGCCTGCGCGAGATTGCTCATATATATATCCGTTGACGGAAAAATATCCAGAACGTTTCCGAGCGTTTCCTTTGTTTTCGCGTGAAGCAAATTTTTGGCAAGGTTCATCCGCGCCAAAGCTCCGACCATGTAAGAGCCTCCGCTGTATTTATATCCGGAAGCCTGTGAATAAGGAAGCACCACGCGCTCCAGATGCTCGCGGTATCCTTCCTCCGTAATACACTCCCCGAGTCCGGTATCAATGCATCCCGCTATGAACCCATAATGGTGGTGGGGAACAAGCGCCATGTAATTTGTTTTCCGGTCAAAGTGGAACGGCTGGTTTTTGAAAATCTCAACGGTGCGGAGAACGGCGGGGCGCGCGGCTTCCAGTTTTTTCATTCCCTCTTCTACCCCTTTTTCGTCCGGAAAATGCATGAATCCGCCGATTGTCGGGTACGGCGCGTGCACGGACCTCCCAGCGATCAGCTGCGAAAGAAAATTGCCGGCGGCTTTTATTTCAAAACCGTCATGAAGCATCTGGTGCTCCTTCGGGTCGTTTTCATCAAAATCCAAAAACGCGTCCTTGCCTACGATATCCGGCAAAGCGAATAAATAAAGATGCAAAGCGTGATCGCGGATATTGAGGCCGTACATTGTAAGGTCGCGGAGAACCTTAGTCTGCTCCGTAGGCTCAATGCCCAAAGCGTGTTCGCACGCTTCAATGCTCGCGAGAATATGCGCGTTTGAACAAGTTCCGCAAATTCTGGACAAAAGCTGGGGAATCGCGATGATGGGTTTCCCCTGCAGGGCTTGCGTGAAAAACCGCTTATATTCTGTAATTTGGAAATGCGCGTATTCAACTTTGTCGTCTTTTACGCGGACTTCCAGCGCGGCCGATCCCTCTACTTTGGTAATACGGTCCAGCTTTAGATCAAACGTATGCATAGTGAAAAAAATAACTTAACGAATAATTTAATCAATGTATAAAAAACATAAAAATCATCCCGCCTCCGCTCCTACCGCGTCTTTAATATTATGAAATCCGTCGCGCCGGAGCAAAGAAACAAGTCCACGATTTATCTCGCCAGCAAGTTGGGGTCCGCGAAAAATAAGACCTGTAATTAATTGTACCAGAGACGCGCCAAGTTTTATCTTTTTGTAAGCGTCTTCGGCGTTGAATATGCCTCCGCAGCCTATTATAGCCAGCTTTTTCCCAAAATTTTTATATGCAAAACTTACCAAGTCGTTTGACTTCGCAAAAACCGGTTTCCCGCTTATCCCGCCCCAAGGTATAGCTTTTCCTATCTCTTCCCTATCAATGGAGGGAGAAGTCCTGTCTTTGGCCAAATTTGTAAGAATAGCGCCTTTGATAGGATATTCTGTGCAAATATCCAGAAGCTTCCCGAGGTTTTCTCGGCCTATATCGGCGGGCATTTTCACAAATACAGGCTTTGAAGCAAGGAGCACCCCGAGCCCGGTAAACAGATCCTTTAAAAGCGCGGGATCCGTAAAAGGTTCTCCTCCATACGTGTTAGGACAGCTGATATTAAGGGTTATGTAATCGCCGATATTACTTTTAATGACTTTTTCAAAACAACCTTTGTAGTCGGCGATGCCCGCTTCTTTCGTCGTAATCTCTTTTGAATTGGTCTTTGCGATGCTTATGCCCAAGGGAAAATCAAAATTCAGCAAGGATAAATTTTCAAGTATTTTATCGGCGCCCCAATTGGCGAGGCCGTAATTTACGATGATTCCCTGCGACTTCGGGAGCCTGTATAGCCTCGGCCTGGGATTCCCGGGACAGGGGTTTAAAGTAATGGAGCCAATCTCCTCAAACCCGAAACCGATGCTCGGTAAAATTTGCGTAAGCCTGGCGTTCTTATCAAACCCGGCCGCTAGACCAACCGGGTTTTTAAAATGAATTCCCGCAATATCCATACCTAGCGCGGCGTCTTCGTAAGAAAAAATCCTGGAGAATAAATTTTTGGCGGATTTTTTTCCGCCGAGCCTTTCCCCTAAACTTATCATCCGGTCATGCACATCCTCTGGGTCCTGCAAAAACAAAAATGGTTTTGCAATATTCCTATAGCCGAAACCTATAATGCTCCTCATGCCGCCGTTTTTAATTCGCTAACGAGAGCGGTAACCGCGGCGAGAAATTTCGCAGGGTCCATCGGGCACCCCCCAACCTCGGCGTCAACTTTCACCACATCCGATACTTTAAGAACTTTCGGCAGAGCCGAAAATCTCGCGGTTAAGAATTCTATTTCCTGTTTTTGCTTTTCATTGAAAAAATTTCTTTGCGCGGACGGCATCCCTATCACCGCGCAGGCGCCCACCGCAACTAGTTTTTTTGACTTCTCCCTTATCTCCTTTAATTTTTTTATGTGGTCCTCGGAAGCGATAGCCCCCTCAATAAAAGCAACATCCAATGAATCCAGAATATTCTCCGACCGGAGAACCCGCGCGTGCCTGAAATCAAACATCTTTTTCCAGTCCTGCCAATGAGTGTCCATTATATCCGTCAAAACTACGGTGTTGTCTTCGCAGCAGGAAAAAGAAAACCAGCCGACGCGGATCTTTGGAGGCGCTGCCTCATTTTTATTTATTGTATCCATAATTGTTATTTTAACAGATTCGCGAGACTAAAAGAAACATCAGCGAGCTCGCTTTCCTTGCCCGCCAGATTCGTCCGTTTTTCTATCAGTTTTGACAATGGCCCCAACTCCTGCGTGCGGTTGATAAGAGTCGCTCCCATAAGTTTACCGTCTTTAAGAAGCAGCCTCGCGTATGAATTCATTTCTTTAGACCCCCGGCTTATAATTAAGCGGTCTTTTTCCGGACGCACATCTCCGACAAATCCTATCGTTATGCCGAACCCCTGGGTAGTATAAAAAGAAACCATGGAAAAAAGATTTTTGGCTCCCGTCATATTGAGGCCGGCAGTACGTCCCTGCATCTGGGCGTTAACCCAGTTGCCAAGCTGTATTTGCTCTCCCAAAACAAGGTCTTTGAATTCCGCCGAATCCCCGGCGACGAAAATATCCGGGACGCTGGTCTCTAAATATTCGTCTGATAGAATTCCCCGGTTTACTTTGACGCCCGCTTCCGCGACCCAGGTAAAAGGGCAGAAAACCCCGATGCCCACTGAAGCGATCTGGCACGGAATTTTTTCGCCTTTTTTTGTAATCACGGCTTCTACCGCGTTTTCCCCGATAATCTCGCTTACTTCGGTGTTGCGCATTATCTTAACTCCGCCTTTCTCCAACGCGTCTTCAATCATCCGGCCGGACGTTTCGTCCAGCATCGGCTCCCAAAAATACGACTCACGGAGCAGCAGCGTGACATCTATGCCAGCGAGACGCAACATATCGCACATTTCAAAACTTATGAATCCTCCGCCCACGGAAATCGCCTGCTTTGACGTTTTTACCATTGAAATGACGCCTTTGGCGTCGTCTAAAGTTCTTAAATAAAAAATTCCGCGCTTCTCGGCTCCCGCTATCGGCCACGGCCTCGCGCATCCGCCGATCGAAAGAAGTAATTTTTCGTAATTTAAAATATCTCCGTTATCCAGCGTGATTGTTTTTCCGGCGGAGTCCAATTTTATCGCTTTTCTGCCGGCCAGAAGCTCAACGCGGTTTTTTCCGTACCACGCCTCGTCTTTCAGCCAAACTTGCTCAAAAGGAATTTTCTCCAGAAAAAAATTTGGCTTTGAAAGCATAATACGCGAATAAAACCTGTACGGTTCGTCGGAAACTATCGCTACCGTTCCGGCATCGTCCTTTTGCCTGATAGTTTCCGCCGCGGTGGTGCCGGCAACGCCACCTCCCACAATAAGATACTTTATTTTCTTTTCCATGCTTTATGGATAGACCTGTTTATCGTTTTCGCCAAAAAGAAAAATTGCTTTTGTCGGGCAGGATTGCGCCGCGAGCAATAAAGTCTCGTCCGCAACCGCTTCGTCCGCCCACGCGCCCTTTTCCGCGGGCCCTGAATTTTTAACGCTGTTTTTTTGGATAATGATCGCCTTATTCTCCCCGTCCAGCTCAAAAACCGTGCCCGCGGTAAGCACACAGCTTGCCGCGCCGATGCAAAGATTCCTGTCAACTGATATTTTTTTTATCATTTTACTTTTTTACCCAAACGCCGACGGCGTTTGGTTCTTTGCCGACTTTTATGCTGTTAATTTTTTCATTTGTCGCCGCGCTGATAATTAAAACTTCTCCGTTTAAAGTATCTGCGGTGTAAATGCGCGCGCCGTCCGGAGATTTCGCGGTCTTATACTTTCCTTTTTTTTCATCCGCCTCCGGAACGGGCATAGGCAACCTATCTTCCACAACAAAAGTCTTTGTATTGATTTTATAGACAGCCCCCCGCGCTTCCGCCGTCACAAGCGCGGAAAAACCGTCGGGTTCCAGCGTGATGCGCGTAAGGCGGGCTCCTATTCCTATCGGAATGCGCTTTATAATCTTATCGGACTCCGTATCAATCACTATTACGTCGTCCGAATCTGTGGCGCCGTCGCTTCCTTCCTCGCCATGCGCGAGGGCACGCGACATCATCGCGGAAACATGGTTTTGATGCGTGCCGGCATTCGCTGCAACCCAGACGGTTTTCATGTCAGGATTTACTTGTAAACTGCTGGGAAAGTAGGGCATTATGCCACCATTGTGCTCTATGATAAGGTCAATCATGGCAATAATCTTTCCGGTTGCTGGGTTAAGCACGGCAACCTTACCCTCCCCTCCAACCGCGACATAGACTTTCTCGCTTACCCGTTTTGCCAAAAAATATCCGTAGCCGAACCAGACGGTGAGAATTAAAATCGGCAAAACCAAAAAAAATACTATCTTTCTCATAAACCGCTATTTGAACCACTCGTTAAACGTTTTTGGCCACCCTACCATTAAGAGCAACGCCAAAGGCGCTCCCCAATTAGCCCAGCGCTCAACAAAATCCCAGACCGGCATACCGACTATCGGACGGAGAAGCGCCGTCCAAAAGCCCCAAAACACCATCCACAAAAGGGCGACTCTTACCGGCTTTATCAAAATCAGTATAGCCAGCGCTATGTCCAAAAGCCCGATTAAAAACAGTATCTGGGCGGCTAAACCGGGGTCTTCCACGCCAAATTGCGCGAACCACCCTATCCAATCCTTTTTACCCATTAAGCCGAATACGCCGTGCCCTATAAATTCACCGGCGACAGCGATGCGCAGAACCCATTCGGCTGTTTTGTTAAAATTATTCATATTTTTACGAACCAAAACCTCTTATCCGTTAATAATTTATTCGACCCGTATTATAGATTATTATACACTTTACTTCGGCCCTTTAAAAAGCCTGGCTGAATTGAGAAGCGGGATAAAATCCGTGGCAAAGTTATAAAAAGCGGCAAAAGCCGGCCCGGCAACGCCCGTAAGCACAAGAGCGAAGCCTATGATATTGGAAAGAAGCCAAAGCACCATATCCCATTTGACTACAGAGGCGGTTTTCCGCCCCAAAACGACCATTTCCGGGATACGGCTTAAATTGTCCGTTAAAATGACGATATCGGCCGCTTCAACCGCAACGGCCGTTCCCCCGCTTCCCATGGCGATGCCCACATCCGCCCGCGCCAAAACCGGCGCGTCATTGATTCCGTCGCCGACCATCGCCGCCCCTCCCTTTCCTTCACCCAAAAATTTTTCAAGCTCCGCCACTTTATCGGCGGGCTTCATTGAAGCGGTAAAATCTTCTATGCCTAGCGCTTTGGCAACGCTTCCGGCAACCTTGGGGCTGTCCCCCGTGAACATGGAAACCTCGACACCGAGCTTCTTTAATTCCGCAACGCTTCTACTCGCCTCTTCCCTCGGCAAGTCCGCCACATAAATAAGCCCCGCGAATTTTTTATCAATTGCCGCAACTACGCATGTAAGAGCCTCTTCGCCAAAAACGCCCGCGGAAAATTTCTCAGGAAAACTTACTCCTTTTTCTTCAATAAATTTTTGATTCCCTAAAAGTATTTCTTTTTTATTTATAACCGCCCGGATGCCTCCTCCGCGGTAAACTTCAAACTCGCCTGGGTCGGGCAATGAAATCTTTTTTTCCGAAATATGTTTAAAAATCGCCCGCCCTATCGGATGCTCGGAAAATTTTTCCGCGGAGCCGGTCATTTTCCAAAAATCTTCCTCGCTGAAATTTTTTTCAATTTCGTATTTCGCGACACCGAAACGCCCGTAAGTCAGAGTGCCGGTTTTATCAAGGATAATTTTTTTTACCCGCCCGAGCGCATCAAGCCATTCGCCTCCCTTGACGATAACCCCGCGCTTCGCCGCGCGTCCCAAAGACGCCGCCATGGCCAAAGGTATCGCGACCGCCATGTCGTCAGCGCAGGCAACAAGAAATATCGCCGCCATCATTCCCAAATTTTTTGTGAAAAAATAAGCGCCGAGAGCGACAATTATCACCACAGGTAAAAATATCGCGGCAAATTTATCCGCTAATTTTTCGGAGTGTGATTTATTTTTTGCGGCTTTGCGGATAAGCTCGGCCATCTGCTCAATGGTTGAATCTTTGCCGACTTTCTGGGCTTTTATTTTTATCGCGCCGGATTCGTTGAAAGAAGAGCTCAAAACGGCGTCTCCTTCTATTTTTTCTATAGGAACGGATTCTCCGGTTACGGACGCTTCATTTAAAAACGCGCGCCCCCAGACAACCACGCCGTCAACGGGCACGCGGGACCCGGATTCAACTATCAATATGTCGCCCTCCTTCACGGATTCAACGGAAATTTTTTCGCGCGCGCCGTCTTTCTCTCTCTCAACGCTTTCCGGTTTTAATTTTAAAAGTTCCTCCACGGCATTCCGGCTTCTTGTTCTGGTTTTCCAGTCAAGAAGTTCCGCGAAAGCGAGCATGAGGACGATAAAAGCCGCGGATCTTATTTCCTGCGTCGCGAAAGAGACGCCAAGCGCGAAAACATTGAAAGTATCAATATTAATATGGCGCTCGCGTATGGATTTTAAAGCTCCCAAAAGAGTAGGGATCGCCCCCAAAGCGGAGACAGCCCAAAGCAAAATCCCCAGCGCGGAATTTAAGTAATCAACGGCCAAACCAACGGCGACCAGTATAATAACCGCGTACTCCCGTTTCGGTGGCTTAAAAAACGCCAAATACACGTCTTAATTATAGGAAAGTTACGGCTTTTTTAAAGCCTCTTTCTGCGTATACGCACCGCTCATTGACTTTTCATGCCCGGCGACTATACTAGAATCATAGTCACTCCAGCCAGCCTTCGGGTCCGCTGGAGTTTTGTTTTTATCTTTAATTGACCTTATCTCTGATACTTGCTAGTGTGTGTAAGACGAATTACTAACACATGTAATAAATGATTTCAAAAAACGTCGAAACATATTAGTAGATAATTATTTTAACAACAACTATGAGCGAAAAAACAATTGATAAAAACTTTGCCTTGTCTGCGGATTTTAATAGTTATATTGTAAGCCACCCCGAAATGGCATCGGATCTTCCAAAAAATGCGTGTGTTATTTTTGAATTAAAATCAGACAGCAACCTGAACCGCGAAAATAGAAAATTGGGCAAAGAGTTAATGGAGGAAGGGAAAAAATGTTTCAAGGCAATCAAAGAAGGTAAAAAATGGCGGTTAGAAAAAGCTTTCGGCTAAAATACCGACTTAGCAAACTTTAGATAACCAAAAAAAATAAGCTCAACCCAATTCTCTTTGAGCCGGGTTATTGTTTAATAATAAAATTCGCTCCACAAAAAACGAATGCCTCATCCAACTAAAAACCAGAGATAAATCAACTCTAGTCCAAATACATGCGCGAATTGCTTCTTCTGAGGTTTTGAAATCTCGATTATTAAACTCATAATAATCGCCTTTATTGGTTTGGAAGCCCCCAATCCTTTGCGATTCCTTTGGCGGAATATATGATACTTTTTCCACACATTTGCGAAACTTATATGCGTACCATATTACAACAATGAGAATTACTGCTGTAATCCCGCCAACTAAATAAAAATGTTGTTGTTTTTTTATAAAGTTATCATGCCATAATAACGCAAAACCGCAAGTATTTTGAGTACTACCCCCTCTTCAGCCTCAACGAGTTCAAAACAACGGAAAGCGAGGAGAAGGCCATGGCGGCGGAGGCGAGGACGGGGTTTAGGAGGATTCCGAAAAAAGGATAGAGAACGCCAGCGGCGACGGGGATTAAGACGGCGTTATAAAAGAACGCCCAGAAAAGATTCTGCCTGATAATTTTCAGAGTACGCTTTGAAAGCACGATAACTTCGGGGATAAGCATGAGGTCTCCGCGCATCAAAGTAATATCCGCGGACTCCATCGCGATGTCCGTCCCTTCGCCCATGGCGATTCCGATATTTGCCTCTGTAAGCGCGGGCGCGTCGTTGATGCCGTCCCCCACCATCGCAACAATTTTCCCCTGCGCCTGCAGTTCCCGCACTTTTTCCGATTTTTTATCCGGCATAACTTCGCTCATTATATTTTCTATGCCGGCCTCTTTCGCGATGGCCTCCGCAGTTCTTTTATTATCCCCGGTTATCATCCAGACTTCCAAACCGCTTTTCTTTAGCGCCTCCACAGCTTTTTTGGATTCTTCTTTCAAGACATCCGCGACCGCGAGCGCGCCTTTTATGACTTTGCCGACGGCAAGTATCATTACCGTTTTTCCTTCGCTTTCAAGCGTTTTAATTTTTTCTTCATATTGAGAAATATCAAGCCCGATGTCCGCCACCAAAGCCCTGTTGCCAAGAAAAACTTCGGTTCTCGAAGCTCCTATCTGCAAAAATCCACTAAGCCCTTTTCCGGAAAGAGCTTTGAAGTTTTCTAATTTATATAATTCAATTTTTCCCGCCTTGGCCTCATCCAATATCGCGCCCGCCAACGGATGCTCGGACCTTTGCTCAAGCGAGGCGGCTACGCGCAAAACTTCGGATTCTTTTTCATTATTAAACGCCGCCGTGTCCGTCAGCCGGGGCTTCCCTTCCGTCAAAGTTCCCGTTTTATCAAGAATCACCGTATTTAATTTGCCCGCAATTTCCAGAGAAGCCGCGTCTTTTACAAGAATCCCTTTCGTCGCCGCGCTCCCCGAGGAAACCATTATCGCCATCGGGGTTGCGAGCCCCAGCGCACACGGACAAGCGATTATGAGGACGGCCACAAAATTCACAAGCGCGAAATTAAAAGCAGGTTCGGGCCCGAACGAAAACCAAATAATGAATGTAAGAACAGCAATGCCAGCAACCGCGGGGACAAAATATGAAGAAACGAGGTCCGCCAGGCGCTGAATAGGCGCTTTTGAGCCCTGCGCTTCCTCAACCATTTTTATTATCTGCGCAAGAACCGTGTCTTTGCCGACTTTCATCGCGCGGAAAGTGAACGTGCCGAATTTATTCACGGTGCTCCCTATCACCGTGTCCCCGGTTCTTTTATGCACGGGCATTGATTCCCCCGTAACCATTGATTCGTCAATTTCCGAATCCCCCTCCGTTATTTTTCCGTCCACGGGCACGCGCTCTCCGGGGCGCACGATAACCAAATCGCCCGCGGCGACTTCCGAAATAGGAATTTCAATTTCTGCGCCTCCTTTTAAAATTTTCGCGGTTTTGGGCTGGAGCCCGATAAGTTTTTTTATCGCCTCCGACGCCCGCCCCTTCATCAAAATTTCAAAATATTTCCCGAGAAGGATGAGGACAATAATGATCGCTGAGGTGTCAAAATATATTTTCAAACCGCCTCCGCCCTTGGCGAAAAATTCCGGGAAAACCGTGACAGCCGCGCTGTAAAAATACGCGGACAGTGTCCCGATGGCAATAAGCGTATTCATGTCTGCCGTGCGGTATTTAAAAAGCAGCTTGAGTCCGCTGTAAAATTGCGCGCCCACCCAAAATTGCACCGGCGCCGCCAAAAGAAGAAGAACCCAGTAGTCATTCAAAAATTCCGGCGCGGATGAGAACCACTCGGGGAAACTGCCAATGAATACGGCCGCCGAAAGAATCGCGCCCGCGATAAGTTTCCGTTTCAAAATTTTTACCTGCTTCTCGCGCTCAATTTTTTCTTTATCCAAAAGCTCCTCCGCCTCACCCTCTTCTTCAATGGGCTTATATCCGGCGTCGGTAATTACTTGAAAGATATCTTTGAGAGCAACCATTCCCTGGGTAAAAACTACCTTCGCCCGCTGGTTCGCGAAATCCAGATCACTATTTTTAATCCCAGGCAATTTTTTCAAAGCCCCCTCAACTATCATCGCGCAGTGGGGAGAATCCATGCCGAGGACTTTTAATGAGACCGTCTCCAAATTTTTGTCTCCGGCGGTTTCCTTTTTGGGCTCTTTGGGATCAATGAGAAGTTTATATCCTGCGGAAGAAACGGCTTTCGCAAGGTCAGGCTCGGAAACTTTATTTTCGTCAAACTCAACAAGGACCGACTCCGAAGCGGAAGAAACCGACGCCGAGCGAACCCCAGCGGTTTTTCCAAGCACTCGCTCTATGGTCCCCGCGCACCCGGCGCAATGCATGCCCGAAACTTTAAAAACTTTCTTTGTCACGGCCGTGTTTATTTTTTTATTGAGTTAAATAAAACGGCGAAAATCCAGACGCCGAGAAATGCGATTGTATTCCAAATTACCAGACCTGAAAGAAAAGTACCCACTGTCATAATATTACCGCCCATATTGAGATTCGTATGAAGAGCATACATCATAAACCCGGGACGTATCCCCGAAAATAACGCCACTCCGGCGAAACAAACCGCATACACTATGCTTATCCACGCCGCGCTCACTTTAAGAAGATGTTTTGTATCAATCATTGCTTTATATTTGGGAGTTATTTGTTTGTAAACCCGGCCTTTTGTTTCATTATACCTCTTACACTCCACAGCCGCCTCCGCCGGAATTTTGCTCCACTGGCTCGGCGGGCGCAACGCCAGCGTCAACTCCGCAGCCGCCGCCTCCTCCCTGCGGCTGCTGGGGTCCGGCTTCCTGCAAAATTTTCCGGTATCCCGAACCGCTTGAATACTTCGCTCCCAAAATTTCTTTCGGGTCGGCGTCTTCCCATTTGATTCCCCGGGACTCCAGATGTTTTGCGGCAACGGCATACTCATTCGGAAACCAATAAGCGTTAACCTGAAGCGCTGTCTTGTACATTTCTTTCTCGCCGACTCCCTGTGAAGCCATAAGTTCCAAAAGCCCGAGCATTGCCATTCCGTGGTTGCAATCCGGAAAATACACTGGATTATCGCAACACGGCCTGAAAATATTTTTGCTTACTTTTTCAACAAGTTTCTGCTGTGCGGGGGTGAGCACAATAAAAGAATGGCGGCTATAATGATCCATCGATCCTCCTTTGGCCAATGTCCATCCGCCGGTGGAAGCGAATCCGCTCGCCTTCGCTAAAGCTTCGGCCGGCGAGCCCGCCACGCCATATGTCATCATCGGGCCTTTGTCTAAGACATCGTTTTTATTGCCAAGCCCCAAAGCCCATAAAAGATTCAGAAGGACTCCGGAATTTTTTTGTGTTATCTTCAGATTCCCGTTATCCGCGCCGTTCAGCAATTTTTTTGTCTCTTCATCCAAACCCCCGCGGTTTGAATAAAGCGCTTCAAATTTTTCTTTATTAATCACGCCGGCCTCCGTCATTTTGACGCCGAGGTCCCCCCAGCGGACCGGCAAAACGATTTCTTTCTCCGTCACTTCCCGGTTGGGAACCACCTCGGCCTTCCGGGGAGAAAGCCCGAACCCCGAGCCTCCCAGATACCCTATTGAGCCGGAAATTATAATTACCGGCAAAAGAATTCTTAGTGAAACGGTCTGCATTTCATTTATTATCGATTCAGATGTCTCTTTCTCTTTCTCCATAATTTATTTGTTTAAGCTATTAATTTAACCAACCGACCACTGTCTGGGTAAGCTGGTTCAGATAGATATTTATTTTTGTCTGGAACGCCCCTCCGCCCATTGCGAGCTGTCCCGTCTTCGCCAGATACAATATGTAAGCGCCCATCAAAAGAAATGTCGCGCCCGACACCACGTCCGCTATCGCAAGATTTATTTCTTTTCCGCCGATGGAATAAACTATGCGTTTATTTGATTCCATAAGTTTATTCGCGAAATTATTTTTATCCAGCAAATAGGCTATCAGAAAAAGAGGCGCGACCATTCCGAAAGCGTAGGCAAGCGCGTAAAGCCCTCCCCATAAAATTGAATTCGGCAATACCGATAAAGCGATAACGCCGGCCAAAACAGGAGCGCAGCACATTGTCGCAAACCCGGAAAATATCCCCAGCATGAAAACGGAGCCGGCGCCCGCGATCTTTAATTTCGGCTGGAAAGAAAAAGGCATGGAAAAATGCCTCCCTAATAATATTGACACGCCGAGAAAGAAAAGAAAAATCCCGCCGGCAATGAATATCGGATCGTGGTATTTGCTGAAGAGCTTTCCCAGCCACGCCGCTCCCATTCCGATAGGCAGAAATACCGCAAGAAGCCCCAGGAAAAAAACGAGCGTCATAAAAAGCACCTTCCTTTTTTCCTTAAAAATAGAGCCCAGGTATGCCGGCAAAAGGACGGTAATACAGCAAGGCGCGAAGAGAGCCGCCGTTCCCGCGATGAACGCGGTTACGAGAGACGCGATAATTAACGTTTCCATGCTTATTTAAGTTTTTCTATCTCGTTAATCAATTTATTGTTGGCAAGGGCCATTGTCGGGTCATCCAGCGTAAATCTGATCACCCCGTTCTTATCAATGATGAAATAAGTATGCCCGGGAAAAATCCCCGGATGCATGGACGACTCCAGATCCAGCACATCGTACGCCGAAGACACCGTGCGCGCAGTGTCAAAAAGAATTTTTGACTTCGTAAGATTCGGCGACTTCGCGACAATATCAAGCCACTGGCTTTTTGTGTCCACCACAATAGAAAACGCGGCCGTATCCCCGGCATCAAACCGCGGGTCATTTCCGAGCTCCGCTACCTGGTTCCAGCAGGCCGGATAGCACATTGCTCCTTCATTAAAGAAAAGAACTACGTTCTTGCCGAGGTAATCGCTTAGTTTAACCGTTTTCCCGCTAATGCTTTCGAGCTCAAAATCCGGGGCTTTTTCGCCGACGGCTTTTTGGAAAAAACTTTGCCTGCCGGAAACCGGATTCACGGGGCCTGCGGAATTCACATCGGGGCGTTCTTTGGCACCCATGAAAAAAAGTGATCCGCCGACCGCAACCGCCACAACGCTTATCATTATTGTTTTTTTGTCCATAGTGTTTGTGAAAATTAAAAAAATAATAAAATCCGTCCGATAACGTATTTTACGTGCGCTTTAAAAAAGAGTTGGGCTGGCTTCGTGAAGGGAAAGCCAGCTGATAAATTTTTGCTTTGGAGGTCTGCCTGATAACCATTGCAGATACGCTGCCAGAAAATCCCGGCTTGGCGGTTGAACCACCAAGCGATCTCCTCCGCCGAAGGCCGCGGAACCCGCAAAAAACAGCCAGGAAAAAAGAATGGACGCGAACAGAAAGTTTTCGGTCAAAATAACTGCGGAAAAATTCTTAAAAGCACTGATATGAAAAAACGCGAAATCAAAAAAACCTGCTGTATTGCGCGGGCAATCCGCCCCGCCCGAAAGCGCGGCAATGCACCCCGAATGCTCATACTCGCTCGCGTGGCTCATGCTCAAAAAGCCGAACACGGTAATGAAGGTAAAGCTGAAAATCACCAGAAACGTAATAGTGTAATTCACAATTGTCATTATAGCGCAAATATTCCTAAAAAGAAAGGCATGCTAAAATAATAAGCATGAATCATATTATTATGGATCCGCCTATCGTGCGGAAAATGTTTTCGGAAACAGGGCTTTGGGCCTGGGTATGGGCACTTTTAAGACTTTATATCGGTTATGAATGGCTCGTTGCAGGATGGCATAAACTTGGAGACCCGGCCTGGGTTTTCGACGGGCAAGCTTTAAAAGCTTTTTTGGAGCGCGTGATAACCATTCCTCCGCCTCCGGCACGCGCCGTTATAACTTACGACTGGTACAGAGAATTCCTTAAAATGCTTCTGGACGGCGAGCACTACGCCTGGTTCGCGAAGCTCATCGCGGGAGGAGAATTTCTTGTCGGCGCGGCGCTTATCTTGGGTGCGTTTGTAGGCATCGCGGCGTTTTTCGGAGCGCTGATGAACTTCAATTTTATGCTCGCCGGATCGGCTTCAACCAACCCGATGCTTTTCCTGGGCGCGATATTTTTGATGCTCGCATGGAAAACAGCCGGCTATTGGGGGCTAGACCGCTGGCTTCTACCGCGCATCGGCGTCCCCTGGAAAACCGATCTGTAAAAAATTAAGCAACTACGGGAAGCTCAACGTAAAAAATTGAGCCTTTTCCTTCTTCGGATTCAAATTTTATCGTTCCACCGATTTTATCAATCACGAGTTTAACCAGATACAAACCGAGTCCCGTGCCTTCCGCTGTGGACAAAGACGCATTTTTTGCCCTAAAAAGTTTGGAAAAAACTTTAGACTGCTCGTCCTCAGGAATACCCTGCCCGGTATCAGAAACTTTTATCAAAATTTTATCTCCGGTTTTTTTGACCTCCGCGATAACAGCCCCTCCTTCGGTAGTATATTTAACGGCATTAGAAATAAGATTTCCGAAAATTATCCTGAAAAAACGCTCATCCAGATTCACAACGCTTTCGTCAAACATCTTCGTAAGTTTAAGATTTTTTTTACCGGCTACCGAGACGGATTCGTTGAAAATATTGTCCGAGATCTCGGAAATTTTCATCGGCAAATTTTTGACGCTCAAATTACCGGCTTCAATGCGCGTAATATTCAAAAACAACTCCACAAGCTCCAGAAGCGATTTGGACTGAATATGCATTTGCGAAATATATTCGCGCTGTTCCTGCGTAAGCGAGCCGCCGTATCCTCCCAAAAGCAGATCGGCGTTCCAGCTTATCGCGGTAAGAGGCGTGGCAAGCTGGTGGGAAGTGAGCGCAATGAATTCGCCCCTTACCCGCTCCGTTTCTTTTCTTTGCGTAACATCTCTTATAACCCCCGCGTAAAATACGGTCTTTCCGTTTTTTTGGACGGGGGAAATGGCAATTTCCTCGCAATACTCCGTTCCGTTTTTCCGCTTATTGACCATTGTGTCCGTAGTGAAAGATTTGCCGGCGGAAAGCTCTTCCCACAATTTTTTATAAACTTCTTTCGGAGTTTTACCGCTTTTTAATATGTTAGAATTTTTGCCGCGCACTTCTTCCAGAGTATAGCCGTTCAGGCGTTCCCAGGAAGGATTAACGTAAATTATGTTCGCATCAACTCCCGAGATTATAACTGAAGCGGCGGAAGCCATAATGGCCTCTTCAAAAGTCTTGGCGTATTGCAAATCATCATCAATTTTCCCCGCAGCTATCTTGCTTACGAACGCGTAGTCTTTTTGCAAAAGCTTGAAAGTATCTTCAAGCGCCTGCGCCGGGTAGGCGCGGATCTTCGCTTCGTCAAAAATTTTTACAAGGTCGTAGCGGGAAATTATACCGAGAACTTTTTTGCTTTCGTTTACAACCGGTATGGGGTTCACGCGGTGATGCTCCCGGAACGCGGCGATTATTTCCTCCGTAGTTGCGTTTTCTTTCAGGACAAACGGATCTTTATTCATCACGTCTTTCGCGGTCAGGCCGGAAATTTTTTCAATTTCCGGCGCAAGCGCATAGTCGCCTATCGGAAACTGGCGCAAAATCGCCTGCAGTGTCGGAAGGTGCAAAGCGGAGCTCGCGCTGATAAGGTCATACTCGGTTATAATACCCAAGAGAGTGCTTTTTTCGTCAACAACGGGGACTCCCGCGAAATTGTGGTCGCTTAATATCTTGGCTACGTCAAATATAGGCAAATCCTGCGTTACGCTCACAACCCCGGTCGTCATTATGTCCTTTGCCGTATAAGAGGCCATTGAGTTTATTTTACCAAAAAGCCCCGCCAAAAACAAAACCCCGCGACTGCGGGGTTATTCTGAACAAATATATCCAGATGCTATAAGAATCTATATAGGTAAAAAGGAGGCTATAATGGCGAAGGGCAAAAATTTTGTTTCTTTTGCTTATGGGGTAAGTGGGGATCTCAAAGAAATTTTGGCCAGCTCGGACGTTTTTAATGACAATATCCCAAATGCGACATACGTGCCTGCGGTACAAATTACAATCATAACTTCTGACGGGAAGGCGTATAAAGGCGCCGTTCGTGTGGATCCCCTGATAGCCCATCTGACAAGTATAAGAAAATAAATAAAGTCTGCCAAAAAATGACGCTCCGCTAATTAGCGGAGTTTTTTGTATTTTGTGGAGATGGGAGTCACATCTAGCAAAGGATTTAAACAAATCGTTTTCTTGCAAAAGCAAATCCGGAACCCGATTTGAGATACACTCATCGCAAATGGCAATGCTTTTGAACCGTGCCTTCAGTTGCGCGGCAAGGTCTATTTCTTGGAGATACTTTTGCGAACACGCGCCTTTCTTTTTGGTGCAACGATAGTAGCGATATATGCCGCCACACTTGCCGCGCGAAAATTGCGCCGTGATCGCCGAGCCACATTCGCCACAGTTCAAAAGTCCGGTAAACGGAAAATCGTGGCGTTGTTTGGCACGGCGCAATAACACATTCTGCACGGCTTCAAAAAGCGTTGCGGAAAGAATTGGCTCAAAGCGTCCTTCGTGATATTCGCCCTTGTGCTTCACAAGCCCAAGATATGCCCGATTGGTGAGCATTCGCGATATGGACGCTTTGGCAAGTGGCGTTCGGTGCCGAGTTTCCAATCCAAGTTCAGCCAAAAACTCCGCCATAGTTTCTAGCGTATGCGTCCCTTTGGCGTATTCCTCAAACGCGCGGACGATAACTTTGGATAAAGTAGGGTGCGGTTCAATCGTCCTAGTTTTCGGATTATTCACATAGCCAAAGGGTGCTTTGGTTAGCCACTCTCCGCGGCGGAGTTTTTGGCGGATACCGCGATTGATATTTTCAACGAGATTGTCGCTGTAATACTTGGATTGTCCGAACGCCACTTGCAACATAAACAGCCCTTGCGGCGTGGGCTCAAACCAAAATGTCGGAAAGCGCAAAGAAACTATTTTTTGCGTGTCCACGAGATAAACGACTTTACCGCCGTCTACACTATTGCGTGCAAGACGGTCAGGATGCCACGCGAGTATTCCAACACCGTCTAGCTTTTCAATCTCGGCAATCATGGCGGCAAACATTTCTCGTCCAGGTTTCTTTGCGCTTTTCGCTTCGGTAAATTCTTGGAGAATTTCCACATTTTCTCTACGCGCATATTCTCGCAATTCAAAAAGTTGCGCCTCAATGGACATAATTTGGTGGTCATCATCTTCCGTAGATTTCCGAGCGTAGAGAAAATATTTTGGTTTGAGCATATCCATATTGTTTTAGAAGCGAATAAAGGTTCCCGTTTCGTTTGGCGAGCCGTGGGATTTTGTCGCGCCCCGCAAGGCGGGACGCGCCCCTGCCGAGCGGCGAAGCCGCGAGGCAATGCTTCCG